>Ga0068859_100000308_pt1 | contig 48723 bp, 43 predicted proteins | sample KBSSwiS22_FD_66585 | JGI IMG/M metagenome (GOLD analysis project Ga0068859, IMG submission 66585) | Switchgrass rhizosphere microbial communities from Kellogg Biological Station, Michigan, USA - KBS Switchgrass S2-2 | ecosystem: Host-associated > Plants > Roots > Rhizosphere > Soil ... | reverse complement strand
GCATCTGGGGAAAGCAGGGCGAAGTTGACGCAAGCTTGGCCAAGGTTTATGGTCAATCTCGACCAAGCTTGACCAAGACCGCAGGTCAGCCACCGTGTCCTACAACTTGACGAGGTTGTAAGGTATTCAGCGGTCGACTACCGACGACGACCGCCACAGCTCACGGGGTAAGGCGATCGAGCCCACGGAGGCGAGGCGACCGCGCCGACGGCCGGGACAGCCGGCGGTCTTCGCCGTCCGTCCCGAGTGCTGGACGCGGAGCGTTGGCGGTGCCGAGCGGCCGGCACCGATGGTCGCACCCGGAGGTGATCCCGGGGCGCCCGGTCCGGCTGCGGCGCGCGCAGCGGTGGTGTGGGTGAGGCGGCCGGCGGTGTCGTAGACGGTTCGTAGGCGACAGGCACGGGCGACGGGCACGGTGGGCGGCGGGGCGGTGCTCCGGCGTCGCGGAAAGGAGTCGGGCCATGGGGCGGGGTCGGGCCAAGGCGAAGCAGGCGAGGGTCGCTCGGGCGCTCAAGTACCACTCGCCGTCCATCGATCTCGACCGGCTGCGGGCCGATCTCGGTGGCGCGGCGGACGACGACCTGGACGGCGAGGCCGAGGCGACAGCGGGTTCGGGCTGGGCGGACCTGTACGGCCAGGACGACGAGGACGACGAAGCACGCGCCTCGTCCTACTAGGAGGGACACCGGCGACCATCTGGCGCCGCGTGGCGCCGTGACCGGGCCTTCGGTAGTCGGGTCGTGACGCTGTCAGTCGCGACAGTTGTCAGCTGTGACGTCGTTGGCCGTGAGCTGTGGCCGTGACGCCAGGGCAGCCGGCCGGTGATGGTGTAGAGCGGCGGGCGTCCTGTGGACGCCCGCCGCGGTTTTCTGGGCCCGATCCGTGGGCAGTTCTCGCCAGGGTCGGCCCAGCTGGGACAGCTCCGGCGCAACCGTTCCGGCGCGACCGTGGCCGAAGGTCAGGTCTGGGCAGTGAGCAGGTCGCGCAGGATCTCGGCCTGCTCGTTGAGGACACCGGTCAGGATCAGGCGCGTCTGCTCCAGCAGCCCGGCGATGAGCGGGGTAGCCAGCGCGTAGTACACGGTGGTGCCCTGCTTGCGGGTGGTCACCAACCCGGCCCGGCGCAGGACGCCGAGCTGCTGCGACAGGTGGGATGCTTCGAGGCCTACCTCGCCTACAAGCTCCCCGACTGAGCGTTCGCCGTCGCGAAGCAGTTCCAGAACACGGATGCGGGCGGGATGTCCGAGGGAACGAAAGAACTGGGCCTTGAGTTCATAAAGCGGGGTTGCCATCGGACTAGCCACCCTGCCGGCATACCCGGCCCGCCTGTTCTGGCCCGGCTGCCCGTCCAGGTCGTATACCTGGACGAGGCGTGGCCGGGCCCGTCGGGTCGAGCGAGGCTCGACGTGCGGGGGGCCGACCGCCCGGCTGGGCGGTGCGGCCTTCCGGGGAGCCGCCTGAAGGGTGGCGGACACAGTGTCGAACGTGGTGGTGATCACGGTGGCGATCACGGTGTTCAACGGGCTGGCCCGCTCGCCCTTTGGTCAAGACCGATCGCAAAGAAGTTGGTCGACGGCAAGGCAACACCTGCGAATCTTACGACATTGTCAAGTAGCTGGCTCCGACCTTCCCGGATACCCGTCGTGGATCTTCCCGCCGGCGGGTGCTGGCCGCGACGCGTTCGTCTAGCGGTGGCGGGAGAAACGGCGTAGCAGTGTGCCCATGCGGGCGGGCTCGTGGCGGCCGTGGCGGCCGTGGCGGGCACGTACCGCGCCGGCTGTCGCGGCCGGGCCGAATCCGCTCGGCTCGCCACCTGCGGCGACCGTCGAGCGGCCGGGCGGCAGGACGCCCGCGGGTCGTTTCGTCCCCGTGACGGCCGGGCTCCGGGTGGCGATCTGATCGGTGGGACGTCCGCCGACCGGTGGCAGCTGCGGCGGCCGGAACGCCGCCGCGTACCGGCCGACGCGCCGGTAGCCATGGGTCCAGCGGTAGTGATGGTCGAGATCCCCGGACGAGCCGAACAGCGCGTCACAGCGCAGATCCGCACGTGGGCACCGGTACACCGTCATGAGCCACCCCTCCCAGCCATGCCCTCCGCCACTACCCGAGCGGCGGGCGTCCTAAGCCGCGGCGCTGGCTGGCCAGCCGCGCAGGTGGGACGCTCAACGTTTCCCGGGCTCCTGTGACGTCCGTCTCATTATTGCCTCCACGTTACCGGGGTTCGACCGTTTCCGTGGCTGATCCGGCACACCCCCGGCGCCGGGAGCAGACTGTCAGACATGGCTAGCGAGTCGACAACCTTCCCGGGGACACCGGTCGAAGCCGGGCCCGTCACCACCGTGACCGCGGCGCAACTGCCGAGTTTGGGCGCCCAGGACGAAGTCGTCGACCTTTGTCGGGACCTGTTGCGGATCGACTCGACCAACCGCGGCAACGGCGACGGGTACGAGCGCACCGTCGCCGAGTACGTCGCCGCCAAGCTCGCCGAGGTCGGCCTCGAGCCGACGCTGCTGGAGTCCGAGCCCGGCCGCACCAGCGTCATCACCCGGGTCGAGGGGGCCGACCCGAGCCGCTCGCCGCTGCTGATCCACGGCCATCTCGACGTCGTCGCCGCGGACCCGTCGGAGTGGACCCACCACCCGTTTGGCGGGGAGGAGGCCGACGGCTGCCTGTGGGGCCGCGGCGCGATCGACATGAAGGACATGGACGCGATGACGCTCGCCGTTGTCCGCGACCTGATGAGGACCGGGCGCAAGCCGCCGCGTGACCTGGTTGTCGCGTTCGTCGCCGACGAGGAGGCCGGCGGCCCGCTCGGCGCGAAGTGGCTGGTGAACAACCACCCTGGCCTGTTCGCCGACTGCACGGAGGCGATCAGTGAGGTCGGCGGCTTCTCCTACACCATCAACGACGACCTGCGCCTGTACCTCATCCAGACCGCCGAGAAGGGCATGGCCTGGATGAAGCTGACGGCGCGCGGCCGGGCCGGCCATGGCTCGATGCTCTCGTCGGACAACGCGGTGACGGCGCTGGCCGAGGCGGTCACCCGGGTCGGCCGGCATCGCTTCCCGGTGGTGCTGACCCCGACCGTCCACCAGTTCCTCGACGCGGTCGGCGAAGCCCTCGGCATCGAGATCGACACCGACGACCTGGAGACGACCGTCGCCAAGCTCGGCGCGCTCGCGCGGATGATCGGTGCCACCATCAGCAACACCGCGAACCCCACCCAGCTGAACGCCGGTTTCAAGGTCAACGTGATTCCCGGCGAGGCGACGGCCGGTATCGACGGCCGCTTCCTGCCCGGCCACGAGGACGAGTTCATCGAGCAGATCGACAACCTGATCGGGCCGGACATCCGGCGCGAGTGGGTGGTGCTCGACCGAGCCGTCGAGACGCCGTTCGAGGGGCCGATGGTCGACGCGATGGCCGCCGCGCTGCGCGCCGAGGACCCGGGCGCCCGCGCCGTCCCGTACATGCTCTCCGGCGGCACCGACGCCAAGTCGTTCTCCCGCCTGGGCATCCGCTGCTTCGGCTTCTCGCCCCTGCGCCTCCCTCCGGACCTGGACTTCTCCGGCATGTTCCACGGCGTCGACGAACGCGTCCCTACCGACGCTCTCAAATTCGGCGTCCGCGTCCTGGACCGCTTCCTCGCCGCCAGCTGACGCCGAGGACGGGCCATGGCAGGAACCGGCCTCCGGCCCGCCGTGTCGCCATCCCCCTGGGCTTGTAGCCGGTGTGGTTACCCGTTGCGCCCTCCCTGCACGGCGGGAGGCTCCGGCCTGCCTTCCGGGACGTTGTCCGGCCGGGGCTGGGTGGTGCCTCCGGTGATGATGAAGACATTGACCACGAGGGTGAGTATGCCGATGAGGAAGGCCAGCATGCAGCCGCCGAACACTCCACGGCGGCCCGTGGTGGAGGCGCCGTCGAGACCAAGCCGGTCGCCGAGGGCCCAGCAGATACCCCCGACCAGGACGGCGGCGACGGCGGCGATGGCGGCATACGCCGCGATGCCGTTCAGAAGATCCCGCAGCGGTGCGGTCGCCGGTGAGTCAGCGGGGCCGATCCGTTGCGCCGTCATGAGCGACCAGAGATCGATGACGGCGGTGCCGGAGTCGCCCGTGCTGCCGGCGCTGCCCGCTCCGTTCATGGACGCGCGGTCGAACATGGCAGACCTGCATGCGGCATCGCATCCCCCGAACGAGTACCCGGCGACCCAGCCGCGAGGGGCGCGTGGTCCGTCGCCCACCCGACGCCTCCAGTGTGTCCGGCACCTCCGCTCGTGACCCGCAAACGGCCACGTTGTGGAAAACTTGCCTTCGGGCAAGGTTGAGGCTGGCAGAGCCGGGGCCGCTGGAGCTCGGCGGCATTTACCGATCTCAGGTCGCGGAACCGTCGGGTCGCTCCGCCCGCTCACGGAGATCCCTGCTGCGGGAGTCTTCGAGGAGGGTGGCGGTCACGGTTGCAATCGTGCCGGCGGCCGGCCGCCGAGGCTTCGTCCCCGTCCGGGCTGCATGCATCTGCCGAAGGTCCCGTCCGCCGTCTGGCAAGGGGTCTCGCGGCATACCGAGAAGACGGCCGGGGCATGAGTGCTGCTGACACCGATATTTGCGGGTTGTCAGGTCCGAACGACCGCGCCTGCCGGGTCGTGAGGGCTGCGCAGAGCACTGAGGAGCGGCCGGCACCGGCGCTACATGCGAGAGTCCCACTGAGATCAAGGACAAGCCGCTCGGCAGACCGTCAGCGGGCGCATGATTTGTCCAGGTTTGCGGAAGATCGGAGCGGGCGACGGTGGCGGGGGGTGGAGTGGGAGCGCGACGGCCGGGGCCGATCGGGTGGCTGTTCATCGCGGCGGTGCTGTTGGGGGTCGTCGCGGTCACCGGCGTCTCGAGCCGACACGGCGACGGCGGCAACAACAACGGCGGCCGGCGGGTGGCGTTGTGGGGGGACTCTCTGGCCTGGGAGGCGCGGGGGTCGTTCGCCGCGGCCGTCACCGCGGCCGGCGGCACGTCCTCGCTGATTCACACCTACGGCGGCACGGCGCCCTGCGACTGGCTCGACGACATCCGCAAGCAGTCGCGCCGCTGGCATCCGACCGTGGCTGTGCTCGCCTTCTCCGGCAATACCGGCTCGCGGTGCATGAGAGGTCGTGAGCTCACCGACGCTTACCGCGATGACGTGGCGAAGGCGATCAGCCGGCTCACCCGGAGCGGCGCCGAGGTCCTGCTAGTCGAGGCGCCACCGCGGCTGGACCAGTCGGTGAACGCCGCCGGTCTCACCCCGCTCGACCAGGTCTGGCGGGACCTCGCCCGGGACCTGCCGGACACGACCGTCGTCCCGGCCGGCCGGGAAGTGACCACGCCCGACGGCAGGTTCACCTGGACGCTGCCCTGCCGCCAGGGCGAGCAGTGCGGCACCGGTGGTGCGGTCGCCGTGCGCAGTCCGGACGGCGTGCATTTCTGCCCACGTCAGATGCCGCCGGTGACGGCGTGCCCAGTCCCATCGGCGGGTGCGGACCGTTACGGCCGGGCGATGGCCGCAGCGGCCGTCGCGGCCCTTGGCCCGGCAGCGTCGCCGTCGCCAGCCGGCACGCCGCCGCCGTCGGCGGGCCAGTCTGCCTCGGGGGAGCCGGCCAGGCCGGTAAGGCTGACGCGACGGCGCTTGCGCGGGCGGTAGGCGGGCGCCGCCAGGTCAGGGAAGGCGGGCCCGCTGCCGTGAGCGTCTTCGTCTCGAAATCGTCGTTCTCCATCCCGTGCCCGCCCGCCTTCGGGTGTCTGACTTCCTGCTGCTTCAGGTGCCTCATGTGCCTCACGTGTTCGATCTGGGCGAAGAGCCGCGGGGGAGTGGGAAGGAACAACGACGCGCTCCGGTGACTTGAGTCGGTCAGAGTCAGGTTCTTTGGGCCTGACGATGACTGCTCTGTTGACCGTGAGGGATGTGCTTCGTGACCCAGACTCGTGTGCTGCCTGTCCTGCCGCTCGACGACGCGGTCGTGCTGCCCGGCATGGTCGTCCCGCTGGCCCTCTCCGATGTCGAGACACGCGCCGCGGTGGACGCGGCACGAGCGGCCGCCCAGTCCCGGTCACCGGACAATGCCGGCTCGGCCGGCTCGGCCGACGGCCGCAAGGCGCAGGTGCTGCTCACACCGCGGCTGGACGGCAAGTACGCACCGGTGGCCGCGCTCGGCGTGATCGAGCAGATCGGCCGGCTGCCGGGCGGTGAGCCCGCTGTCGTCGTCCGCGCGGTGTCCCGTGCCCGCATCGGCACCGGCAGTACCGGTCCCGGCGCCGCCCTGTGGGTCGAGGCGACCATCCTCGAGGCCGACGGGCTCACCGCCGGCAAGGTTGCATCGCCGGCGTCCGGCAAAGTTGCCGAGCTTGCCCGCGAGTACAAGGCGCTGGTCACCACGCTGCTGCAGCAGCGCGGCGCCTGGCAGGTCGTCGACTCGGTGACCTCCATCGAGGACCCGTCGGCGCTGGCCGACACCGCCGGCTACGCCCCCTACCTCAGCGCCGCGCAGAAGCTGGAGCTGCTGGAGACCGCCGACGTCGCGGCCCGGCTGGACAAGGTCCTCGGCTGGACTAGGGAGCACCTGGCCGAACTGGACGTCGCCGAGACGATCCGCAAGGACGTCCAGGAGGGCATGGACCGCCAGCAGCGCGAGTTCCTGCTGCGCCGCCAGCTGGACGCCGTCCGCAAGGAGCTGCGCGAGCTGTCCGGCAAGGGCGGCAAGGGCGGTGACGGCGCGGGCGACGACGAGCAGGACGACTACCGGGCCCGCGTCGAGGCGGCCGACCTGCCGGAGACCGTCCGCGAGGCGGCCCTCAAGGAGGTCGACAAGCTGGAGCGGACCTCCGACCAGTCGCCCGAGGGCGGCTGGATCCGTACCTGGCTGGACACGGTCCTCGACATCCCGTGGAACGAGCGCACCGAGGACTCGTACGACATCCCCGGCGCCCGGGCCATCCTGGACGCCGACCACGCCGGCCTCGACGACGTCAAGGACCGGATCATCGAGTACCTGGCCGTGCGCCGCCGGCGCTCGGACGCCGGGCTCGGCGTCGTCGGCGGGCGGCGCAGCGGCGCGGTGCTGGCCCTCGCCGGCCCGCCAGGCGTCGGCAAGACCTCGCTCGGCGAGTCGGTCGCCCGCGCCATGGGCCGCAAGTTCGTCCGGGTCGCGCTCGGCGGTGTCCGCGACGAGGCGGAGATCCGTGGCCACCGGCGTACCTACGTCGGCGCCCTGCCCGGCCGGATCGTCCGGGCCATCCGCGAGGCCGGCACCATGAACCCCGTCGTGCTGCTCGACGAGGTCGACAAACTGGGCGCCGACTACCGCGGCGACCCGACGGCAGCTCTGCTGGAGGTGCTCGACCCGGCGCAGAACCACACCTTCCGCGACCACTACCTCGAGGTCGAGCTGGACCTGTCGGACGTGCTGTTCCTGGCTACCGCGAACGTCATCGAGGCGATCCCCGGGCCGCTGCTGGACCGGATGGAGCTGGTCCGCCTCGACGGCTACACCGAGGACGAGAAGGTCGTCATCGCCCGCGACCACCTGCTGCCCCGACAGCTGGAGCGGGCCGGCTTCGCCGCGGCTGACGTGTCGGTCGACGACGGCGCGCTGCGGCTGCTCGCGGGCGAGTACACCCGCGAGGCGGGCGTCCGCGACCTGGAGCGCGCGATCGCCCGCGTGCTGCGCAAGATCGCGGCGAAGGTCGCCCTCGACGGGCCCGGCGACGGCGTGCCCACGCCGCGGGCGGCGGGCGCGCCGGACGGGCCGGCCACACCGGACGCGGTCACGCTGCCGGTGACGGTCGGCGCCGGCGACCTCGTCGGCTACCTGGGCCGGCCGCGGCACACGCCCGAGTCGGCCGAGCGCACCGCGCTGCCCGGCGTGGCCACCGGCCTCGCCGTCACCGGCGCCGGCGGCGACGTCCTGTTCATCGAGGCGTCGCTGGCCGACAGGGAAAGCGGGGCGACGGGGGGCCTCACCCTGACCGGCCAGCTGGGCGACGTGATGAAGGAGTCGGCGCAGATCGCGCTGTCCTATCTGCGTTCACGTGGCGCCGAGCTGGAGCTGCCCGTCGGAGACCTGGCGGCGCGGGGCGTCCACGTCCACGTCCCGGCCGGCGCGGTGCCCAAGGACGGCCCGAGTGCTGGCGTCACGATGACCACGGCGCTGGCCTCGTTGCTGTCCGGCCGGCCGGTGCGTGCGGAGGTGGCGATGACGGGCGAGGTGTCGCTGACCGGGCGGGTGCTGCCGATCGGTGGCGTCAAGCAGAAGTTGCTGGCGGCCCACCGGGCGGGCATCACGACCGTCCTGCTGCCGAGCCGCAACGGCCCGGATCTGGACGACGTGCCGGCGGCGGTGCGGGATGCGCTCACCGTGCACCTCGTCTCCGACGTCCGCGAGGTCCTCGACCTGGCCCTGGAGCCGGCGGCGTTCGACCGGGGTCGCGACTCGGTGCTCGCCGCGTAGGCGTCGGCGCCCCACTCCCTGCGGCCCATGGCCGGCCGGTGGACGAAGCCGTCCGCCGGCCGGCCTCGCCGTCCCACCGCCGTCGTCGTCGGCTGTTTGGCGGATGCCCGTGCCGCTGTTGCCGCCGCCGTCACTGTTGCCGCCGCCACTGCCGCCGCCGGTGTTGCCGCCGTCGTTTCGCTGTCGACACCTTCGTGTATCGACAGCGCGCCGCGGGCCATCCGATATCTTCGGCGTTTTGTAGCTGAAATCTCACAATGGGACGATGTGGTTAGGGTGTGTCGGCCGCATGGGACGGTGGGGAAGTGCTTGCTGACGCCGAGCTGATCGCATTTGTGCCCACGGTCGACCTTGACCGGGCACTGGCCTTCTATGAGGGCGTTCTCGGGCTGCGGCTGGTCGAGGAGACCGCGTCGGCGGCCGTGTTCCAGACCGACGGCACCATGCTGCGGCTCAGCGCGGTGCCTGAGATCGTCGCCCGGCCGTTCACGACGGTCGGCTGGCGGGTGGACGATATTGCCACGGCGGTGCGGTGGCTCACCGAGCGAGGCGTTCAGGTCAATCGCTACGAGGGCCTCGATCAGGATGGGCTTGGTATCTGGACGGCCCCAGGGGGTGACCGGGTCGTCTGGTTCCCGGATCCTGACGGTCACATTTTGTCAATTACCGAGCTGCCCGGCTGAAATCCCGCGCGCGGCTGGCCGGAATTCGACCCGCCGGTCAGCGCACAGTACGGACGAGCCCCGGCCGCTGCGTGGCATCGGGTGAGCTGGCCGGCACGGGCGGCGGGCCGGCTCCCTGACGCAGCAACTGGGCCGGCACGCCTGCCCAGACCTCGCTGTCGCCGATCGTGCGCAGCACGGCGGCGCCCATGCCGACCAGTGACCAGGCGCCGATGGTGAGCCCCTCGCGAACGCCGCAGCCCTGCCCCAGGTAGGCACCGGCGCGCACCCGAACGCCACCGGCGAGCGTCACTGCCGAGCCGATGCTCACGTAGTCCTCGATGACCACGTCATGGGCGAGCACCACGTTCGGCATCACCGCGACATGCTGGCCGACGGTCACGTCCGCGGTCAGCACGGCACCGGCGAGCAGCACCGACCCGGCGCCGACCGAGCACGAAGGCGGCACGACGGCGCGGGGATGAACGACGCGGGTGTAGCGGTCGGCGGTGACGCCCATCTGGTCGAGTCGGTGGCGCAGCACGGCGCGTGAACGCCCGCGGCCTGGCCCGAGGAGCAGGCGAGCCCGCGGATAGTGGGCCACCCGTTCCAGGCCGCCGAGCACCTGGGCGCCTCCGATGGGCGCGCCCCACAGCGCCGGGTTGTCGTCGAGGAAGCCGACGACGTGGTGGTCGCCGGACGTGCGGGCGGCCTCGGCCGCCTCCCGGGCCAGGCCACCGGCTCCGACGATGAGCAGCGGGACGGGTCCGGCGGTGGCCATGCTGTCCTTTATACGGCCTGCCTTGGTCCAGGGTGACCCTAAACATTCCGGTTCGGCATGCACGTCGTCGTCCGGCTGTCGCGACAGGTCCGGGGGATGCTCCGTGGGCGTCTCACCGGTCCGGCGCGACTACGCTCCGACGCGGGCCGTGGTGTGCCGCTGCGCCAGCCCTGGCAATGTCCGGGCGCCGCTCAGGTGGAGAACAACATGTTGAAGAAGCCACCCTGACCGTGGCGGCCGTGACCACGATTGTGGCCGAACGCCCCGTGGCCGCCGTGGCCGCCGTGGCCCCAGGCAGGCTGGGCGTAAGGCTGGGCGTAGGGCTGCCCGGCGGGCGGCGGAGCGGGCGGGGCCGGCTGCGCCCACTGCGCCTCCAGCCGGGTCAGCGCCTCCAGCTCGCCGTAGTCGAGGAAGATCCCGCGGCAGCCGTCGCACTGCTCGATCTGGACGCCGTTGCGGCTGTACGTCCGCATCATCGAGTGGCACTTGGGACACTGCATCATCGCGTGGCTCACGTGTTCCTACCCATCCGGCGGCGGACTCTTCGGGGCAGTAGCTTATGACCTTGCACCATCTACAGCGCTGTCGGCTGTCCGACCGGGCCCCGGTCTTGCCGGCTGCGACGCCGTCAGCTCACTTCTGGACCACCGCCGACTGGTGACAGCATCCGACGACAGCAGGTGACGAACGCCCGTCCCAGCGGGTCCAGTCCATCCGGGCCCACCAGCCCGCCCGTACCAGTCAGGCCTCCCGTGCCAGCTCCGGTGTCCTGCCCGCTCTCGCCGGCGAGGACGCCGGCGTCGTCATCACCCTCGTGCGCACCGCCCTCGTGCGCACCGCCCTCGTGCGCACCGCCCTGGGCCGTGGGCAGGGACGCGGTCAGGGCACGGGCGGCGTACTCGACGACGAAGGTCCTGGCGGGCAGGTCGACGGCCGGCCACGGGTCGCCGGTTGCGGGCAGCGCCGGGCCGCCGGCCGCCCGATAGGCGTCCACGAAACGCGTCCACGTCACCGGCGCCAGCAGCCCGGCCGCGAACCAGGCCGCGGGTCTCGCCAGATCCCACGCGGGGTCGCCGATCCCGAGGTCGTCGACGTCGACCAGCCGCCACCCGCCAGCCCCGGCCCTGTCGGCCCTGTCAGTCCTGTCAGTCCTGACGAGCTGGCCGAGGTGCCAGTCGCCGTGGATCAGCGTGACCGGCCGGCCGGGCCGCGCGGTCGACCCCGCGTCCCGGTCCGGCAACGCCTGGTAGGCGGCCAGGACCACATCCCGGGCCGCCTCGCTTTCGCCCGCGGCCGGGAGATTCGATCCTGGGCGGGTCTCGGCAGGCCCGGGCGCCGGTACCTGACGGCGAAGCGTCTCGAGGGCGGGCGCAAGCCGCCTGCGCGGATGCGCGGCGAGCGCCGCGACGGCGGCCGGGCACGGCGCGGTGTGCAGCCGGGCCAGCAGCGTCGCGGCCTGCTCCCACGGGGCGGCGTCCGCGTCGGCCGGCCCGAGTGCGGCGCCGAACGGCCAGCCGCTGACCCAGCGCCCGGCCAGCCGGATGGCATGGCCGGCGAGCTCGGCGCCCGGGATGGTCAGCGGTGCCAGGAGAGCCGTGGCGAGGCGGGGGTCAGCCGCGGCCTGCAGCCGGGCCGCGAGCGCGGCCATGTCGACGTCTTCCTGGTGTGCCTTGAGTACGACGTTCCCCCGACGCACCACCAGCCGGTCGTGCCGCCGGGACAGGACCTGGAAGGGGGCCTCGAACGCATCGAGGGGACCGGGGACGGCAGCCGGCGCGGCCAGCCGCTCGGCCAGCGCGGCCATGGCCGCCAGCATCGGGTCCGTCGGCGTCTCGCGTTTGGCCGTTGGCTCGCCCACCGTCACGGGCCCCGAACCTGCCGCGCCGTGCCGTGCCGGTGTGCCGTCCACCCGGTGATTCAACCAAGACCGTCCGCGGCCCGTCCGCGCCGTGACGGGCCGGGCTGAACGGCAGTCCCGCGTGCCAAGTGCGGCGCCTGTGCGCCGGGCGGGGCCTGTGCGCCGGGCGCGGCGTCTGGCCTGGAGCTTTGGCGTGGAGGGTGGCCTGGAGAGGCGGCGACGGGCTCCGACGACGGCCGGGGGATTGCCAAGCGTGCTAACGCGATATATCGTGAGCGTGTCACTGAAACACTGGTTCGGGCTCGACGAGCTGACCACCCGCCAAGAGCGGTGCCGGTGCCGGTGACAACCAGCGGGGGCGCCGGGCCAAGTCGGCGCGATGACCGCGTCACCCGGACGCCCGGCAGACGCCCCCGTGTACCTACCTCCACAGCGTGCCCCTGCGCGCACATTCCGCAAGGAGAAGCAATCATGAAGTTCGATCATCGTCATCGATCAGGAGCTCAGCCGGGAGAGCACGGCCATCACGGCCATCACGGCGGTGGCCGGCGGATGCACCACGGTCCGTTCCGGCGGCCGGAGTTCGGGTTCGCGGTCCACGGCGGCCCCGGCGCCGGACCGTTCCCCGGGCCGGGCATGGGGCCGTTTCCTGGCCCTGAGGCCGGGCCGTTCCTCGGCGAGCCACACCTGGGCCCGATGCCTCCCGGGCCGGTTCCGCCCGGTGGCCCGGGCCCGTGGGGCGCTGGCCCATGGGCCCGGCGGATGCGCCAGGGCGGCCCTGGTGGCGGCCGTGGCCGTGCCGGCCGCGGCGACGTCCGGACAGCCGTCCTGCTGCTGCTCGCCGAGGCGGACGGTCCGATGCACGGCTATCAGCTGATGCAGGCGATCGCTGAGCGCACCGGTGGTGTCTGGCAGCCGAGCCCGGGTGCCGTGTACCCGACGATCAGCCAGCTCGAGGACGAGGGCCTGGTCACCGTCACCGCCGAGGGCGGCCGGCGGCTCGTCACCCTCACCGAGGCCGGCCGCCAGCATGTCACCAGGAACAGTGCCACGCTCGGTGACCCGTTCGCCGGGTTCGCCGCCCGCGCGGGCGGCGGCGCCGACCTGCGCAGCCTGGTCCACGAAATGCACGCCGCCGCCTGGCAGGTTGCCAAGACCGGCAGCCCCGACCAGGTCGCGGGCGCCCAGAGGGTCCTCGCCGACGCGCGTCGCGCGCTTTACCTCATCCTGGCCGGTGAGCCCACGGCGGAGCCGACCGTGCAGCCCGCTGCACAGGCCGCCGCGGAGCCTGCCGCCGCATCGGAGGGCGACCCGCCCGCGGCCCCCGCTGCCCCCGGGTCCACCGCGACCGACAGCCAGGCGGCGCCGGCCGACGGCCAGGCTGACGCGTAGCGCCACGTCACCGACGAGGTCGCTCAGACGGTCTCGTCAGCAGCTCCGAAGGATTTCTTAAGATCCATCCAAGGCTGGACGCTCACTGTGACTCCTGAGGCCCTTCTCACAACCCGGTCGGCCGCCGCGTGGAGGTCCCCTCCGTGCGGCGCCCGGCCGGGCCCCCGCAGCGGCGGCATCAGCCCTTGGCGCTCGTGGGCTCCGGGCCACGCTCAGTAGGCTCCGGGTCCCCGGGATCCCACAGGCCCGTGGAGTCGAGGCTGAACGAGAAGATCCGGCCGGGCTGCTCCTCGGCCATGACTCGCTCGACTGCGAGAAGCAGATCGTTCAACCCATCCCGGCGGACGACCGCACCCGACGGCAGTACCGCCCACCACGTGTCGGCGTCCAGGGTGCGGCCATAGGCGATCACCGGCGGTTCAGGCACCGCGCCATGATAGCGGTTGCCTGATGGGCATACCGGCCTCACGATCCTGCCGACGAGGCAGTCAGGCTCGCCGGCCCTTCGATGACGATCGCCCGCGTCGACGCCGCCAGGCGCCGGCTCGGCCGCGAGAGACGAGTGCGCCTCACCTCGCCGCGCGCTCGGCGTCGCACCGGGAGGTGGGCTCACGCCGGACACGACGACGACGGTTGCTCCGTGCCATGCCGGGCTGTACCGGACTATTCCCATAGGCTTCTCGGTTTCCCGATCAGGGCAGGTGGCGCAGGCGGAGGGCCTGGCGGGGGCAGGTGTCGGCGGCGCGGCGGGCGTGGCCCGTCAGCGGCGCCGGAACCGGGATCTCGCGGGTTCGGCGGGCCGCCGCGCGGTCCGTGCCTCGAGCGGCGTCGCGGGCGGTGGCCCGGGCGGTGGCGCGCGTGACCTCATGGGCGGCAGTGCGGGCGGCTGCCGCGGCGCGGTCGGCGTCCTCGCGGGGGATCGGGTAGCCCCAGCGATCCTGGGCGATCACCTCGGGCAGCAGCTCGGCGCACCACCCGCGGCCGTCGCACGCGGTCCAGTCGACGGTGAGCAGCCAGCTCGACGGCGGCTTCACGGTCGTGCGGATCGCGCCGGCGGCGGTGTCGGCCGGCTCGGGATCCGTGGGGGAGGAACGGTACGAGCCGGCTGGCCGAAGGGACGGTCTACTGGGACCAGGCATCGTCGTTTCCTTTCGTTGATCGTGCTAGGTGGCCGTGGTGGCTCAGTGCGGACGGGGGCTCAGTGCGGACGGTGGCTCAGTGCGGACGAGGGCTTGGTGCGGACGGAGTAGAGGTTCGGGGGAGGACCGCCACTGGGTCAGTGCCTTCCCCCGATGAGGGGCTCTGGCACCTTGAACGCCGGCTCCGTTGGCGCCAGGCGTCGTTGGGTTGTCATGGTGCGAGTCCCTTCGTCGGCCCTCGCCGCGGCTCGCTGCGCTCGGCGTGCCGGCCTTGCCACAGCCCGCAGGGTCGGTGCGTGCGCAACGATCGCGGCACCACCGTCAGAGTGGGCACCAACCCTTGGAGATCGCTGAACACCCGCTATGCGCACGCCACGAGGAGGGACACCTACGCGACATGCCCATCCGCCGGCGCCGGCCGGCGCCCGCCGCCGCCAGCGGGCGGCGGCCGGCGTCACTCGGCGAGGACGACTCCCAACGTGCGCGGTCCGTGGACTCCCTCGACCCGGTGGAGCTCGATGTCGCTGGTCGCGACCGACGCGCGCCGTCCACGGATCGTGGTCGTCGCCTTCCCCCGGATTGCGGCGCAGCTGCGCGTCCCCGAGCGCCCGCCGGGCCGCCGCCGGAAAGGGCTCGTCGCCGCGTGGTTCGCGCGATGCCTATTGGCCAATCCTGCGGTCACGTTGCGTGATAGCAGCGAGAAGCAAAAGGTCTCTGGGGTGGCTCCCGTCACCCGTGCGTCGCCCGGCCGCGGCGTGCCGGACAATGGTGACATCGGCTGACAAGAACAGGCAGCTCCGTGCCGGCCTTGGCCTGTTTTCCGCCGATCATCCGATCGCCGAGTCCATCGGGACTTCGGAATTCTGCGGCAGAAAGTGTTCGCGGAAATACATGGCGTCGCATCGCTCCGGGTAACCTTCGGAGCGGACGGACAGAGAACCAGGGATACACCTTGAAGTTCCAGGGATACTCCTTGAAAGAGAGGTTCTCCTCATGCGATTTCATCGAGCGGCCGGGCTGCTGGCCTCCATCGGAACCGCTGGCGCGTTGGCCGTGACGGCGGCAGTGCCGGCGAGTGCGGACCCGACTTCGGGACTGGTCACAGTCCAGGGCGCCGTGGCCTGTGGCGTGGGTACTCCGACGGCCGTGACGGTCGGCGGGCTGCCGGCGACCGTCAGCCCGGGCGATCCCACCGACCCGTCGACCGGTTCATACAGGGTGACCTTCTCCACCGTCCCGCCGTTCGGCCAGAAGGTCACGGCGACTGTCAGCTGCTCCGTCGCCGCGGGCAACTTCCAGCGCACGTTCACTGTGAGTCGTCCGCCGTCCGCGGGCGACCTCATCCAGGTCCAGCCCCTGTTCTGACGGAACATAGCTGGTTGCGCCAAGGGGAAAACTCGTGACCGGTGAGCGGGGCGGTGCCGACGGTTCTACCGGGGTACTGCCGGTCCCATGACCGGCGGGAATTTCGGAGTCCTGGCTCCGACAGCTCCACCAGATCGTCGGTCGCCACCGGCCCGGCCGGCCACTGGCGACTTTCGTCGCAGGCACGTGGCCGGCCCGGACCGGCCCTGATCACCAATTGGTTTTCCGTCCGACCATGATGGACGGAGGCGGCCTTCGCGGTTACCGCGAAGGCCGCCTCGTCATGTTCCGAACCCTACGCCGGCCGAGCCGCATCTCGATTCCTACCACCTTACGAGTTCAACGTCAGCAATAGAAAGGCGCCGCCTATGGCACCAGGGCGTCCCGACGTCGGCCGGCCGGCCGCCCGCAGTTTTCCATCGCCCGAGGTGGCCGGCCGGCGCCGGCTCTCGGAACTAATGGTGAGGGTGAGATTGTGGCTGATCGTCTTTCGCCTTGGCCAGGTTCTGCGGGCGCGTTGGGAATGTGCCGAGCTGGGCGACGTCGTGGCCATCGGGGTAGCCGCGGATTTCGGGGCGCTGGCGGGCGTACAGCGGTTCGGTGCGCGGTGGGAGTAGTCGCACGACGCGGCCGCGCATCCGGACGGCGGATGCGTAAAGGCGCTGTTCGCCCTGGGGAAAGCGCGGATAGCCGAGCGCCGCGCGCAGCGGGTCGTCCAGCAGTCCCATGGCGAGGCGTCGGACCAGGGCGGTGGGGAGAGGGCGCGCGAGTGGGAAAGTAGTGAACAGGTTGAGCGCGGCGTCACCGACGGCCCGCCCGCCAGGGTGGTGGGCGAAGCGCTCGGCTTCGTAGCTGTCGAGGTGGGCGGCGAACTCCTGGTAGGTGGCCGGGATGTCCGTGATTCCCAGGTGCCTGCCCAGCTCACGGTAGTAGCAGGCGCCAGCGATTTTCTCGGTCTCGCTCAGCCGCCGCCAGCCGAACCGGTCGATCCACCGGATCGGGACGACGACGAAGGTAGCCAGCACGTACACGAAGTCCTGGTTGGAGATCGGGTAGGCGCGGTGCATCTGGTTCATGCGACGGATCGCCGCTCGTCCCGTCGGACTGGTGAAGCCGTGCTCGAGCACCGCGTCGAGGATCAGGACGGTGTCCTCGAAGCGTTTCTGGGACCGTTCCGTGAACTCGCCGGTCTCGGCGAGCAGGCGCCCCACGGAGGGCACGGCGAAAGTGCGGAACAGGGCGAATGACAACGCGTGGAAGTAGTCCCACGGGAACTCGTGGGTGGAGCTGATCCGGTAGACGTCGAGGAAGTCCGTCTCCGGGTCGAGCTGCTCCATGCGGCGCAGCCAGTCGAACCGTTTCACCGGGCTCCTCCCCTGACCGGTCGGTGCGCCGGATCCCTCCACTATGCCCGAGCACGACTGCCCGAGCACGACTGCCCGATCACCAGGAGTCTTCCGCGCCGGGGAGGCCTGCCGGGTGATCGTTGGTCAGGCGCGCAGCAGCGTGATGGGACGGCCGGTGGGGGTGGTGGCGATGGCGAACTGGGTGCGTTGGGCGATGGGTGCGGCGGTGGGGCGGCGGTCGAAGATGACGAGGGTGCCCGTGTCGAGGCCGAGGCTGTCGAGGTAGGAGTCGAGCTGGGCGATGCCGTCGCGGGTGGGGTCGCCCTTGTCCGGGCGGTGGACCTTGATCTCGACGGCTTCGCGCTGCAGCGCCGGCCGGTCGTCGGCGCCCGTGTAGGGCCAGCGGACCAGAAGATCGGCGCGGCCGCGGCCGACGCCGTACTCGCGGTCCACATATCCGCCGCCGTTGACGACGCGCTGCAGGAAGGCCATGAGGATGAGCTGCGGGCCGGCCTCGCGGTAGAGCTGGGCCGCGGCGAGCATGTCGCCGTTCTCCCGCCAGAAGCCGGCGAACGATTCGAGCGCCTTGCGGAAGTCGAGCCGGCCGTCGGGGAGCACGAACGTCCGTGGGCTGACGGTGACGTTGGCCTGGACGCCGGCCGCGAGGACCCGGGGGATGACCTCGCGATAGATCGGGTTCGCCACCTCGACCGGGCCGTCCGGCTTGATGAGGCCGAGGTCGCGGACGTAGCTGAGGTCGTCGTCGTAGGGGTCGAATGTGGCCAGAGTTCCGGCCAGGGCCGGTTCTAGGACTCGCCGGACCCGCGGTTCGACCAGCTTGTCCGCGAGCGAGTCGAGATGGGTCGCCCGGGCGAGGATCAGCCGTTCCTTGGCCCGGTCCAGATGCGTGGCAGTGATGGGAACCTCGGGCGGGACGGCCATGTTGCGGACGACCTCGCGGGCCAGCGCGTTGACGAGCCACGGCTGCCCGGCGGTCAGCTCGAAGGCGCGCTCCAGCGCCTCCTCGGTGAACTTCTGACCTGTCTCGGCGGTGTGCTGGCCGTAGAGCTCCCGCACCTCGGCTTCGGTGAAGTCACCCAGCCGCAGCGACTCCACCTTGATGTTGAACGGGCTGGCGGTGCCCAGGCGGCCGGGGTCGCCACCCAAAGCGGCTTTATAGTCGCGGACGTCGCGCAGGCCACAGAGTGCTATTGATGCAGGAAAATGGGCCGGGCGGAGGTTGAAGCCGCTTCGCAGCTGACGAAGCACGTTTATCAGGCTCTGATCGCGTAGTGCGTCAATCTCGTCGAAGAACAGGGCCAGCGGCCGGGGGCAGACGCCGGCCCAGGCGGTGAGCGCCTCACCGAGAAGGGCGAGGCCTGCCGTATCAGGCCAGGCTGGCGGGCGCAACTCCTCGGGTAGCGAAATCCTTGCATACTGGCTGATTGCTTGCAGGATTGCCTGCTGGGCCGCGAGATAGTCGTCGCCAGCGGATCCCGCGACCTCGCAGGAGAAATGCAGGGCAGCGTACAGGCCGCTCGCCGTGAGTTCCGCGGCCAGCGCCCGCAGCACGGTTGTCTTCCCCGTCTGCCGGGGGGCGTGCAGGACGAAGTAGTTCGACTCCTCCACCAGGCGCGGCGCCTCCGGTAGCCGCGACAGTGGAGCGACCGTGTAGTGGAGCTCCGGCAAACACGGTCCCGCGGTATTGAAGTGGCGTGCCACCACTCACCCCCTGAACGACCCGACAGTACACCGTTGCCTACCTTACGGATCATTCGCCCGCCGCGGGTCAACGGCTAGGCGTGGCTGCGGAGCGTCGTCGGGATGGTGTCCGCGGTGCAGCGCCAGGTCAACGGAACTGCGCCGCGTGGCGACGAGAACCCGCAGGTCGCCGAGCCGTCGACCTGAGCTAGTGGTCCGGATGTGGCCCGCGCCGCACCGGCGCGAGGTCGCTTGTCCAGGCCCGCGGGGTGGGGCTGAATGGGGCGGCATGAGGACGCTGGTGCGGGGTGGGGTCGTGCTGCCGATGGCGCCGAGGCGGGCGCTGCTGCAGCCAGGGTCCGTGCTGTTCGACGGGGCGGAGATCCTCGCGGTCGGGACGGTGGCGCAGGTCGACGCCGACCCGCGGGCGGCCGGGCCGGACGTCGAGGTGGTCGACGCGACCGGGTTCGCGGTGCTGCCGGGGCTGCACAACTGCCACCTGCACTCTGGCCTGCTGCGCGGGACCGCCGAGGGCCTTGCCCTGTTCGACTGGCTGCAGACCTACGTCGACCCGGCGCACCGGGCGCTCACCCCCGAGATCGCCGAGGCGGCGAGCTGGCTGTGCTACGCCGAGGCGCTGCGCTCCGGCACGACGTCCGTCATGGACATGTGGCGCTTCCTCGACGGCTCGGCCCGCGTCGCCGGCGAGCTCGGCATCCGGGCGACCCTCGTGCCGTACGTCGCCGACGAGGAGGGATACGACTACTTCGAGTCGATCGACTCGACGCGGGCGCTGCTTGCTGCGCACCGTTCGTCGTTCGACGGCCGGGTCCGCTCGTGGGTCGGGCTCGAGCACCTCTTCTACTGCACCGAACGCGCCTTCGCCGACGCCGCGGCGCTCGCCGGCGAGTACGACACCGGCCTGCACGTCCACTCCAGCGAGAGCCGCTGGGAGGTTGAGGAGTCGCTGCGCCGCTATGGCCACCGACCGTTGGCGGAGATCGCCCGGCGCGGCGCGCTCGCCGACGGGCGGGCGGTCGTCGCGCACTGCGTCTGGCTCGACGACGCCGAGATCGAGCTGATCGCCTCGACCGGCACCCGGGTCGCCCACTGCCCGGCGTCGAACATGAAGCTCGCCTCCGGACCTGCGCCGATTGCGAAGCTGTGGTCGGCCGGCGTCACCGTCGGCATCGGTAGCGACGGAGAAAAAGAGAACAACAACCTGGACCTTCTCGAAGAGGTCAAGATGGCGTCGCTGCTGCAGAAGCTCGTCGCCCTCGACCCCACCGCCGGCGACCCGTGGGACATCCTGGGAATGGCCACCATCGAAGGCGCCCGCTGCCTCGGCCTCGCCGACATGACCGGCAGCCTGGAGCCGGGCAAGCGCGCCGACGTCATCACCGTCGACCTCCGCAAGCTGCACACCACACCGCTGCTGTCAGGCGCGGACGCCAACGTCGCCGCGCACCTGGTGTTCTCGTCGTCCGGCCAGGACGTCGACAGCGTCTGGGTGGACGGCCGCCGCCTGCTCGCCGGCGGCAAGCTCCTGACCTGCGACGAGGCCGCCGTCCGGGCCCGGGCCCAGTCCGCCGCCGAGGAGCTCTTCACCCGCCGCGCCGCCCTCATTCCAGGGCGGTGAAAACGGGCCGCACACACCCCTGGGACGATGGGAAGCGGTCAGAGCACGGTGGCTGCGGCTTGGGCCACGGCCTTGTCGTCGTCGGCCGAGCCCCCGCTGACGCCGACCGCGCCGACGACGAGCCCGCCGCGCACCAGGGCCACGCCGCCCGCAGGCCTCGAGATCCGTCCCCGGCCGGCCTCGCCGCCGAACCGGTCGCCTTCGCGGGGGTAGCTGTCACCGGCACCGGTGCCGTATCCGTTCTCGCCGTATCCGCCCCCGCCGTAGCCACCGTCGGTGTCGCGGTCAGCGCGCGGCCCGTCGGACCAGCGGCGATCCACCTGGTAGCCGTTGTTGGTGTGGCGGTACCCGTTGTCGGTGTGGTCGGGCCCGCCGAAGCGAGGCGCACCGGCGGCCGCGAGGTCGCGCACGCGCGCCTCGACGGCGTGGGCGCCGGCGGCGCGCGCCGTGACCGCCTTGTTGATGGACACGTCGACGCTGCCGACCCAGGCTCCGTCCATCCGCACATGGGACACGAGGTTGCCGTCCCCGTCGACGACCGCGATGTTCATCGGCTGGCCGAGCTCGCGCGCTCGCCGCTCACCCGCCGCGATGACCCGACGTGCGTCGGCCAGTGACAAGGTCACGGTCCCCCCTCGCCTTTCACCGGCGGGACTCGCCGTCGCGCCGGCGCCGTCCCGCGCATTGCCGTGATTCCGGGCGGTCTGCCCGTCGTCGACGCTAGGACCGCCGGCGCTCACGGACGTCGTTCGCCACGTGGCATGCGTGTCGGCCGGCTGCGCGTGTCGGCCGGCTCGGGTGCCGGGTGCCACACGCCGGATTCCGTGTGCCGGTTCCGTGTGCCGGTGGGCGACCGGCCGTGCGGCGGTCATGGAGGGGGTGCCACGACCACCGCACGGCCGTCTGGCCGTCACGTCACCCGTGGTCAGGCCGCCGGCGGGGCGAAGAACTCCAGCGCGATGCCGTCCGGGTCCTTGAAGGACAGGCCGGAGCCGTAGTGCGCGTCGACGATGCCGCCGTGCTTGATGCCGAGCTCCTCCAGCCGGTCGCGCCAGGCCACCAGCCCGGCACGGTCGGGGCAGCCGAACGCGACGTGGTCGAGGCCGACGTGCCGGGGGCTGAACTCGCCGGCCCAGGTGTTCTCCGGGAAGTGGTGCAGGCCGAACAGCTGGCCGCCGTCGAGGGCGTAGACGACGTGGCGGAACGGGCCGGTGTCCTCGTCGAGCACCGGCTCGGCGCCGAACAGCTGGGTGTACCAGGGGGTGCTGGTGGCCAGGTCGGTCACCGTGACGGCGACGTGTGCGACCGCGGGGAACGACGTCATCGGACGTCTCCTCTCGTTCTCGTGGTGTTTCGTGGTTAGTCCCGCCGCGGGGCGTCGGAACCGGACGTCGCTGAAGCTAGGAGCCGGCTCTTCCACCAGGCTTCTTCCCGCCTGTCACAGCCGCGACCGCCCCGGGGAAGGCCGGGGGAAGGCTGACCTGTACCGGCAGCGGCGGGCACGGGTCGGGCAAAGCCGGGGGAAGGCTGAGCGGGATGGCGCGGACGGCGGGGCGCGGTGGCGCGGAAGGTGTCGGGAAGGCGACGGCGGTACGGGTTTCGCGGCGGGCCGAAGCGGCCCTGCCCAGCCGACAATCGTTCTCATGACGCTGGCAGGACGGGTACCGGATGGCTCGGCACGGCCCGAGGTGGAGATCCGGCTGCTTGGCGGCTTCGAGGTACTGCTGTGGGCTGCCCCGGCGGACGGGGGCCGGGCGCGGGCCGAGGCGCTGCCCGAGGAGGTCTGGCGCCGTCGGCAGGCGGCGGCGCTGGTGAAGGTGCTGGCGCTCGCACCGGGGCGCCGGCTGCACCGGGAGCAGGTGCTGGACGCGCTCTGGCCCGATGTTCCCGTCGACGAGGCCGCGCCCCGGCTGCACAAGGCGGCGCACTTCGCTCGGCGGGCGCTGCGCGACGCCGACGGTGTACTCCTGCGCGGCGAGGTCGTCGCGCTCTGCCCGGACCGGGCCGTCACCATCGACGTCCGCGTCTTCGAGCGCCTGGCGGGACAGGCCCTCGGCCTCACCACCGGCTCCGGCGAGCCCGGTGGTCCTGGCGAGCCCAGGGGTCCCGGCGGTCCCGGCGGTCCCGATGTGATCGGTGGGATCGGTAGGAGCTCGACACCCGGAGCGGGGCCGGCGCAGACGTGGGCGCAGGAGGCGGCGCGCGCGGCGGACTCCTACGGCGGGCCGCTGCTGCCGGATGACCTGTACGAGCCGTGGACGCAGGCCGACCGTGACCGGCTGCGGCTGCTCTACCTGCGGCTGCTGCGCGCCGCCGGCCGCTGGGAGCGGGTGCTCGCCGAGGACCCGGCGGACGAGGAAGCCCATCTGACCCTGATGCGCGGGTACGTCACCCGCGGCGAGCGGCACGCGGCGTTGCGCCAGTTCGAACGGATGGACCGGGCGCTGCGCCGAGAGCTCGGCGTCGGCCCCGGTCAGGCCGCTCTCGCGCTGCGTGCGGCTGCCCTGGCGGACTCGCCGCCGCCGGCGGTTCTCTCGTCGACGCCTACGCCAACCACTCCGCGACCACCCGTCCCACCGCCGCCCGCGCCCGCGTCCGTGCCGCCGGCATCTGTGTCCGTGCCGCCCGCGTCTGTGGTGCCGGCATCTGCGTCCGTGCCGTCGGGATCTGTGTCCGAGCCTCCACTGCCCGCGTCGGCGGCACTCGGCCCGGAGCCCGAACGGACCTCGGCTGCGGACGTCAGCGGGAAGGCCGCGCAGCGGCGTCCGGACGGTCTGGCCGCCGCAGACCTGATCGGGCGGGACAGGGAGCTCGGTCTCGTCGAGCGGGCGCTCGCCGGGGCCGCCGCGGGCACCGGCCCCGGCACGGGCCTGCCATCGGACCCGGCCGGTGCTGGTGATGGCGGCGGTCGTGGCGCGGTTCTGGTCAGCGGCCCGGCGGGGGTCGGCAAGTCGGCGCTGCTCGACGCCGTGACCCGCCGCGCCGCGACGGCGGGCTGGTGTGTCGGCGTGGGAACGGCGGCGGCGCTCGAGGGCGCCTGGCCCTACGCTCCGGTCCTGGAGGCGCTCGCCGACCTGTGCCGACGTTGCCCGACGCTGCTTGGCGAGATCGACGAGCGGTTCCGCGGTGAGCTTGAGCGGGCCATGTCAGGCCGAGACCTGGACTGGTCTGGCTCGAGCGGGCATCAGCGGCTGTTCGTGGCCGCCGCCGAACTGCTGCGCGCCGCGGCCGAGTCCGCTGGTTCCGGTCGCGACGCCGGCTCAGGCCGCGGCGCCGACTCCGTGCTTTCTCCGGCATCCGATCGTTCCACCGGCTCCGATCGTTCCGTCGGGTCCGACCATGTGTCCGGTGCGGCCGTGCCAGGTGGCCGCCCGGGGGTGCTGCTCGTCATCGACGACCTGCAGGACGCCGACGAGGCCAGCCTCCGGCTGGCGCACTACCTGGTCCGGTCGCTCGCAGGCCGGCCCGTCGTGCTCCTGCTCGCCCATCGCCCGGCCGTCGCCGGCCCGCCGGCCCTCGACGAGATCCGGGCGAGCCTGCTGGCCAGGGGCGCCGTCGCCGTCGACCTCGCCCCCCTCGACCGGGTGGCCATCGCCGCGCTCGTCGCCCGCGAGGCGGCCGTGGCCGGCCCGCTGGCTGAACGGATCTGGGAGGCCTCGGGCGGGCTGCCGTTCACGGCCCTCCAGATCGCGCGGCGCGTGGCGCTGGACCCGGCGAGCCCGCTGACCGTGGACGCCACGATGATCGGCGGCCTGGCGCCCGCGAGCCGCGACCTGCTGCGCCTGCTGGCGCTCGCCGGCACCTCGTTCGACACGGACGAGTTCGTCGCCCTGTCCGGCCGTGCCGAGCAGGACGCGTACGCGCTGCTCGACGACCTGCTCGACCGCGGCGTCCTCGACCGCACCGAGGGCGGCTTCCGGTTCCGTCACCAGCTCGTGCGCCACGGCCTCCTCGCGGAACTTGCGCCGCACCGGCTGCGCGGCGCGCACCGTGCGGTGGCCGACCGGCTCGCTGCGGCGGGCGGGCCGCCTAGCCGGATCGGTCACCATCTGGTCCAGGCCGGGGAGCGTGCCCGCGCCGTGCCCTATGTGCTGCGCGCCGCCGAGACGGCCGCGGCGCTCGGCGCCCACCGGGACGCGCTCGCCCAGCTCGACGAGGTCCGCGAGCACGCCACCGGACCCGACGCCGCGGCGCTCGCCGCGCTGCGTGCCGACCTGCTGGTCGCGCTCGCCGACCCCGGAGCTCCGGACGCCTACCGGATGGCCATCGCGCTCGCCTCGCCGGCCGACGCGAGGGTGCCGCGGGCCCGCCTGGCCCGGGCGCTGCTGCTCGCCGGCGACCTCGACGCGGCCGCCGCCGTCCTCGACGAGCTCGAACCGGACGGCGGCCCCGCCGACCTGGCCATCCTGCTGGGCAGGGGACACCTCGCCTACTTCCGGGGCGACATCGACGCGGCCGCGGCGATCGCCGAGGAGGGCGGCCGCCGGTTCGCGTCCGCCCCGACGACCCGGTTCGGTTTCGACCTCATCAGCCTGCGTGGCCTCGTCGCGCACAGCCGCGGCGAGTACTTCGCGCAGCTGACCGCGGACCTGCGGCACGACAGCCGCCTGCCGGCGCTCGCGACGGCCGTGTTCGACGCCCATCTGTGCGTCGCGGAGATCATGCTGTACGGGCCGACGCCCTATGCCGAGGTGGTCACCATCGCGGACCGGCTGGCCGAGGCGGCCGAGCGGGTGGGCGCGGCCCGGGCGCTGGCGTTCGCCGCGTGCCTCGCCGGCGAGGCGCGGCTGCTCGCCGGCGACCTCGAACCCGCCGAGCGCCGGCTCGCCGAGGCGGTCGACCTGCACCGCGCCATCGGCGCGACCTCCGGCGAGGCGCACTCCTTGCAGCGGCTGGCCGAGGTGCGGCTCGCCCACGGCGACACCGCCGACGCGAACCGCCTGCTGCTGCGCGCCCTGCCGCTGGCCCGCTGGTCGCCGATCGCCGCGCATCTGCTGCACCGCATCCACGGAACGCTGGTCGCGGCCGCGCCGGACACGGCGGCCGCCGACGTCGCGCTCACCCGGATGGAGGAGACGCTCGGTGTCGAGGACGGCTGCGTGTTCTGCTCGGTGACCTCGGCCGTGCCGGCGACGATCGCGGCCGCGCGGTCGGGTGACCTGGAACGGGCGCGGCGCCACCTTGCCGCGGCGCGCTCGTCGGCCGCGCTGTGGGACGGCACCGCCTGGCAGGCCGCCACGCAGGAGGCCGAGGCTCACGTCGCCCGGCTGGAGGGCGACCCGGTGCGGGCGGACGCGTCGCTCCTGGCCGCCGGCCGGCTGTTCGACTATGTCGGTCATCCGCTGGACGCCGCGCGTTGCTTCGGCGCGCTCACCACCGCCGCGGCCGGCCTTACCCAGCTTGGACACGACCTCGGCTGAGTACCGCCTACGGCCTCGCCAGCCGGCGCGCTGTCTGCACGGCGTCGCTGGCGTGGCGTCGTCAGAGGCGCTGGCGCAACGAAGTCGGAGTCGCTGGCGCTGTGCCGTCGGTTCTGCGTCGGCGGATGGCGTGTCGTCGGCGCAGCGTCACCAGCCGGTGCGCCGACGACCGAGAGCTGTCGGCCAGGCGTCCGCAAAGGTGTCGGCTACCCGCGGCGCTTGTCGGCCGGGCGTCGAACCTGGGACGGAACACCTCCGGACAGGCTTTCATGGCGATGCGCCTCAATGATGAGGCGTCGGAAAGAAACCTCCGCGGCTTCGGGCCGCGGGGCATGCCAGAGAAAGCAGGAGAGCCCAATGACGCGCTCATTTCCGACCATGTCTCGGATCGGAGGCATGCTCCGCGGTCTGACCCACTCCGGCGACGCGGCCCACGGCGCGAGCAGCGCCGAAGCCGACGTCCCGGACTGGGTGGTCGCTTCGATGGCGCCGGGACGGCGCGGCCAGGCCGGTTCCTCCGTGGACCGCCTTCCCTCGCTCCCACCGCGGATCGGGCTCTTCTCCTAAACGGACGCGCAGGCGAGGCAATCAGGGGGCCACGCCTTCGACGGCAAAGGCCGGCAGCTTGGGCTGCCGGCCTTTGCCGTGTTCTACGCGTCATTTTCGCCGAATGTCATCTGGAGTGGCGCGCCCGCCGCTCGGGCCGGCCCCGCGGCCCCGCGGCCGGATGGCGTCAGATTCTGGTCCAGGCCTCGGTGAGGACGGAGCGCAGGATGGACTCCATCTCGTCGAAGTGGCTCTGCTCGCAGATCAGCGGCGGGGAGAGCTGGACGACGGGGTCGCCGCGGTCGTCGGCGCGGCAGTACAGCCCCGCCTCGTAGAGCGCGCTGGACAGGAAGCCGCGCAGCAGCCGCTCGGACTCGTCCGCGGTGAAGCTCGTCTTGGTGGCCTTGTCCTTGACCAGCTCGATGCCGTAGAAGAAGCCGTCGCCGCGCACGTCACCGACAATCGGCAGGTCGTACAGCTTCTCCAGGGTGGCGCGGAACGCAGCGGTGTTGCGTTCAACGTGGCCGACGAGATCCTCGCGCTCGAAGATGTCGAGGTTCGCCATGGCCACGGCGGCCGACACCGGGTGGCCGCCGAAGGTGTAGCCGTGGGCGAAGCTGGTCGTTCCGTGCAGGAACGGCTCGGATAGACGATCGCTGACGATCATCGCGCCGAGCGGGGCGTAGCCGGAGGTCAGGCCCTTCGCGCAGGTGATGATGTCGGGCTGGTAGCCGTAACGCTGCGCCCCGAACATCGCCCCGGTTCGGCCGAAGCCGCAGATGACCTCGTCGGAGACGAGCAGCACGTCGTACTCGTCGCAGATCTCGCGGACTCGCTGGAAGTACCCGGGCGGCGGCGGGAAGCAGCCGCCGGCGTTTTGCACCGGCTCCAGGAAGACGGCGGCGACCGTGTCCGGCCCTTCCTGCTCGATCGCGACGGCGATCTGGTCGGCGGCCCAGCGGCCGAACGCGACCAGGTCGTCGCCGTGCTCGGGCGCCCGGTAGAAGTTCGTGTTCGCGGCGCGGAAGCCGCCGGGCACCAGCGGCTCGAACATCTGCTTGAGCGACGGGATGCCAGTAATCGCGAGTGCGCCCTGGGTGGTGCCGTGGTAGGCGGTGGTACGGCTGATGACCTTGTGCTTGAGCGGCTTGCCGACGAGCTTGAAATACTGCTTGGCGAGCTTCCAGGCCGACTCGACGGCCTCGCCGCCGCCGGTGGTGAAGAAGACCCGGTTCAGGTCACCGGGGGCGAGATGCGCGACGCGTTCGGCGAGATCGATGGCGGCCGGGTGGGCATGCGCCCAGATAGGGAAGAAGGCAAGCTGCTCGGCTTGCTTGCGCGCCGCCTCGGCCAGCTCGGCGCGGCCGTGGCCGACCTGGACGACGAAGAGCCCGGCGAGCCCGTCGAGGACCTTGTGGCCGTTCGCGTCCCAGAGGTAGGCGCCGTCGCCGCGGACGATGACGGGCAGTTCGCCGGCCGCTACCGACGACAGCCGGGAGAAATGCGGCCACAGGTGGGCCGCGGCCGACCGTGTGAGCGCGTCGGTGGCGCAGGAGAGGCCAGCAGTGGGGGAGGGGCTGAGGGGGAAGTCGGTCGCAGGGTCGAGGGCTGTCACGGCTGTCCTTCCGCCGGGCCGGCAGCGGGCTGGCGGCGGGCCGGCCACGGTCGCCGTCGCTGCCGCCGTCGCCGACGTTGCGTCCAAAGATGCGGCTCATCATACGGTTCTCGCGGAACATCGGCCACATCGCGAGTGTTTCCGAAGCATATGATCGTCGCGGCGACGGTTATCGCATTGCGGTCTCATGTCGAATGGGGGCGCATCACGGTGAACCGAGCCGCGTCGGCGGCGCGCTGTATCGCGGCGCGCTGTATCGCGTCGCGTCATGTCGCGCTTGTGTGAGGGAGCCCAGCTGTGAGGATCGCGATCCCCCGAGAGGTCAAGAACCGCGAGTACCGGGTGGCGGCCACCCCCGCGGGCGTTCACGAGCTGACCAGACATGGCCACGACATCTTCGTCGAGGCTGGCGCGGGCCTCGGCTCCATGATCACTGATGCCGAGTTCGCCGCCGCCGGCGCGAAGATCGTCGAAGGTGCGGACGCGACCTGGGCTGCGGGCGATCTCGTGCTCAAGGTCAAGGAACCGGTCGAGGAGGAGTTCCACCGGCTGCGCCCCGGGCTCGTGCTGTTCACTTACCTGCACCTGGCCGCGTCCCTGCCGTGTACGCGGGCGTTGCTGGACGCGCGGGTCACCGCCGTCGGCTACGAGACCGTCGAGCTCGCGGACCGGTCGCTGCCGCTGCTCGCGCCGATGTCGGAGGTCGCCGGCCGGCTGGCGCCGCAGGTTGGTGCCCAGGCCCTGCTGGCGGCGGCCGGCGGGCGTGGAGTGCTGCTCGGCGGGGTTCCGGGGGTCGACCCGGCGAAGGTCGTCGTCATCGGCGCCGGCGTCGCCGGGCTGAACGCGACCTCGATCGCGGTTGGCATGCGCGCGGACGTGACGTTGCTCGACCGCGACCTGGGCCGGCTGCGTGCCGCCGACGCCCGCTTCGAGGGCCGGGTGCGGACGGTCGCCTCCAACGCCTACGAGATCGAGCGGGCGGTGCTCGAGGCCGACCTGGTGATCGGCGCAGTGCTGATCCCCGGGACACGGGCGCCGAAGCTGGTCACGAACGCGACGGTCGCCCGGATGCGTCCGGGCGCGGTGCTCGTCGACATCTCGGTTGACCAGGGCGGCTGCTTCGAGGACACGCGCCCGACGACCCACGACGACCCGACCTATCAGGTGCACGACACCGTCTTCTACTGCGTCGCGAACATGCCGGGCGCCGTTCCGCGCACCTCCACCCATGCGCTGACGAACGCCACCCTGCCGTACGCCGTCGCACTCGCCGACCACGGCTGGCGCGGCGCGATGCACCTCGATCCGGCACTGGCTCGCGGCCTCAACACGTACGACGGCCGAGTCACCTACATCCCCGTCGCCGAGGCCCACGGGCTGCCCAGTTTTCCCGTCGCCGAGGCGTTGGCCGAGACCGAGAGCTGACCGCCATCAGTGTCCTCCTTGTCCTCCTTCGGTCGATGATCGAACATATGAGAGACCAGAAGTAGTACCCAGGTACCTCTCCTGGTACTGTCGGGGCCGCCGGGTGTCACGTCACACCTGGCTGGCTGGTCGCCGGGAGGAGTGGTCGCCGTGCCGGTCGTCGAACGTCTGCTGCCATCCGACGAGGCGCGCGAAGTGGTCGCGCTCGCCGCGGACATCTGCGCCAAGGAGCTGGAGCCGCGCATCGCGCGCGACGAGGCCGAGGCGCACTTCCCCCGCGAGGTGTTCACGACGCTCGGGCAGGCCGGGCTGCTGAGCCTGCCCTACCCGGAGCGGTTCGGCGGTGGCGCGCAGCCGTTCGAGGTCTACCTCCAGGTTCTGGAGGAGATCGCCTACCGGTCGGCGTCGGTCGCGGTCGGCGTCAGCGTCCACGCCCTGTCCTGCTATCCGCTCGCGAACTTCGGCACCGATACCCAGCGCGAGGAGCACCTGCCGCGGCTGCTGTCCGGCGACCTGCTCGGCGCCTACTGCCTGTCCGAGCCGCATGCCGGCTCGGACCCGGCCGCGCTGAAGACCACCGCCACCCCGCCGACCGAGACCGGCGGCGACTACGTCCTGTCCGGCACCAAGGCATGGGTGACCCACGGCGGCGCCGCCGACTTCTACACCGTGTTCGCCCGCACCGGCGAAGGCCGCGGCGGCATCTCCTGCTTCCTCGTCGACGAAGACACGCCCGGCATGACGCCACATGCGCCGGAACGCAAGATGGGCCTCACCGCCTCGCCGACCACGCAGATCGCGTTCGAGAACGCGGCCGTCCCGGCGAACCGGCTCGTCGGCGCCGAGGGGCAGGGACTCACGATTGCGCTGTCGGCGCTTGACTCTGGCCGGCTCGGGATCGCGGCCGCCGCCACGGGCCTCGCCCAGCGGGCGCTCGACGACGCCGTCGCCTACGCGCGGGAGCGGGAGGCGTTCGGCCGGCCGATCATCGATCACCAGGGCCTCGGCTTCCTGCTCGCCGACATGGCGGCCGCCGTCGAGTCGGCCAGGGCGACGACGCTGGCAGCGGCCCGGCTGCGCGACGCCGGCCGGCCGTTCTCCCGGGCGGCGAGCATCGCGAAGCTCGTCGCCACCGACGCCGCGATGAAGGTCACCGAGGACGCCGTCCAAGTTTTCGGTGGCGCCGGCTACACCAAGGACTATCCAGTCGAGCGCTACATGCGCGAAGCCAAGGTCATGCAAATCTTCGAAGGCACCAACCAGATCCAGCGCCTGGTGATCAGCCGCCACCTGGCAAAGGCCTGATCAGACGGCGTTTCTGCAGGTCAGAGGCCCCAGTCGGGATCTGATGGGTCGTCGGTCAGGTCCGGGGCGGTGTCTGGTTGTGTCTGGTCAGGACCGGCTGTGTCTGGGTGTCTGTGGCTGAGCTGTGGCTGGGAGCGATCTTCGTCGACGGGTGTCTGGTCGTCGCCGGCTGCGAGGGCGGCGTCGATGCGTCGGCGGGCGAGCTCGTCCTGGCCGGCGATGCATTTGGCGTAGACCATGAGGAGGACGCGGACGGAGTGGCCGGCCCATTCGGCGGCCTGGGTGATGGGGACGCCGGCGTTGACCCAGCCGGATACTGCGGCGTGGCGGAGGTCGTAGGGGCGTCGGGCGAGTGGTGACGCCGCCTCGGCCGGGGTGAGCGCGGCTGTGCGGGCGTCACGCCATACGGGGAGGTAGCGGCTCGCCTTCACGGGCCCGTCGAGCCCTGATCGGAAGAGTCGTCCGTCGGTGGTGGTGCCGAACGTGTCGATGTGGTGGTGGAGGATGGCGACGAGCCGCGGGTTCAGGGGGACCAGGCGTGTCTCGCCTTTCGCGCGGTGCTTGAGTTCCCGTGGTTGGCGCGGGTCGTGCGGGGCGTCGGACCAGCGGGGTGATATCTCGGGGTTGTTGCCGGCGAGTAGCACCTCGCCCCAGCCAGAGGCAGGCAGTGTCAGCTGGTCTAGGCGTAGTTCCTGAAGTTCACCAGGCCGCAGGGCGGCGTGATAGATCGTGGCGTAGAAGGCTTCGAGTTCGGGTGCGCGTTCGGCGACTGCGGCGAGCAGGCGGCGTGCCTGGTCGGGATTGACGACTACGCGGCGGTCGATCGCGACAAGTTTGCGTGGTGGTCTCCAGTCGAGGTCGTCGAGCGGGTTGGTGTCCAGGTCGCCTCGGGCGACGGCGTATTTGATCGCCATTCCGAAGACCTGGCGCCGGCGGGTTATGGTGTTCGCGGCCGCGGTTCTGCCGTCCATGCGGCGGGATAGCGCCAGGTGGGCCGCGTGGATGATGTCTGCGTTGGCGAGGTCGGTGATGGGTCGGCTGTGGCTTTCCATCCAGTCGAGCACCGCCGACCATTCTACGGGCGGCTCTGCGTCGCGGCGTCGGCCGGCTCGGTCTGTGATGGTGCGCGCGCCCGTGTTGAACGTCCAGCCTGAAAGAGCTTCACGGGTAAGTTCGGCGAGTTCGGTGGGAATGGGGGCGTTGAACAGGGCGCCGGTGACGGCGCCGAGTGCCTCGGCGATTGACCGCCGGCTTCCTGGGGCCTGTTGCTCCTCCCATTTCGCGTCACTGAAACTGCGGGCTACCTCAAGCCATGTGCGTGGCGGCGGTGGTGGGGGTGCTGCGGCGAGCTGAGCGAGCACCTCGCGTACGGGGAGTCCGGTCGCGATGTCGAACGCCTCGCCCTTGTTTACAGCGGTCAGGATCTCGGCTCGTCGTGACTCGGCTGCTCTCTTCGTCGGGAAGGTGTGGGTGTTCGCGGTCGGGCGTCCCGCTACCCACCAGCGTGCTTGCCAGCTGGAGCGGGTCTTACCCTTCATCTCGCGTAGTGCCCAGACCCGAACGTCAAATGAGGTCTGCCGGTCCTCACTGTCGGACGAGCGGTTGCCTGCGGTGTCGGGGCTCATGGGGCGGCCGGGTCGCGGGTGAGGCTGTCGAGCCAGGCGTTCAGGTCGTCGCGGGCGACGCGGGTCTGGCCGTTGGGCAGTTTGATGGTCTTGGGGCCGGTTCCCTTTCGCTGCCAGGCGTGCCAGGTGGATCGTGGCAGCGGGCCGTCGAGGCCGCCGAGTTCGGCGAGGACCTGGTCGAGGGTGAGCAGGACCCTCTGGTCGGTGCGGGGGAGTTGCTTTCTTGCGGGAGTGGGTCTCGCCGCGGAGCCTTCGACGCCGCTGGCTCTGCTCGAAGCCGGCGCGAGGTGGCCTGGGTTTCGTGGGGTTCCGGATGGAGGTTTGCGGCCCGAGGGGGTGTCTGCTCGGGGCGGGGAGATGCGCATGGCTCGGCAGCGTCGGCGGCGGTGACACCGTCGCTGTCATCCGACCTGACACCGCCGCCCACACCGCGAGCAATCGCTGCATCCAATCAGCATCGAGGGTGTTATCGCCGACCCAGCCTTGAACTGGATGTTGCCGCCGTGGTTGTGGACCTTGGCCGACCACCACAGGTCGACCCCCGAGGTCGGACCGGGGATGCGGACCCGGTCGGTCTCGACGACCGTGCCATCGACGATCACGTGGTCACCGCCGAAAACGAGACGTGCGGGCACAAGAAGGACCCAGGGCGAGCTACTCGTGCTCAGCCACCGGGTCGGCGCGTCCACCATCCGCCGAGTCCTGAAGTCGCTTTGGCTACCTCCCGCGCCAGCGCGGCAGACCGGGACGGCGTGGGCAGCTCGTGTCGGTAGTGACATCATCGGCACGGTCATCGCCCAGGCCACCGCGCCGACATCACGACGAATGGCGTCCTGGCGGGTGACATTCACAGGCTCATCTGCCATCACATCGTGATCTTCAAGGTTGTCGTCAGTACCCCCAGGGACATCGTGGCGCGCTTCCCGTGGCCTGGTTGGCCCGTTGCTTCCAGGCCGCTGCTCGCCGGCCGTTCGCCGGCGTTGAGGACGTGGGCTTGTGCGGCCGGGGTGGACGTGTCGGTGCCCCGCCATAGAGTCCGCGGCATGTTCTTCGACCACGTCGACGCGCTCCTGCTCCGGGTCGAGCTCGAACTCCTCGTCACGGTGCGCGACGCCCCGGCTCTCCGGCAACTGGCTCTCGACGCCATCGACAAACGCGAGTACGTCGGCTCCGACGACGGTTCCTCGCCAGAGGAAGACGCCGAGCAGGACCGCGCCGCGGTGCGCGCCGATCCGGCGTGCGCCCTGGCCGAGCTGCTCGTGCCCGAGAACCTCGTCGAGGGCCTCGACGCCGTCGAGGCCCGTGGATCGGTGTTCTCGGTGACAGCCACCGGCCATAGCGCACCTTTGGACGACGAGGACGGCCCCGCGTCGTGGCCGCACTTCGAGGTGCTGTTCGCGTCCTGTTCGTGCGGGCGGGACAGCTGCGAGCAGTGCGCAGGCTTTCAGCTGACCCCGCGCACGGCGGCGACGCTGTGGATCGCCCTGGGCTACCTCGCCGACCAGGCCTATGACGACGTCGAGGAACACGGCGACGAGCCCGTTGATGACGCCCGCGGCTGGTCGTTGTTCGACGAGTACCCGCGGATCACCTTTCGCCAGGACGCGGTCTGGCGCCGGCAGGCCGCCCGCTGCTTCGACGACCTCGCCGACGACCTCGCGGCAGGCAGCTGGCCGTCACCGCGCTGCGCAGGCGAGGAGATGGCCCTGCACCTCGCGCTCAACCTGGCACCGGACGCCATCGACGGCGGATCCCTGGCGGACTGGATCGAACAGCTTCCCACCCATCCCAGGGACCTGGACTGGGACGCCTGCGTGGACGGACTGTTCCAGGACACCGACATCCTCAACCTTTTCGATGAGGCCCTCGACGGGATGGAGGGCCCGGACGATCCCACCAACCGCGAGTTCGGCATCGGCGACTATCGACCCGCTGCCTGGTTCAAGACCTTCAACAACCAGAAGCCCCGCAACGGCCGCCGCCCCTTCCGACGATAAGCCGCGCAAAGCTGAACAAACCGTCGGTATCACTGAAGGCCTTGTCGTCGGCCTCCTCAACCAGCCAGGCCACACAGCAGGACCACACCACTCTGGCCAAGCCGTAATGTCCTCCAGCCGCGGGACGACATCGGCCTCCGGCCGTGGGTGCGCTCCGCCCGTGGGTGCTGTCAGCGGCGTACCTCCAGTGGCAGGCTGGCGACGCCGACCATCGTCCAGGGGTCGCGGTGGCGGACCGGCGGGTCGGTGGCGACGGCGATGTCGCGGTAGCGGTCCAGCAGGATGCCGAGGGCGATGTTCGCCTCGAGCCGGGCCAGTGGGGCGCCCAGGCAGAAGTGGATGCCGTGTCCGAAGGTGAGGTGCGGGTTCGGCTGGCGGTGGGGGTCGAACCGCTCCGGGGCAGCGAACACCCGCTCGTCGCGGTTCGCCGCGGTAAGCCAGGCGACGACCAGCTCTCCCGCCGGGATGACGGTCTTACCGACGGCCGCGTCGGTGGCCGTCCGCCGGGCCAGCCGGGGGAACGGTGTGCGCAGCCGTAGCGTCTCCTCGATCGCCGCGGGCAGCAGCGTCCGGTCGGCGCGTACCTCGGCCGCGGCGTCGGGATGCTCGTCGAGGCACAGGACGGTGTTGCCGAGTGTGGCGGTGGTGGTGATGTGCCCGGCGATCAGCAGCAGTCCGACGAAGCCGACGATCTCCTCGTCGGTCAGTCGCTGGCCGTCGATCTCCGCCGCTGCCAGCCGGCTGGTGAGGTCGTCGGCCGGGTGGGACCGGGCGGCCCGGATGCGCTCAAGCAGGTAGGTGTTCATCTCCCGCACCGTCGGCGCGGCCCGGCGCACCGCCTGTTCGGCGAGCCGGGGCAGGGGCTTGTCCGGTCCGGTGTCCGCCTGGTCGAACAGGGCGTCGGCCCAGCGGCGGAACATCGGCCGGTCGACGGCCGCCAGGCCGAGCAGCTCCGCGATCACGATCACCGGCAGCGGGTAGGCGAGCGCGTCGATCAGGTCGAGCCGGTCGCGGTCGCGTTCGTCGGCCGCGTCGAGCAGCTCGGCCGTCACCGCGGCGATCCGCGGTGCCAGCCCGGCGACCGTTCGGGAGGTGAACGCCCGGCTCACCAGGCCGCGCAGTCGGTGGTGGCGGGGCGGGTCCATCCGGACGAAGTTCCCGCGCGCGAACAGGTCCAGGTCGGGCTGTCGGGGCATGAGGACACCGAGGTCGGAGGAGAACGTCATGTGGTCGGCCAGGACCGCGCTGACCTCCGGGTGCCCGAGCACCTGCCAGCACCGCTGCCGGTCGTCGTGATGCACCTGCCCCTGCTGGCGCGACCGTTCCAGCCAGGCCACCAGGCCCGGCAGGGACCGCTCCAGCACCTCGGTTCCGGCCACCCGATCACCTCCCACCCACGGCCGCGTCTCGCCCTGCCGAGGCCGCATCGCTCGCGGGCCCACGTCCTCGTCGTCCCCGGTCCTCGTCGTCCCCCGCCAGGCCGCCGCCCAACCCGCGGCAACGAGCCCCACCCCCACGGGAAGGGCGGAGCAGGCACAGGGTTGCGCGACGGGTCCTGGTCACGACGAGAGCGCGGTCACGGCTGCGCCGTCAGGGACATAGCCCTGAACTCGCGGTTAAAAGCCACCCAAAATATGTGTCGCGGTGTGTCGCGGAGATCCGCGCGAGGCCGCGGAGTCCAAGGACCGCAGGGGTTTTTGCGGTGCGTCGGGTTGCCCGGTATCGGCCTGTGCTGGCCCGTGATGGGGCTTCCGCGACCACATACCGACCACAATGATCTTATCGTGGGTGGCTGTTTGAGCTGGACGTCTGGTCATCTTGGCCGTGGGTCCGCGGGCGCGGCTGATTACGAGCGGTGAGAGTTTCGACGGCCGGGCGGCCGGTGGGCCTGGAAGCCGGTGAGCTCCGAGACGGGACCGGCCGACGATGCGGCGTTGCGCCATCATCCGATCATGCTTGGCTGCCGGGACGGGTCACGGTGCCACCGATGCGACAGTGCCGCCGACGGGGTCAAGGCCTCGCGTCCGCGGTGTCACCCGAAATGACATCGCTGGTGTCACCCGGCCTTGCAGTCCTGGGCCGGGCACGCGTCGCGGGGGCGGGTTGCGCGGTCTGGGTCCGGGTGGTCGTGGTGGTGTTCCTCGCGGTGTGGATGCCGGGCAGCGTTGTCCACAGGCACTCGCGTGCCGAGGGCGGTGATGTTGAACTGGCTGGGTTCGCCGGGTGGGAGGAGCGGGTCCATGGGATGGCATGTGCGGGCGGCGGAGCTGACCGGCTGTGAGGGGTTGGAGCTGGAGGTCGCGTTGCTGTTGTTGGGGCATGCGGCGTCGGGCTTGTTGCACCGTCCGGCGTGCGAGAGCGTCGCCGGGGCGGCGGCGCTGATGGAGGTGGACCAGGCGGCGTCGCGGCTGGAGGCGGGTGGGGTGCGGGCGCACCCCTCGTTTCCGGTGGGTGGGGAGCGGGTCGAGGTTGGTGCGGTCCGGCCGTTGCTGGTCGCGGCGCTGGAGCGGCTGGTGGCGGGGGTCGGCACGGCGGCGGTCCCGGACCAGGTAGCCCGCGCGGTGATCTTCGTCCGGTACGCGCTGCGGGTGTTGGACGATGGATGAGCCGGCCGGAAGCGTCGGGCGGCTGACCTACGGCGGGCTGGTGGAGCAGGCCCGCCGGGCCGCCGCGGTCGCCGCCTGCGCGCCGCCGGTGGCGGAGGCGGCGTATGCGGTGCGGGAGGCGTCGGGCCTGGCGTCGCTGGTCGTGGTCGCCGGCCGTCATGCCCGGTTTTTGGCGCGGCCGTTTCGGCGTTCACACCCTGCCCGAATACTGAGCAGCCACGTTCAGGTAGCCAGCCGGGCGCTGGTCGGGATGGGGCAGCCCGACCGGTTGGCGGCGAGCGTCACGTTGTGGGATGGGGCGTGCGAGCGGCTGGGGGTGGCGCATGATCTGCTGCTGGGCCAGGTCGGTCCGGATCGTGAGCCACTGGGCCCGGATGCGCGGCTGCTGGCTGACCCGGCGGTGGTGGCGATGGCGGTGGGCCGGGTCGCGGTCATCGTCGGGCTGGCCGCGACGGCGGCCGAGGCGATGGTTGCCCGTTCGCCGGGATCGAGCCCGGGTAGGCGGGTGCGGCCGGGGTTGCTCGCGCCGTCGACGCTGTGGCCGCTTCATCTGGTCGCGGCCCTGGCGGACCCGGCCGCGGTGGTGGCTGAGCAGTGCGCCGGGATGGGGCGGCCATATGTGCTCGACGATGTCGGCCCGCTGCTCGGCGACGAGAACGCCCCGCTGTGGGAGCGGCGGCTCGGGCAGCTGCGACTGGCGGTCCATGCGCTCGGCCAGCCCGGCCGCGGGCCCGGGCGTGACCTGCTGATGGCGCTCGCCGACTTCGGGCTGGCTACCTCATTGCAGGCGGGCCAGACAGCCGGCAGGGCCGCTGACCACGGCCCTGCGCAGCACCGCCGCGTGTTTGGCGCGGCCCGGGCCCAGGCTGCGGACTCGGCCAGGGCCTGGCGGACCGTGCGGGCCGAGCTGCGTGACCTGCGATCGCTGGGTAACGAGGGCGCGCGGGTGATCGACCTGGCGGTCAGCCTGGAGCGCCATCTGTTTGGCCTCGTCAGGGAGCCCGGACACCTCGGAATGCCTGCAGGGCCCGGGGCCGTCGCCGCGGTCCGTTCCGCCGTGCTGGTCCTGCCCGATCTTGCGACGGGCAGTGCGGCGATCGCCGGTCGGCTCCGAGACCATGACCTGCTCTGGCGGCTCATCGGATCCGACCGGTATTCCCGGGTGCCCTCGACCGCTGCCGACAGGCTGCTCGCCACCTATTCCGTCGCCGCCGCCGCATCCCGACACCTGCTCGCCGCCTGCACCGCACTACCCGGAGAGGCACCGTCTCCAAGCCTTTCCACCTACCTCACGACGCCTGCGCCCCCCAGCAGCAAGCAGGCCCCGCCCGCTGCGCAGACGCGGGAAGACCCGCCCGGTTCGGCGGCTACCTGGGCCGAGATCCGCGACGAGGAACGAGGACTGATTCGCTGCCCGACCAGCCACCTCGTCGCGGCACTGCGACACGACGACGACACCCTGCGCGGCATGCTGCACCTCGCCGCACCCGGCGTGCTCCTCACCGGCCAAGAACGCCGACTCACGCTGGCCGCCCTCGTCGCCAGCCACCTGCCAGCACACGGCGACACCAGCCCCACACCCGGCCAGCCACCCACCGCACCCGAGCTCGACCTCCCCCCAGCCGTCGACGGGTCAGGACTGTAAGCCGCGACGGCCGCCAGGCACTTGAACCCGTATTCGCAAATTAAGAGCCGCGGAGAGTAACTGTCGTTGGTGTCGGGGCGGACCGGGATGATGCCGTGGTGTCAATAGCCGCACTGGGTTTTGCGGTCCGCCTCTGACGCCTGGTGCCGCCGAGTGGCGGGTCCTGCTCGCGCGCCCGCGCCCACTTCACACCCACGGTGGCCTCGCGATCCGGTCACTGAGCGACGCCGACCGGATAGCGTCAAGCGAACGGATTCCGCCTCCAAACTGTCACCATGACCCGGGCGGCCAACGGCCGCGTATCCGGCTGCTCTACTTGGCGACTCAGTGACTCGATGCGGTGAGATCCCCGCCGGCGGCGCCGGCAACCACGTATCTGAGATCCTGGCTCTCAACCGCATGGCTCGCCGCAGCGGCGAGCATTTGAAAGTCGCTGGCTGTAGCGCCGCTCGTCGACGCTGCAAGCGTGTTCAGCTGAGGTAGGTGCGCGTCCAGCTGCTCCAGCCCATTCTGCGGACTCTCCGCGCTGTTAGAGCTGGTTTCGCGATGAGTGATCAGGCCTGCTCGGGGTAGGTCTCGTGGGCGTGACCTATGACGTGCTGACGGATGAGCTGCGGACCGGCTGGCCCCGCTGATCCCGGGTCCGGCCGCAGCGGTTTCGCTATCCGGGCCGCCACGCACTCGATGACCGGGCCGCGTTCGCGGGCATCCTGTAGATCCTGCGCAGCAACATCCGTGGAGACGGCTACCACCCTCGTTCGGGATCTCCGTGTGACCTGCTCGCGGCGCCTGCGCGACTACTGTCGTGCACAGGAATCCGGTCCAGCCAGAGGTCTGAACTCGACTTCACCCACCCGCGCCACCTCGGGGGGACTGTCGCTCGCGAGGGCCAAGCGGTGGGCCACGGTCGGCGGCCACGGCTGCCGACCGCCGCGAGCAGGGAGGATGACATTTTCGGTGAATACAAGAGCCACTGGCAGGTGAACTTCTCGGCATCGCGCCAGCCTTCCCCCACCAGGGGTGTTACCGTTCGCATGCGTGGTGTTGCCTTGGGGAGTGGACGGGGGCGTCGATGCCGCTCGCGGACTATGGTGTTCTGGCCGGTCGGGTCGTCGGCCGCCGGCGGGAGAGCGGGAGCAGCGACAGCCCGCACTACCAGATCCACGTCGACGCCGCAGGCGCTCCCTTCCGGGTGGCGGTGAACGTCCTGTCCGCGCTGCCACCGTCGGAGCTGCTGTACGTCGCGGACGAAGACGTCCTCCATCCCCTCCTGATGAGCCTGCCGGACGTGGCCGACGGGTTCACCCCGCTGGACAGCAAGCCGGGTGGACTGGCTTTGGACTTCATCCGGGGCAACCTGTTCGACCGGGCCGCGTTGCGGTCGCTGCCGGCGGACCGGCCCGGCCCGGATAACGACCTGGCGGACAAGCTCGACCACTATGTCCAACGCGCCGCCGCCGACCCGGCCAGCCGGCTGTTCGCGTTCGGACAGCGGTGGGGTCCCGAAACGAAACCCGACAAGATCTTCGGGTTCAGGCCGGGTAACGGCGTCCACGACATCCACATGAACCAGGGCAACAGCGGCCGGTTCGTCACCGACGATGGCGTCTGGCAGGACGGCGCGCTGCTGTTGCACTTCCCCATCGGCGGCCGGTGGGTCGGGGTGTTCCTCGCCTTCCAAAGCCAGGCCTGGCACACCGACGACACCACCGGCCACACCCTGCCAGACCTCCCGCCGGCGGGTCCTGGCGGGCAGCCCGCCCCCGGCGAACCCGACCGGCAGCTGCGCATCGTCGCCGCCCTGGTCAACCCGCCAGGGCCGGCCCCCGAAGCCGAAACCGTCACCCTGGTCAACACCACCGCCCAGCAGATCGACCTGACCGGCTGGGCGATCATCGACCGCGACCAGCACCGCTGCCCCCTCCCTGCCGCCCGCCTGGGGGCCGGCGACGCGCTGCGGATCCCGCTGACACCCCCCGTCGCGCTGGGGAACCACGGTGGCACGATCACTTTGCTCGACCCGGACGGGCTGAAAGTCGACGGCGTCGCCTACACCGCGACCGACGCCGCCGCCGAAGGACACACCCTCGTCTTTTGACAGGCCCGATTCCGACCAAGCAGCCAAACAGCCCAGTCGGTGACCCCGAGGCACGGCTCTCGCGCTCTCACTGGACGGTTCTATACCCGCCGCAAATAATTCACCTGACGTTACAGCTCCCGGCACAGCACAGGAAGATGGGCCAACATGACCGCGACCGTTTCAGCCCGGCCCCCGCACTACCACTACACCTGGACCTGATCGGCGGGGAACTGCGGAGCCGGCTGGTGGACCGGATTCTGCGGGACACCGAGTTCCAGCACCGTTTCGGCCACGAGGACGAGTTGACGCAACGGAGCTGGGGGCAGCGTGTCGTCGACCAGACCCTCGGGTTCCTCCAGCTGTGCGCCAGCAGTGAGATGGAATCCTACTCGCCCTCCCACCTAGTCGACATCGGCTGGCACATCTTCATTCTCCACACCCGCGAATACGCCGCGTTCTGCGCGCGGGTGGCGGGACGTTTCATTCATCATGAACCCGCGGCGGAGGGTGTCGACCCCTACCGCGGCGTAGCCGAGATCGGGCGTACCGTCGCGGCGATGCGGGTCCGCGGCCTCGCGGTTGACGAAGCGCTGTGGCCGACGAGCGTCACGACGGGGGTCCATGCTCCAAAGTGTCACAACAAGGGCTGCGCGAGTGGCTGCGGTAGCGCGATGGACTGACCGGCAGTGGCCGCCGGTTCGGACGGTGCAGGATCACGGTCCGCGGGCAGCGATGCTCGGCCCCGCGCTGTGTCCCTGGGCGCGGACATGTGTCGGCCGCCCGCTCATGCGCGGCGGGACAGACCGTCCAGCCGATGTCGTCGACCATGCGGGCGTGCGCCTGACCCGCTGGCGGACATCCGATGCCGCCAGCCTGCACCAAGTCGTGGCGGAGTCGCGCGACCATCTCCGTCCGTGGCTCCGCTGGGCGGACGAATTCAGCATCTCGATCGCTGTGGAGCTCACCCGACGATGGGAGGAGGGATGGCGGTCAGGCGCGGAGTATCACTATGCGATCAGCAGGTATGGGACACCCGTGGGCAGCTGCGGCCTGGTGAGCCGGATCGGCCCGGGCGGGCTGGAAATCATCTACTGGCTGCATCCCCGGTACATCGGACACGGCCTGGCTACCATGGCCGTCGCGGCCCTTGTCGAGCAGGCGTTCAATCTGCCGCCGATCAATCGGCTGGAGATCGTGCACGACATCGCTAACAGGGCTAGTGGAGCCATACCACACCGTCTCGGTTTCGTCCTGATCGACAGTCGTAGGCCGCCGCCGGAGATGCGGGCGGCCGGTGAGGCGGGTATTGACCTGGTGTGGCGGCTGACCCGTCTGGCGGTGGACGGCCGCTGCCTACCGTGAAGGGTGCAGGTATGCGATTTCGCTGGTCAGGTGCTTGATCAGGCGGCTCGTTGATATTCGTGGAGGAGGCTGCCGAGACGGTCGATGCGTCTGATCGGGCCGCCGCGCGAACCCCGGCCGCCCACCGGCCAGCGCCGCCGACACCCCAGATCGTCATCGATGACCATCACCCGCGACCGGGCCCAGCCCAGATCCACCGCCCGCTCGACCAGCGCATACCGCAGCCGCGTCGACTCGGCGTGCTCGAGGACCTGCTGCCGGCTGGACTGGCGGACGTAGACGACCGCCGCACGGTCAGTGTGCTCCGGCCGAATCCGGCTCTCTGACCTGCTTGCCAGCGCAGACACTGTGCTCATCGGCCCCGCCCCCGGTCACCACGACCCGGGTCAGCCGCCCCGCCAGCAGGCGCACCGCCATCCCCCGCCGCTCCGCGGGAAGCCTCGCCCACACCCCTGACTGGGGCTCACCACACTCGCCGGACATCTCCCGCCATCTCCGGCCTGTCCGTCACCAACCGCAACCGGCCGATCAAAGCCGCCAGCCGCAGCAACGCATCCACGCTGGTTATCGGCCCGCCCACCCCAGGGCTGCCATTTTCAGACGCACTGTGCGTGGTCGATGTCGACCGACGACAGGTAGCCCAGCAACCGCTCGACCGGCTCGACAGGAGCAAGGTCGTCGCCGAGAGCGGTCCACGACTCGATGGCCGAATCCGGCATCAGTACGCGCTGCACGCGCATCGAACCTCCCACCTCTCCGCGACGGATGGCAGAAGGTAACCGCATCCACGACACAGCGTGCCGAAGGCTCAGCCCTCGTCATCTACGTCAAGGACACGCGCGCAGCAGCTCCAGATAACCAGCGAACTCCCAGAACGATCACCTCGGGCGGGAACCGGAAGCCGGCGAACTCCGATGCCGGGACCGGCGGACGCACGACACCTCGACCCACCACACGATCATGCCGGCTCGCGGTGTGGATCACCACGATGGCCGGATGCAACAGCCCCGGACAGTCTGTGCTCGGGGCGCACGTCGAACGTTGGCACCATAGCGGCGGTGCGGCCACCCGCCTACCGTGGCTGTCCCGCGCTACGGCTGTCCCGAAGTCCTCCTCCGTGGCATCCTCGGGAGCGGGGGTACATGTGGCTCGTCAGAGGAAACAGGCACTCACGGCGCCTGAAGTGTGGGCACTGGCGAATGCCTTTGCCTCCGAGCTGTCGGCTCGGCAGCTCCTCGCCTCCGCCGGCCTTGAACCTGCGCTACATCCTCCGTGGGCGGTGAACGCCGCCCAGTTCTGGTGGTCGGTCAATGAGATACTGACCGCCGGCAGGGTGGTTGACGGCCGGGCGCGCCTGCTCGCGAAGGCCGCGGCGCAGTTTCCAGGTGACCCGACCTTCAATGCGATGAACGGGAACGGGTCGTTCAACGGGTCTGACCAGCTGACGACGGAGGAGGTTCCATGGACCGTTCCGCCGCGACCCACGTGTTTCGTCGGACGCGGCATTCTGATAGACGAGTTGCACCGCAAACTGCTGGACGGGGGTGTTGTGGCTCTGGTCGGCATGGGAGGCGTTGGCAAGACGGCGTTGGCCCTCGAGTACGTATATCGCCGGGTCGCGGCGTACGACCTTGTCTGGTGGATACCAGCGGAGAATCCCAGCCTGATTTCCCAGCATCTCCTTGGTCTGGCCGGGGTCCTCGGCCTCCCCGCCGCAACCGATGTTCTGGGCGTGTTGCGTGAACTACGCAGACGTCGTTCCTGGCTGCTGGTGTTCGACAATGCCGAGAGCGTGGACGACATCGAGCCCTACCGGCCTGCCGACCGCGAGGGCATGGTCCTGGTCACGTCACGACGTATCGGATGGAGCGGCCTTGGCCAGACGGTTAGAGTCCCGGCGCTCGAACGTCAAGAGTCGGCGGCCTTGCTTCGGGCACGCATTCCAGAGCTAGAACGTGACATTGCACACCAGATTGCCGACCTGCTGGGTGACCTGGCGCTGGCGCTGGAACAGGCTGCGGCGTACATGGACGCTACCGACCTGCCCCCAAGGGAGTACGTCGAACTCCTGGAGACCTGCCTTGAGGAAATGGCCAGGCGAGGCAGGGTGGTGGACCGACCAGGGGTGACTGTCGCGAACCTTTGGCAGATGTCTACCTCCAGGCTAAGCGAGACGTCGCCGGCCGCGCTGGAGCTGCTCGAACTACTCTCGCTATGCGCCGGTGAACCCGTGCCCCTAGATCTCTTCCGCCCGAAGCGGAACTCCCCTGGTAGAAGCCTGTTGACGGTGTCCGGTCAGCACGGGCTCAGGTGGGCCGAGACGGTCGGAGCGCTGAGCGGGCTCAGTCTCGCCCGTCGTGAAGGCAGCTCGATCGTCATGCACCGCCTCGTGCAGGCGACGACTCGTCAGGACATCCCACCGGAACGCATCGCCGCGCATCTGGACACGCTGGTCGCGTTTTGCGTCAGCTATCTCCCGACTGGTATCGCGAAGAACCCCGAAGGCTGGCCGAAGTGGCGTGCCATGCTCCCGCATGTGATTTCGATCCTCGAGCATGCCTGGAACAATGGGATGGACGGCGGACGTGATTACCACCTGTTGTGCGACCGCACCGCCGTCTATCTTCAGGAACATGGCCAGGCTGCTGTCGCGCTGCCGCTGTTCGAGCGTGCGGCGAAAATTGCGGAGACGATATATGAGCCTGCGTCCCCCGCGATTGCCAGCTCTCTCGCCCACCTGGCAAGTGCACAGCGAGATCTTGGTCGTCCGACGTCTGCCCTGCCACTTTTCGAGCGTACGCTCGCCATTACCGAGGCGGAGTATGGCTGGTACCACCCAGCTGTCGCACGTAGCCTCAAGGATCTGGCTGGAGTGCTTCGGGATCTCGGCCGTCCAGCCGAGGCGCTTTTGCTCATGGACCGGGCACTGTCGATAGACGAGGCGGCCTACAGCTCGGGCCACCCAGTGATCGCAGCGGACTTGGGCCTGAGTGTGGCCGCACTGTGCCAGGTGGGCCGCCTCGCCGACGCTCGTGCGGCGGCGGAACGCGCGCTCAGCATCAGCCGAACCCACTACGGTGACGACCATCCGGTTGTCGCCGGTTATCTTGGTGGTCTGGCCCTGGTTTCGCGCGAAATGGGAAACCCGAAGGCGGCACTGGCGCTGCTCAGGCGAGCGCTTGCCGTTGAGCGCGTTCATTATGGCAAGAGTCACCCCGTGGTCGCGACGCGCCTGGATGCTCTTGCTCGCGTTCTCTGCGACCTTGGCCAAACTGGCCGTGCCCGGCCTCTGGTGGAGCGGTCGCTCGCGATCGCCGAGCGCGCCTACGGCCCCGATCATCCGGTCGTTGTGACCTATCTGGATGACCTAGCACATATCGTCCAGGATCTCGGGGAGGCGGCTGCGGCTCGACCACTTCTCGAACGGGCGCTGGCCATCGCCGAGCGTAAATTCGGTGCGACCCACCCGATTGTTGGAACGCAGTTGAACAATCTTGGACTTCTCTGGCAGGATTTGGGCGACGCCGAGATTGCCAGGTCACTGTGTGAGCGTGCGCTCGCCATTGCCACCGCCTCCTTCGGAAACAGTCATCCAGCAGTGGCTACCTGTCTCAGCAACCTCGCGCTCATCATGCTGGAGCTTGGCGAGACGGCCACTGCCAAGAGTCTTGGCGCGCAGGCGCTCGGCATCGCGAGGCAGTCACGCGTCTCGAATCATCCGATCTTGCTGGCGATCGAGAGGAACCTGGAGCCGCTGAATGTCTGAGCGTGCGGAACCGCCGTCCGACGAGCCAACAGCCGGTGACCACGAATGCTTGGAGGTCGTAGCTTCGAGAATTGTCGACTTGACGGGTGTAACGCTGGCCTACCTCTGTGCCTCCGGCGCAGACCTGCTGATGGACATGGACGACGACCTGCTTGAGGAGCTCCAAGCGCCACCCGCCCTGATGGAAGGCGGATATTACGAGGGCGGCCACTACTCCCCGGAGCCGTCCTGGCGGCTTCGGGGTGGAACGGCACCGGGAGAGGCCGACAACTCGGGCGAAGACGATGGCTGGGACGACGACAACGATTGGGATGACGATGGCGAGTGGGGTGACGAAGAGGCTGACGACGATGCCGGGCAGTCGGGTGCGCCCGCATGACCGAGCCTGAAGGGCAGATTCACGATGAGCGCCGCACCCATCGGCTGACAGCTCGCCAGATCGAAGCGCTGACGGTCGGGGCTGACGACCAGACAGCGGTCAATGTATTGCTATCGGCTGAGTGCAGTAGAAGGCTGCACCTGGTGTCCGCGGTGCTGAGATCGCTCTCGGCGCTAGAATCTAAGAACTGGCCCCTCGGTCCGATCGGCGAGGTGCGGCGGCTGCTCGAACGTGCCGAGAAGGAGGACCCCGTCGAGTTTGCCAGCATCATCCACCACCCGTATGTGGGAAAATGGGCCTACTTCATGCTACGCCGTACCCGTTCTGTGACATCCGGAGGGCAGCCGGATTGGGTCGACGTGGGCTACGTTTACGCCCTCGCCGCAGCGGCGGCGGTTCGTACGGGACTGGATTTCCATATCCACGTTCCTTCCATAGATGGCTCGGTCGTCCTTCCGACGCTGGGGCGTATGGTGATGCCGGCCGGTGGCAGTGCCAGCCGCGTCGCTTCCGTTAGCGGCGGTGGTGGCCGATTCCGGATCCGGCTGGGCGGCACGGAACGCGAGTTCGCGCTCGCTGGTCTGGCAGATCAGGCCGGCTGGGAGGGCACGTCTGCACTGGTCGCCGAGGCGGGCGGACACGTACTGCGGGTATCGCTCGACAACATTGATCCCTACCGGATGGGCGAAGATCCAGCGGCACCGGCTGACAGCGACCCGGGGGACGCCGGACGCTGGCAGTCGATGTTCCAAGATGCCTGGGAACTGCTCATCGAAGCCGACGCCGGTCACGCGCGCACCCTGGCGTCCGCACTTTCGGCGGTGACCATGCTGCCCGGGCCTGCCTTGCCCGTGCCCAGGAGTATCACATCAGGGGAGGCGTTTGGCGGCTTCGCGATGTCAGCTCCTAGCGACGCCGCGCAGACCGCCGCGACGCTTGCTCACGAGTTCGCCCACCTGAAGCTTTTTTCACTCGCTCGCTTCGTGCCGTTTCATCAGAGCCCTTCCCCGTTGCTATTCTACGCACCTTGGCGGGACGACCCACGACCCGCCGAAGGCCTTCTGCACGGCATCTATGCCTTCTTCGCCGTGGCTCGATTCTGGCGTGCTGCCCGGAACAGTCGAGTTGAGCATATTGCTCGGGTCGCTCATTTCGAGTTCGCGCTCTGGCGTACTGGAGTGCTCCGTTCCGCCGTCGCGCTCAAGAAGTCGCCGGCCTTGACCCGCCATGGAGTCCTTCTCTTGGATCGGATTCATGCGACGGCAATGCGATGGCAACAAGAACCTGTATTCCCGCGACAGCAGGCGGCGGCGACAGCTCTTGCGATGGACCATCGTTGCGGTTGGCGCCTTCGGCACCTTCAGCCGTCGGAAGGTGCCGTGGCGGCGCTCGCCCACGCCTGGACGTCAGGACTAGATCCGCCCCACTCGAATGAGAGGTCGACACTCAAACCCGGCTGCGTCAGCTCGAGTCCAGCCACGAGGGCCATGGTCGCTCGCCTTCGACTCAACGATCCCGCGTCCTTCGATGCGCTGGCGGGTGACCCACGAGCAGATCAGTTGCTACCCCCGGCGACGCAGCCTGCGGACCTCTGCTACGTCCGGGGCGACCTGCTTCACGCTCGCGCCATGTACGTGGACAGCATCACCTCCGATCCAGCGGACCACGATGCCTGGTCGGGCCTCCGACTCACCCTGGAAGACACGCTGTCTCCCGCTGAATGCGCGGCACGCAGCGCGCTGTCGAGCGCGCCCGAGCTGGTGAGAGCTGTCGCACGTTCGGTGACGGGCCACACTGGACGGTGTCCGGATCCTGTGGAGCTGGCCCGATGGATAGGGGTTTACCGCAAGCGGGCGGGAGCGACTGGTGCGGTCCGTGTCCGGGCGAACGACCCACCGGAGATGAACCTTGGCCAGCAGAGTGACACCTGACTCGGGCCAAGATCTGATCATGCGTTCGCGGGAACTGTCGCCACGTCGGGCCGGCGCGGCGGGGCGCGGGATCCAGCTCGGCAGTCCGCAGGATCTTCCACACCGTGGACGCACCGAGCCGGTGGCCCAGCCCGACCAGTTCGCCGTGCACCCGGCGATATCCCCACCGGGGCGTTCTCCCGCGCCAGTCGCAGGACAAGTGCACGAACCTCGGCTGCGGTCGAGGGCCGGCCCGCGCGGCGACGTGGCTGGGCCCAGTGCGGCGGACCAGCCGGCGATGCCAGCGCAGGACCGTCTCCGGCCGTACCAGCAGAACCGTGAAGGGTGCAAGTTTGCGGTTTCCCTGGTCAGCGCCCCACTGGATCGACAATGGCCGCATCGAGGTCCGCCGCGCCCCGGCCGGCGAATCCTCATCCCCTGGAACCAAGCCACCGAAGCCACCTGCCACCAGCTCATCTCGCACTCGCCGCGCCTCGCCAGCAAAGACAAGGCCATATCAGGAGCAGCAGTATGAAGCCACCGTCTCGATCGTGAGGAAGCCGCAGGTGGTGAAGTCGGCCCGGGGCGCGGTGTCGGTCTTTCGGCCGATCCGTTTCCCCGAGCCGCTTCCCGAACCCGGCGGGCGCCTTTCAGCGCACCGGGCTCTCCGCAGGTCCCGGTGGGTTA
>Ga0068859_100000307_pt1 | contig 48754 bp, 49 predicted proteins | sample KBSSwiS22_FD_66585 | JGI IMG/M metagenome (GOLD analysis project Ga0068859, IMG submission 66585) | Switchgrass rhizosphere microbial communities from Kellogg Biological Station, Michigan, USA - KBS Switchgrass S2-2 | ecosystem: Host-associated > Plants > Roots > Rhizosphere > Soil ... | reverse complement strand
AGCTCCAGGAGGGGTGGCAGGAAGCCCACCACCACCAGCACCAGGGTGACGGCCGCGCCGGTGTAGTCCGACAACTCGCCGCCGCTGTACCAGACGTAGAGGATGTTGACGATCCAGAACCCCAGCACGATGGTGGCGCCTTGCACGCTCATCTGCAGGAACGGCCGGTACTGGCGGTCGTGCAGCACCATCTCGATCATGGACCGGAAGCGGTGCTTCGACACGGCCCAGTGGGTGAGCAGCATGTAGCCCACCACCATGACCCAGACGAAGGCCATCAGCAGCCACTCGGCGCACCACATGGCGAACAGCAGCCCGTCGGCGGCCGGCCCCACGCCCTCGCCGCCGGCCTCGGTGAGATAGCGGTAGTCATAGATGCAGAACGGCACGGCGGTGGCAGCGGCTATGACGGTGCCGATCGGGCCGAGCACCAGCCACATGCGGTGGCGCGCCACGGCCTCGGCAATGTCGAGGTGCAGGATGCCGGCCAGGAAGCTGCGCACGAAGGCGGTGGCGAACAGGCGCACCGTGACGAGATGAACGGCGAGGTAGAGCGGCTGGGCCTGCCACTCGTGACTTGAGACAAACTTGCGCCCGTCGGTTGCCAGCGCCAGGCCCAGCGCCCAGCACCCGGCGGCCAGGAGCGCCACCGTCAGCAGGAAGCCGCCCGGCCGGCGGGGCAGCCAGCGGTCGATCAGCGCCTCGCCCTCGCCTTCGAGCGAGACGGTCTGCAGCCGATCCTGCTGGGGCGCCAGGGAGGAGGCCGCGGCTGCGTCGCCCGAGCGGCCCGCCAGCTCGCGGCGCAGGCGCAGGTTGTGGATGACCACGGTCAGCAGCGCGAGCAGCAGGAGCACCGAGACGAACGTGGACGTGGGCGCCAGCCACGTCGGCACCTCCAACGCGCCGACGGCGTCGAGCACGCCTGCCACCCTGGATTGCCAGTCCATCCCGCACCTCCCCCGAGTCGAGAAAGGGTCAGGCCCCTTTCCGCGCGCACCTTACGGCCCGACCCCTTCGGCCCCGTGCGGAGCATTCTGGGGGCAGCGGCAGGCGTTCGCAAGACGCGCGGTGCGGTGAGCCGCCGGGTGTGGCTGGGAGGCCAGGAGGAGACCGAGCGGGACAAGACGTTGGGTCTGCGCCGGCGACGGGATCACTCCCACTCCACCCGGGCGACCAGCATGTAGCCGGCGCCGTACACGGTCTTGATCAGCTCCTGGCTGTCGCTGTCGGCCTGCAGCTTCCGCCTGAGCCGCGAGATCCGGGCGTCGATGCTGCGGTCGAGGGGCTCACGGTCTCCATCGTTGAGCAGCGCGGCGCGATCGAGGATACGATTGGGTTGCCTCAGCAGAGTTGCAAGGAGGCGGGCCTCGGCGACCGACAGCTCGACCTCTTGGCCTCCCGGGCCGGTCAGGCGGTTGGAGCTCGCCTCGAATGTCCAGCCGCCGAACCGGGCGCACCTCTGCGCGCCCTTCCTCGGATCGCTGCTCCGCTCTAACCGCCTCAAGATGGTGTTCACGCGCGCCACCACCTCGCGCGGCTCGAACGGCTTGATCATATAGTCGTCGGCGCCGAGCTCCAGCCCGACAATGCGGTCGTTCACGCTGTGCCGCCCCGTCAGAACCAGGATGGCGCTGTCGGAGACCGACTGCACATGGCGAATGAGCTGCAGGCCGTCCAGATCGGGAAGACCGAGGTCGATCACGGCGACCGCCGGCGGCCTCCTTTTCAGCACGTGCAAGAAGTTCGCACCGGTCAGGAAGTGCTCCGACCGAAAGCCATGCTCGTCCAGGGTCGCGCAGACCCGACGGCCGATCTCGTCGTCGTCCTCGACGACGTACACGATCCGTCCCTGGGTCTGTCGCGTGGCTTCAGGGCTATCCATCATTGCGGTGCCGTGTCAATGGCTGCGGCGAGCTCCTCCTTGGTACAAGGTTTTCGTACCACCGTAAACGACCGATGCCGGCCACCGTGCATGTCCAACCCCTCGGCATACCCCGTGACGAGCACCACTCGCAGGTCGGGGCGGATCTGCTTTGCGAGATCGGCAAGGCGCCTCCCGTCCATGGCGCCCGGCATCACGATGTCGGAGATCAGGACCGAGAGCTCCGAAACGCCATCGATGACCGCCAGGGCTTCATCGCCTGCGGGTACCTCGATCACCATATGTCCGATGTCGGTGAGCTGGCGGCGGATGACCGTGCGCACGTCGGGATCGTCCTCAACCAGCAGGACGAGACGCGAGGAGCCCACGCGCGAGCGCGAGCCCGGCAGCTGGCGCGCATCGAGCCGAGTCTGGGCCTGGCTCGCCGGCAGCAGCAGCGTCACGGTCGTGCCTTTACCCGGGGTGCTGTCGATGTCGACGGCTCCTCCCGACTGCTTCACGAAGCCGTGGACCATCGAGAGACCCAGGCCGCTGCCCGAGCCGAACTGCTTGGTCGTGAAGAACGGCTCGAAGACGCGCAAGACTGTGGCTTTATCCATCCCCTTGCCGGTGTCCTTGATGCGGATCTCGACGTAGCGCGCCGGCCTGACCTGAAACTCGGCGGCTTCCGCCTGATGAATGAGCCGGCTTGCAGTGTGCACCACAAGGCTGCCGCCCCGGGGCATGGCATCGCGGGCATTCAGCACAAGGTTGAGGAAGGCATGCTCGAGCTGCTGGGGGTCTACGCGCGTGTGGAGATCGAAGAGCGCCGGCTCTCTCGAGATGCTGATCGACTTGGGCAAGGAGTGACGCGACAGCGACAGCAGATTGGCAATGAGGCCGTTGACCTCGACGATACACGGCTCGAGCTTCTGGCGGCGCGCAAACGTCATCAGGCGCCCCGTGATATCCGCACCCCTGACGGCGGCCTGCAGCGCCGGCTCCACAAACTCCATCATGCTCGCCGCTGCGGCCGCCGCGGCGACGAGCGCGGGCTCCGCAAACTCCATCTTGCCCGCCGCCGCCGCTCGATCGCGCAGCATCGCAAGGTTGCTTATCACGATCGTAAGCAGGTTGTTGAAGTCGTGCGCCAGCCCGCCCGTCAACTCGCCCACCGCCTCCATCTTCTGGGCGTGCACGAGCACCGCCTCCAGGCGCTTCTGCTCGGCATTGGCGGCCTCCAGCTCCGCAGTGCGCGCGCGCACGCGGCCGTCAAGCTCCTCGTTGCGCTCCTGAATCAGGCGCTCATGGGTGCGCTGCTGTGTAATATCGGCATAGATCGTCACCCAGCCGCCGTTGGGGAGCGGCGACCCTCTGATGGCAACGATCGTGCCGTCGGGGCGGACGCGTTCCATGTAGTGCGGCTTGAACTGGCGGGCAAAGCGAACCCGTTCGGCCACGATCTCCTCGACGTCGCCCTCGCCGTACTCTCCGCGCTCGGCGTTGTAGCGTACGAAGTCGGCGAACGGGGTGCCGACGCGGGCCATTTCCGGCGGAAACCCAAACAGCTTGAACAGACTACGGTTCGCCGCGACGAGCTTGAGGTCGCTGTCCATCACGGTGAAGCCCTGGTCGATCAAATCGAGGCCGGCCTGGAGCAGCGCAAGGCGGCGCCGCTCGTCCTCCAGGACTGTCCGCGCTGCTGCCGCGGCCGCCAAATTCACGGGCTTCATCAGGCAAGAGATCCTCAGCAAAAAAAGCGCCCGCGGCGCGTCCCAAGGGAGATGCAGTGGAGCGCTGTCACAATTCGATACAATTGCGGCAAAGTTGCGCAAGAGTCTTTACGCAGGATTGTCGTGCAAGCAACGACACGACCGGTCCAGAGAAGCTGAGCGACGAGCGAGAGGAACTCATGCACGAAGCGTTGGCGGTTGATTGGTTTCAAGAACCGCCGACTTCGGAACAGTCACGGCCTTCTTCGTGTCTACGCGAATCGTCGGAGCGCGCGGCCGTCCTATCAGCCGACCGTCGACGGGTTACTGTCTCAAGGGGCGAAGGGACATGACCATCGCGACGAAGGTGGCCGCGCTCCTGGGCACCATCCGCAGACAGGACGTAGAGGCGCTCCCCCCGTGGAGAGACGCAGGTTCGCGGACCTCTGCAGGCACGTGGCAAGGCTTGCCGAGCCTCAGAGCGGGTCTCCCAAGACCGGCGTGCTCTACGACCTCAAGGTCGGCGGCCGCGACGACTAGTTTCTCGGGGTTCGGGTTTCGATTCTTGGGAATCAGGTCTCACCGGGCAGCGTACCCGCACCACTGCCCTGTGACCTGCCCTCGACGCACGAGACCCGGACAAGCCCTGGGAAGGGATCAGGCTTCGGGAGCCAGGGAAATCGGACCCCCTGCCTCGAAGCCTGACCCCCCGGATTTCCTGCCCTGGATTTCTTGCCCCGGTTTTCTTGCAATGCCTCTGCCGAGACATCGTGCACGGGGGCGAGCGCCCGACGATCCTGCTAGGATCGGGCGATGCCCCATTCCCCTCGCCATCGCCCGGCCCAATCGCTGCGCCCGCCCGCGCTCGGCGACCTTGCGTCATCGATCGCGGCGTGGCGCCGTCGGCGCGGCGACTCGCCGTTGTGGACGGCGGTGCCGGCCCTGCTCGCCGCAGTCATGGCGCTGCCGCTCGCGACCGTCGCCGTACTGTCGCTGACGGCACCGGCCAATGTGTGGCCGCAACTCGTTCGCACGGTGCTGCCTGCGACTCTCCTCGACACCGCGATTCTCCTGGCGGGTGTGGCGGTGCTGACCCTCACCTTCGGCGCCTGCACGGCCTGGCTCGTCACCATGTGCCGCTTTCCGGGCCGCGCGCTGTTGGACCGGCTGCTGGTGCTGCCGCTCGCCATGCCGACCTACATCGTGGCCTACGCCTACGTGGAGCTCATGGACTACGCGGGGCCGTTCCAGGGCTGGCTGCGATTCGCGTTCGGCTGGACCTCGGCGCGGGACTACTGGTTCCCCGACGTCCGCAGCATGGGCGGGGCCATCCTGGTGCTGTCGGCGGCGCTCTATCCCTACGTGTATCTCTCGGCGCGGGCGAGCTTCGTGCAGCAGTCGGTGTGCGTACTGGAGGTGGCACGTACGCTGGGACGCACCTCCATGGGCGTGTTCTGGTCGGTGGCCCTGCCGCTGGCACGGCCGGCGCTGGCGGGCGGCGTGGCGCTCGCCGCCATGGAGTGCCTCAACGACCTGGGCGCCGTGCAGTACCTGGGGGTGCGGACGCTGAGCGTGAGCATCTATACGGCGTGGCTGCAGCAGTCGAGCCTCGGCGGGGCGGCGCAGATCGCGATGGTGGCGGTGGCCGTGGTGCTGGCGCTGCTGATGGCCGAGCGGGCGCTGCGCGGGCACGGCCGGTTCCACCACAGCACCGGCCGCTATCGCGCGATCCCGTTCACCGACCTGGAGGGATGGCGCGGGGCCGCTGCGGCGGCGTTCTGCGCGCTGCCGGTCGTGCTGGGGTTCGTGGCTCCATTTGCCCTGCTGCTGACGCAGGCGGCAACCCATGTGTCGGAGGCTCTGGAGCCCGATTTCTGGAGCGCGGCCCGCAACAGCGTGGGGGTGGCCACGGCGGGGGCGGTGGTCACCGTCGCCCTCGGCCTGCTGCTGGCCTACGCGCGCCGGGTGGCGCCCAACCTGCTGGTGCGGGCCACGGTCCGCGGTGCCGGGCTCGGCTACGCGCTGCCTGGCACGGTGCTGGCGCTGGGGCTCATCATCCCGCTCGCCGCGTTCGACAACCGGCTCGATGCACTTCTGCGCGCGAGCCTCGGGATCTCCAGCGGACTGCTGCTGTCGGGCAGCCTGTTCGTCCTCGTGCTGGCTTATTCCGTGCGCTTCCTGACGGTGGCGCTGTCGGCACTCGAGGCCGGCTTCGAGCGTCTCTCGCCCAACCTCGACGCGGCGGCGCGGGCGCTGGGCGAGACGGCGCTGTCGGCGCTGTGGCGCGTGCACATTCCGCTGCTGGCGCCCGCTCTGGGGGCCGCTGCGCTGCTCGTATTCGTGGACGGCATGAAGGAGCTGCCGGCCACGCTCCTCATGCGTCCCTTCAATTTCGAGACGCTCGCCACCCACGTCTACAGCTACGCCGGGCTGGAGCAGTTCGAGAACGCCACCCCCGGTGCGCTGGCCATCGTGCTGGTCGGGCTGGTTCCGGTGCTGCTGCTGCACCAGGCGGTGGCGGGCGGCCGGGCCGGCTCGGGTCGACCGTGATGGGATCGTCGCGGGTGCTGCCAACTTGCCGGCGCCGCGAAAGATTGGTCAGGATGCGGGAACCGGTGGCGAGGCTGGACGTTGCGCGAGAGCACGTCCTGGACGTGTTGCGGGGTATTGCATCCTTCGGGATGCGGGGTGGGCGCCCTGCCCTCCAGGGCGCCCACTTTCTACGTGTCGGGGCTACGCATCACGGGGGCGCGGCGATCGGCGTTCCGGGGCGTTAGCTAGACTGTGTCGGTGAGCGGCTGGCCCCGCTCAGCGCCCCTTGTACTGCGGCTTGCGCTTCTCGTTGAAGGCGTTGATGCCTTCCTGGCGGTCCTCGGTCACCACGGTGCGGTTGTAGGCCTCGATCTCGAAGGCGTAGCCGGACACGCGGTCGAGCTCGGTGGCCTTGTCGAGCGCCCGCTTGGCCTGGCGCACCGAGATGGGCGCGTTGGCGGCGATGCGGAGCGCGGTTGCGCGCGCTTCGGCCAGCAGCCGGTCGTCCGGACACACCTTGTTGACCATGCCCCAGGCCAGCGCCTCGTCGGCCGAGAACGGCGCGCCGGTGAGCACGATCTCCTTGGCGCGCCGCACCCCCACCGCGCGCGGCAGGTTCTGCGTGCCGGCCGCGCCGGGGATGATGCCGAGCGTCACCTCGGTGAGGGCGAACCGGGCCGACTGCGCCGCGTAGATGAAGTCGCAGGCCAGCGCGAGCTCCATCCCGCCGCCGATGGCGGGGCCGTTGACCGCGGCGATGACGGGCAGCGGGCAGTCCATGAGGCCGCGCACCATCTGCTCCAGGATGGCGTGCTGGCGGCGCCAGACCTCGTCGGTCATGCCCTTGCGCTCCTTGAGGTCGGCCCCGGCGCAGAAGCCGGCGCCTGCCCCGGTGAGGACCAGGCAGGCGGCGGCGTCGGGGTTGACGTAGAAGTCGGCGAAGCAGGCACGCAGCTCCTCCATCATGCCCGTGCTCATGGCGTTGCGCGCCGCCGGCCGGCTCAGCGTGATGAAGCCGACGCGGTCCTCGCCGATGGCGATGTCGAGGGTGTCGTATGGCATGCATCACCCGCTTTTTGGCCGGTTTCCTGGCCGGTTTCTGAGCCGTCGCCGCGCGCCGGAGCGCCCGACAAAATTGGCGGATTGGGCAATCGAGTCCAGTGAAACTTGGCCAGTTCGGTCAGCCCTTCGCGCCCGGCGCAGCGCGGCCGCGCTCGGCGAGCCAGATGCCGCCGATCACCAGGGCGAGGGCGACGGCGTGGAACGGGGCGAACGGCTCGGAGATCAGCGCCACGGCGAGGATGGCGCTGAACACCGGCACCAGGTTGACGAACACGCCGGCGCGCCCCGGGCCGATCAGATCGACCCCGCGCAGGAACAGGATCTGGGCGAGGCAGGAGGGGAAGATCGCCACGTAGAGGATCACCAGCCAGCCCTGCCAGGTCGGCAGGGAGAGGCCGGACACGTATGCCTCCGCCAGCACCAGCGGCACCGAGGTAATGGCCGAGATCAGGGCCAGCAGGGTGAAGAAGGCGGCGCCGGACATGCGGGGGCGGTCGCGAAGGGCCACGGTGTAGAGGGCGTAGAGCACGCAGGCGATCAGGATGATGAGGTCGCCGCGGTTGAGATCGATATGGAGGATCTCCAGCGGCATGCCCTGGGTGGCCACCACGATGACGCCCAACGCGGTGACCAGCACGCCGGCGATCTGCACCAGCGTCGCGCGGGTGCCGTGGGTGAGGAAGGCGGCAACCAGGACGATCACGGGCACCGAGCCCTGCAGGATGCCGATGTTGACCGCGGTCGTCGTGTGAGCGGCCACGTAGTAGAGCGCGTTGAAGCCGGTGAGGCCAAGCATGGCCATCAGGACGATGCGGAGGAGCTGTGGCCTGATCTGCGGCCAGTGCTCGCGCACCTGGCGGCCGTAGAGCGGCCACATCACCGCGAGCACCAGCACCCAGCGCAGAAACACGAGGAGGAGGGGCGAGACCTGTCCCACGGCCAGCCGGCCGGCAACGGAGTTGCCCGACCAGAAGATGGCCGTCAGAGCCAGCAGCAGGCCGGGCCACTGGTAGAGGCGGGCCACGGCGTGGACGGCGCCGGCCATCTGGGCGGACCGGCTCACGCGCGCCTCGCGCGGGGGTGCCCTCGGGGGGGCTCGGTCGGTGCAAAGTGCCACATCGCGGCGCCATTCATGGCAGGCAGCTCCCTCTCCTGGCCGTCGTTCTTCTTCGGTTGCCGCGTGAGCAAGCGGGGTCAGACCCCTAGCCTCCGACGTCGCGACTCTGTCCCAGCGTCCAGGCGGGGCTCTGACCCCTCATCGAGGCTCTCCGCCGCCTGGGCGCTGCGGCACCCCTGACATTCCATGGGCCGCCGGTTGCAGCAACGTCCGTTTCGTCAGGTGAGAACCAACCCATTCGTATGGCTCGCGAAACTTGGTCCCTCTTAACCGGCTGGTGAGCTTTTTCTCGGTTAATGGCTGACCGAGACAGCCAGAATCAGAGCCCGCGGAACGCCCGCAGAACCTTTAGAGCCCATGACCGGAGAAGCGCGCAATATCGGGGAGCCCTTCGCCTTCGCAGCGGCACTCGAGGGCGCGGTGGAGCGCCTCCTGAGCCTCCTCAAGGGGCTGGAGGGCGCCGCTCGGCGGCGCCTCCGCCCGACGCCCAGGACCGCGCCGCAGGCGGTTTTTGCCGGCACCCCCGTCATCCCCACGGTCCGCTACCGCGACGTTCCCAAGGCCGTGGATTGGCTGTGCCGGGCCTTCGGGATGCAAGTGCACCGCGTCGTCGCCGACGCCGGCGGGGCGCCCTGCTACGCCGAGCTCACGGTCGGCAGCGGCATGCTGATGGTGGCCCCCATCGAGGATACGCCGTTCGGCAAGCTGATGGTGCAACCCGACGAGATCGGCGGGGTGGAGACACAGGTCTGCTATCTCTGCGTCACCAACGCCTGGACGCACTACAAGCGTGCCAAGGCGGCGGGCGCCGTCATCCTGCTCGACCCCGACGATGAGGCCAACCGCGGCCGCGGCTATTCCTGCCGCGACCCCGAGGGTCACGTGTGGAACTTCGGCACCTACGACCCGTGGGCGGGCCAGGTGCCCGCTTCGGCCGCCGCGCGCCCGCGGATCTCGCGAAGGTGGCGCTCCTGGAGAAGCTGGCGAACCTGGGGAACTTGGCGAAGCTGGCGCCCGGGCCGCCTCCTGCAGGGGCTGTCGGCGCTTCTCCTGCTCGCTGTGGCGAGCACGCTCCTTCCCGAGCTGGTCCCACAGCCCAGCGCCAGCGCCGGCACGGCCGCGATCGCTGCCCCGCCGAGCCCCGCGCCGTCCGCGACTGGCGAGTCGCGGCCGGTGCTTGCCGCCGCAACCGCCACGGAGACGATCGCACCCGAGGCGCACAACGACAGATTTGCCATCGAGGCCGCGGAGCGGGTGGCGGCGGACGCCCGGGCCGAGCTGGCCGCGATCCGCGGCGCCCTGGAGAAGGCGGAGCGGGACGCTGCCGCCGCGCGCACCCAGCTCGACGCGGTGCAGCGCGCCAGGGAGGCGGCGGACCGTGCCGCCGCGGAGGCGCGCGCCAGCCTCGCGGCGACGCAGCAGAGCGAGGAGAGCGCGCGTGCGGAGGCGGTTCAGGAGCGGGCGAGGCGCCTTGCAGCCGACCGCGCGGCGGCGACAACGGCGAGGCGGCGGAGCACGGTCAACCTCGTGCGGTCACGGGCGCGCTGGTCGCGCTCGTGGTGCTACAACCCGCTCATCCCCAGTCCGGCATCCGCCGGCGCGGGCCGGCTCACCGGCTTCTGCAAGACGTGACCACCGAGCGGGATTCGGTGGGCCGCGGTTGCACCCCTCGGCCGGCCCCGGTATCTCAACCGGATGGCCCAAGCCACATCGCCGCAAAACGCCGACCTCGCCGATCTTCCAAAGCTGGTTGAGCGCATGCGCTCCGGCGAACGGCGGGCGATTGCACGCGCCGTCACCGAGCTGGAGCGCCTCTCGGCCGTGGCGCCCCGACTGCTCGCGGCCATGCGGCCCTATCTGGGGCGCGCCGTCGTGGTGGGCGTCACCGGGCCGCCGGGCGCCGGCAAGTCCACGCTCCTCAATGCCTACACGCGCCATCTGCGCGGGCTGGGCAAATCCGTCGGGATCATCGCCGTGGACCCCTCCAGCCCGATCTCCGGCGGCGCCATCCTGGGCGACCGCATCCGCATGACCGCGGCTCTCGACGACGACGGCGTGTTCATGCGCTCGCTCGCCAGCCGCGGCCACCTGGGCGGCCTGAGCCCGGCGGCGGTGCGGGTGATCGACGCCCTGGACGCGGCCGGCCGCGATATCATCCTGATCGAGACCGTCGGCACCGGACAGACCGACATCGACGTGGCCGAGGTGGCCGATGTCCGCATCGTCGTCACTGCCCCCGGCCTCGGCGACGACATCCAGGCCATGAAGTCCGGGTTGCTGGAGATTGCCGACATCCTGGTGGTCAATAAGGGCGACCGCGAGGGGGCCGACCACACCGTGCAACACCTGCGCGGCGCCCTGTCGCTCAAGCCGGACGCCCGCGCCAGCGTGCCGGTGCTGAAGGTGACCGCCACGACAGGGGAGGGCGTCGCGGCGCTTGCCGACGCCATCGACGCGGCTGCATCGCGCGAGGCCGCCGACCCGCTGGCGCGCCGCCGTCGTCGGGCGCGCTATCTCATCGCCCGCGCCGCCGCCGACCTGGTGGCCGAGCGCGTCCGCAAGGGGGCGGGAACGGCCTTCGATGCGCTTGCCGACGAGGTGCTGGCCGGGGCGCTGCTTCCAGCCGACGCGGCGCGCAAGCTGATCGACGGCTGATCCGGCGGCGCGCCGGTCGGGCGGAGCGCCGATCACGTGTCCGTGTAAGGGGCGCACGCAGGATCACAGTAGCGTGTGGGGCTGATCGAAATTGCTCCCGGCAACGTCTAAGGTAGTGCTTGAGGCCAATCACTCCCAGGGAGCACCCCGACAATGACGCATCGCAAGATCATCGCCTCCGCCATCCTTGGCGCCGGACTGCTCGCGCTGGCGCATGGCGGCGCTGAGGCCGCCATCCAGTGCGACGGCAACTACCAGAACGTCAGAGGCCAGCCGGTCTCGACCCTCTACTGCCGCGAGATGAACCTGGCCCACGTGGCCCGCACCTTCGGCTGGCACGTGAGCGTCGACCAGATCCGCTACAGCGAGAGCACGAAAGCGCAGGTGTGCCGCGCCATCGGCTTCGACAACCGCGTCCAGGAGGTCTGTGCGCCCTACCGCCCCGACGGTGGCGCCGGCAGCAGGTTCTCGTTCTGATCGCACTCGCGGATGCGCCCCTGGCGGCGCGAACGTCTGCCGTGTCTCCCAACGGCCGCCGGGTGAATCCACCCGGCGGTCGTTGGGGTGTTTGGGGGGAGGTTGTGCGGGATTGCGGGCCGGCCCTCGAGGCACCGACTTGCCGAGTGGAAGCTCACCGTTCCTGCCGCTCACCGCCTCGGCAGCACCCGGAAGGCCTTGCGGCCGCCGATGCGGTACACGTCGAAGTCCTGGTCCACGGTCAGGACGGTGGTGAGCCCCTCCCGCTCCGCCAGCCGCACCAGCGTCGCATCCGCGAAGTCCATGGGCCGGTCGGCGTACTTCAGCATGAGGCGCCGAAGGTCGGGCGCGTCGGTGTCGCCAATGGGCAGCAGCGTCACGATTCCGCTGGCGAGAAATTTCCAGGCGCTCTCGACCTCATGAGCGGCCAGGAGATGAAAGACCTCCGCCAGAGCGGCGGCACTGGTTGCGAGCGGTATGGGTGTAGCATTCAAGGCTTCGCGGCAGCGGCGATGCCAGACGTCCCCGGCATCGACAATTGCGACGATGGCGTTGGCGTCAATCAGGCCTTTGGGTCGCACGGTGCTTCGCCCGGATGCGCGCACGGACAATCTCCTTCGCCCGCTCGGCGCGTTTGGGATCGTTGCCCTGAATTGAGCCGATCCACTTGGCCGCTTCGGCGCGAATGCGCCGCTGCATGGCCTCATCGTCCTCCTCAGCGGGCTCGCGCTGGAGCCACTCGCGCGCGATACGATCCAGAAGGCCGCCAATGCTGGTCTTCTCGTCGCGAGCGGCCGCACCCAAACGCTCCTTGAGCTCGGGATCGAGGCGCCAGCTGTACACTTCGGTCTTGTCCATGCACGACTATGTAGTGCAAATGGAGCGCGCGGTCAAAATTTCGCTCCGGAGGCTGACCGCCGCGCGTGTTGCGTTACGCACTTCGCGCTAACGCAAGCTACGACTTCTTGAACAGTGCCGCGGCGGCGGCCTCGTGGGCTTGCTTGGCGCGCAGCTCGGTGCGGACCCGCTCGATCTCCGCAGTCAGCGCGGCTATGCGGGCCTCCAGCTCGGCGATGGACAGATTGGCCAGCGGCTCGCCCACCGTGATGGCGGCGGCCGGCTTGACGGGGCGCGGTCTGTCGTCGTCCCAGCTCATGCGCCCGATCCTGATATATTCGCCGGCGGGCCGCAAGCGCGGGGACAGGGCGGCGGATGGGCGGCGGCGGACGTGAGACCGGCACCAGGTTTGCCCTTGTCTACCCCCGTGCTTCTCGGCGATGGTCCCTGCGCCTCGGGTGCCCCCGTCGCCGGCGCCCGTGGCCGCCAGACACAGGAGCCCACCCATGCCGAGCGTGCCGCCGACCATGAATGCCGTCGCCATCACCACCCCCGGCGGGCCGGAGGTTTTGAAGCTCACCCAGCTGCCCACGCCCAAGCCGGGGTCCGGGCAGCTGCTCGTGAAGGTGGCCGCGGCGGGCGTCAACCGGCCGGACCTGGCCCAGCGGGCGGGCTTCTATCCGCCGCCGCCGGGACACTCGCCGCTGCCCGGCCTGGAGATCGCCGGCGAGGTGGTGGAGGCGGGCGCCGACACGACCCGCTGGAAGGCGGGCGACAAGGTGTGCGCCCTGGTGAACGGCGGCGGCTATGCCGAGTACTGCGTTGCCGAGGAGACCTCGGCGCTGCCGGTTCCCGCGGGCTTCGACATGGTGCGGGCGGCGGCCCTGCCCGAGACGTTCTTCACGGTCTGGAACAACGTGTTCGAGCGGGGGCATCTCGCCGCCGGCGAGTGGCTGCTGGTGCACGGCGGATCGAGCGGCATCGGCACCACCGCGATCCAGCTCGCCAAGGCGTTCGGCGCGCGGGTGATCGCCACCGCGGGCTCCGCCGACAAGTGCCAGGCGTGCCTCGATCTGGGGGCTGACAAGGCGATCAACTACAAGACGGAGGATTTCGTGGCAGCGGCCAAGGCGGCGACCGGCGGCAAGGGCGTCGACGTGATCCTCGACATGGTCGGCGGTGAATATACCGACAAGAACGTCGCGATGGCCGCCGAGGACGGACGCATCGTCCAGATCGCCATGCTGGGCGGCGTCGAGGCGAAGGTGAACCTCGCCCGGCTGATGATGAAGCGCCTCACGCTCACCGGCTCCACCCTCAGGCCCCGCACCCGCGAGGTGAAGGCCGGCTTTGCTCGCGCCCTGGAGGAGAAGGTGTGGCCGCTGCTGGCGGCGGGGAAGGTCAGGGTCGTGATGGATTCCACCTTCCCGCTGGCCGAGGCTGCGGCGGCGCACCGCCGGCTGGAGACGAGCCAGCACATCGGCAAGGTCGTTCTGACCGTGTAATCCCCGGCCGGCGCCGCCCAGCCCTCCCGATACGCCCGAAATCTGTTCCGGCCGTGCCACGGTTCCCGCAATTTCCGCGAGCCGGAGCGCGTTTTGTCGCGTGGCGAGGCTGTCACGCGCTGTGGCCGCGCCTAGGGGCATCGGCGATCCTCTGTGGCCGATGAGCCAAATGCGGCAAATGCATGAACCCGGTTCATAATCTCGGGTTGACGTGTCAACACCAAGTTGGTCGTTTGCGCGCCGCCGGAAGGTGGCGCTGAGCCTGATACAGGATTGCCATCACGGGTTTCCGGCCGTCGGCTTGAGGGAAGACCGCACTTGGACAGGCAACCCACTCCATAGCCTGAAAAAACAAACCGGCAGGATCGGCCGGGGAACGCCACGCCTCGCTTGGCGGCTCTCCGTTCTCGTCCGCCGACGTCCGATGCGGCCCGACCGGCGGGGTCACAAGAAAAGAACGGAGATATCGATGAGATCACTCTTCGCAGCGGTCCTGGCCGCATTCGCTCTCGCCGGGGGAGCGTCGTTGTCCGCAGAGGCCTTCACTGGCGCCAACTCGCGCGAAGCCGTCGCTGGCCACGAGGCGGCCGGAGCCTCGCACCTGCAACTCGCCCGCGCCGTAGTCGGCCACGAGGGCGGCGCCAAGCCGACCGACCGCTCGGCAACCGAGGGGCGGCTGGACCGCCCGCGCCACGGCAAGCCGCGGCACCTCGGTTCGGCCAGGGGCACTGGGGTGCGCGCGCCCCGGCACGCTGCCAGGCACAGCCGAGTCGCTGCCCGCACCGTCCAGCGCACGATGCGCGGCCCCGTGCGCAGCGCCCGCCGCACCACCGGTGTGCAGGATGCGGCGGCCGGCATCGGCACCACCGGCATGGCGTCCTTCTACTGGCAGGGCCACACCACCGCGTCCGGTGCGCACTTCAATCCCGAGGGCATGACAGCCGCGCACCGCTCGCTGCCCTTCGGCACGCGCGTGCGCGTCACGCATCTCGGCAACGGCCGCACGGTCGAGGTGCGTATCAACGACCGCGGGCCGTTCGTCGGCGGGCGCATCATCGACTTGTCGCGCGGTGCCGCCGGCGTGCTTGGCATGCACGGCCAGGGCGTGGCCCGTGTGCAGGTCACCGTGCTCGGCCGCTGACACGACCGACGCACGAGCCGTGAAGAAAACGGCGGATGCCCCGCGGCATCCGCCGTTGTCGTTTGCGGGGTCCGCAGCGCGGATCGTGCGTGGGCGATGCCCAGCGCTAGCGGTCGCCCGAGATCAGCCGCTCCAAGCGGGCGACCTTGGCGCCCGGCCGCCAGACGTTCTTGAACACGTGGTGCTGGCTGCCCCCGCCCGGCACGTCGAACTTGATGTCGATGTCGCCGGTGCCGAGGCCCAGGAATCGCAGCCCCAGTATCCTGTGGACGATGATGTCGTCGCTGCGCTTTAACACCTGGAAGTTGAGCGGGCGGAAGGTCTCGAACTGGCCCGTGAGGGGCGAGTACCAGCCCACCTCGCCGGGGTTGACCAGGCCGTAGGTCAGGCGCGCGTGAACGAAGGTCGTGTAGAACCAGATCACGAACGATACCACGAACACGACCACGTAGAAGGCGAGGTTCATGTGCACCTTGATCAGGGTGATCTGATCAAAGATCAGTGCCCAGCCGATGGTGATGTGGACGATCAGCCCGATGAGGGCGACGCCCATCAGGAGGATGACGGCGTAGAGCCCGCGCGCCCTGAGCTGGGTGAAGATCAGGGTGGAGAACATGACGACCATGAAGCCGATGCCGACCCAAGGGCTGGGGTGGACCTTGAGCGCCTTGTCGCCGATCAGGATGCTCTCTCCGCCCACGCTGGTGAGCACGATGCAGATCAGCGCCGCGAACCAGATGGCCCACCAGTAGACCAGGTCGGAGTATTCGAAGATGCGGAAGCCCCTCAGCACCTCGGATGCCTCAGCGGGCTGCGCTGGGGTCGTGGCGGCCGTCGTCATCGCAGATCCTCCCCAAGAACCGGCGCTTCTGAAATGCGGTCGAAGCGCGTCCTCACATGCGGCGACGCCATAGCCACTGTCAATGGGCGAGATGGCAAGGATCGGGCGCGCAACAGGCGGGACCGGCGGATTTTCCTCGCCCTTGGTGGCGAAAGTCGGACGGGCCTCTCGGCCTCGGTCCGGCGCGCGCCCGGTCGGTCCTCAGGAGGGGCCGGGCACGGCCCCGCTTTTGCTATCGAGGATCGCTGGAGAGGAAGCGCCAGCCGTGCCGAGCCCCAACAGTGGTCGGGCCACGGCGAGGCCGGTCGCCCGCCTCGCGGCGAAGCTCGGGCGTGGCGGTGGGAACGGGGGTGGCCCGTCGGTGAGGGAACCGGGGCGGGGGGGGCGGGAATTCTCCAGCTAAAGCAACCGACCGCAATCAGCATCGGAGCAAGACCCATGGCTTCCATCCAACCCGAGACAACCCGATCTCGCGGGGACCGGGACGGACCGCACACCGCGCCCCTCACCCCCGACGAGGACATGCATACGATCCTCCTTAACCGTATCTCCTGGGGCGCCGTATTCGGCGGCGTCGCGATCGCGCTCGCCACCCAGCTGATCCTCAACCTGCTCGGCATCGGTATCGGCGCGTCGACCTTCGATCCCGCCAGCGCCACCAACCCGTCCGCCAGCGCGTTCTCGACCGGCGCGGCGATCTGGTGGGCGCTGTCAGGCATCATCGCGGCGCTGGCGGGCGGCTATGCGGCCGGCCGCCTCTCCGGACAGCCCACGCAGGCGTCGGGCGGCTGGCACGGCCTCACCGCCTGGGCGCTGGCTACGCTCCTGCTCTTCGCCCTGTTGACCACCACGGTCGGAGCCATCGCCGGCGGCGCGTTCCGCCTCCTCGGCGGCCTTGCCGGAGGCGCGGGGCAGGTCCTGGGCACGGCCGCGCAGACCGCGGTGCAGGCGGCGGCCCCGGCGATGTCGCAGAGCCTCGATCCGTTGGCGAGCATCGAGCGGGCGGTCCGGGACGCGAGCGGTGGCAACGACCCGGCGGCGCTGCGGGATGCGGCCGCCTCGGCCGTCCGGGCCGTCGTGACCGCCGATCCGGCCCAGGCCCAGGACGCGCGCAACCGTGCCGCGCAGGCTCTCGCCAAGGCGCAGGGCATCCCCATCGACGACGCGCGCGCCCAGGTGGGACGATACGAGCAGCAGTACCGCCAGGCCCTGGACCAGGCGCGGCAGCAGGCGACCGCGGCGGCACAGACGGCGACGACCGCGGTCTCCCGCGGCGCGCTGCTCGGCGCCATCGCTCTGATCCTCGGCGCGCTCGCGTCGTGGTTCGGCGGACGCATGGGCGCCGTGGACCCGGCCATCACGACGAGAGACGTCATGGCCGCTCGGCGTCCGCAGCTGCACTGACGCAGCCGCGTCGTTGCCGGATGAACCGGGCCCGCGCTTGCGCGGACCCGGCTTCGTCTGCGCGCCGCGCAGGCCGGCGGGGCCGCCGGCGGGGGCGTATGTCGGAACCGCGGGTGTTGGCTGCCCGTTGTGCCCAGGTCAGAGGCCCCGGGAGCCACCTTCATGCAGACAAAGCTCATTCATGAGGAGGGCGGCAAGCGGACGTTCGCCGTCATCCTCCAATCCGCCGACGAGGCCATGTCCTGCCTGCGCGCGTTTGCAACCAGGGAGCGGATCGGCGGAGCGCAGGTGACGGCGATCGGTGCGTTCAGGAGCGCGAAGCTGGCGTTCTTCGATTGGGAGGCCAAGGCGTATCGCCCCCATCCGGTCGAGGAGCAGGTGGAGGTCGCATCGCTGGTCGGCGACATTGCCGTCGGCCCGGACGGCACCCCGAGCGTGCATGCGCACGCCGTCCTCGGCCGGCGCGACGGGACGGCCCTGGCCGGTCACCTCCTCGAAGGCCACGTCAGGCCCACGCTGGAGGTGATCGTGACCGAGTCGCCGACGCATCTGCGCAAGGTCAAAGACCCAGAGAGCGGACTTCATCTCATCAGGGTATGAGGCCGACCCAAGTCTGGGCTGCGTGGACTTAGGTGGTGCCGATGCGGGGCAGCGCTCCGAGTTCTCCCGGTTCGCGAGTGGCCGGCACCAGCCCAGGGCGAGCCCGCTGGGCGGTAACCAACAGCAGCAGCGCCTTCGTTGCGGCGGCGGCGCGCGAGCACTCGGCGGCGAACCAGGTTCGTCCCTGCGCGTTCACCACGCAGGCAACGTACAAGCAACCGACGTGAGGAATGACCATGGCAAAGGCGAGCACCTACAGCGACGACGATACAACGGCATTCAAGGAAAGGGCGACGGAGAGAGTCGAGGACATGGCGGAGAGAGCGACAGACCAGCTCAGGAGCATGGCCGACCGGGCCAGCGGCACCGCGAGCCGGATGGCCGAGCAGGGCCGCGAGGCCGGCGAGCGCGTGCAGGATGTGGCCGGCAACTTCAAGGGCGCGGTCGACAAGTCGGTCCGCGAGCAACCGATGGCCACGCTGGCATTGGTCGCCTTAGCCGGGTTCGTGCTCGGCACCATGTGGAAGCGCTGAAAGCTGGGATGAGGACGTCAGGGCGTGTTCAAAGGTCTCATCAACGACGTGAAGGCGGCCGCGGCATCCTTCGTTGCCACCTACCTCGCCAGGGTCTCGGTGGCGGTGCCGTTTCTCGTGGCGCTCGGGTTCGCGACGGCTGCCATCGCGCTCGAGCTGACGGAGCGCTTCGGCGCCAGGAATGCCCTGTGGATGCTGGCCGGCGGCTTCTGCGCCATCGGCCTGCTGGCGGCGTTCGCCGTCACCCTGAAGGAGCAGCAGGAGGAGATGCAGGCCGCCGAGGAGCAGCAGCGCAGCGAGGGCGGTATCGGCGAGATGACCTCGGCGGCAGCCTCGGAGGCTGCCACGCAGCTGCCTGCGGCGCTCCTGAGCGCATTCATGCAGAACCCCTCCGGCCTCTCCAGCCTTTCCGGCCTCTCCGAACTTCCGGTTGCACGAACCGTCAGTCGGCACATGCCCCTGCTCCTGCTGCTCCTCCTGGTCGGCCTGTTGTTGTGGCCGACCGAGCAGAAGGAAGAGGCCGCTGCCCCTGAAGGCGAGCAGCCTCCGGCGCCCGGGCCAGAGTCAGCCGAGGCCACGTCGGAGGACGGACAACTGCGAGAGGCAGCCTGATGCGGCACGCGCACGCTGTTTCCTCGCCTGCGAGAGCCTGGCGGGCTAATGGCGGCGAGCCCGTCGAGGTAAGCAGGAGTCGAGCACCACCAGGACGCCCGCGACCGCTGCCATCAGCCGGCCGCGCCCGCGCGCCTCCAAAGAGAAGGGCCGCCAAGCGGCGGCCCTTCGGTGCGAACGGCCTCACTCACTGGCGTCCGAGCCAGTTGTCCACCTCCTGCCGGGCCTGATCCTTGGCGTACCCGTAGTGCGACTGGATGCGGCCTTCGAGCTGCTCGCGGTTGCCGTTGATCTGGGTCAGCTCGTCATCGGTGAGCTTGCCCCACTGCTCCTTCACCTTACCTGTGAACTGCTTCCAGTTGCCCTCGATACGATCCCAGTCCATCTCACTCTCCATGTTTTGGAGGACGCGGCCGCGCCCGAGCCGACCGGGCTCGAGATGACCCGACCTCACGGGGTTGCCCCCTCTTAGCTCCGGTGTTTCGGAAACGCGCCGTTCGCGCTTCCGTTCCGCTGCCGCCTTGGCAAGCCGCCATGCGTCGGAGCCGGCGCCAGGATCGAGCGTTCAATTCCGCCGTCGTGTACAGAGTGCCAGGGTCGGTGTGGACGCCGCTCAATCCGGCGGACTGGCCGGCCGGGAAGATGAAGGAGTTTCACCGGCGAGGCCCTGCCCCGTGATCGGCTGCGGCGGCAGATAAGCCCGTCTACGTAGATAGGTGCACCGGATGAGGCGCGGCGATTCAGTTTGCGCGGCGGCTGGGGCCGCGAGATCATCGTGCAGGCGATTCCGGTTGCTCGCATCGAGGGGGCTTTCATGCTGCGTTCTCGCAGGCTGGCATTTGCCGTTGCGGCCGTCGTCCTCGCTGCGCCCGTCGCCCAGGCCGAGGAATATCCCACCCGTTCCATCACGCTGGTGGTTCCCTACGCGGCCGGCGGTGGCAACGACGCGATGGCGCGCATCGTCGCCGACCACATGGGGAGGACTCTCGGCCAGCAGATCGTGATCGAGAACCGCGGCGGGGCGGGCGGCACCATCGCCACGCGGGCAGCGGCCAAGGCGGCGCCCGACGGCTACACGCTGGTGCTCGGCGGCACCGGCACGCTGGCCATCAACCCCACGCTCTACGCCAACGTCGGCTACGACCCGCGCAAGGACTTCGCGCCGGTCGGCCTGATCGCCACCAGCGCGCTGGTCCTGCTGGTCCATCCCGGCGTGGAGGCCCGATCGGTCGGGGAGCTGATCGCGCTGGCGCGCAGGGAGCCGGGCAGGCTCAACTTCGCCTCGGCCGGCCCCGGCAGCGGCGTGCACCTCGCGGCCGAGCTGTTCGCCAGCATGGCCGGCGTCAAGCTCACCCATGTGCCCTACAAGGGCAGCGCGCCGGCGCTCAACGATCTCCTCGGCGGCCACGTGCAGATCTATTTCAGCTCGCTGCCGCCCGCCGTCGGCATCAGGGCCGAGGGCAAGGTGCGCGCGCTGGCCGTGACGGGGCCTGAGCGCTCGCGCGTGCTCCCCGACCTGCCGACGGTGGCCGAGGCCGGCCTGCCGGGCTACGAGGCCGTCCTGCACTATGGCATCGCCGCGCCGGCCGGCACGCCGCGCCCGATCGTCGAACGGCTCAGCGCCGCCTTGCGCGCAGCCCTGGCTTCCGACGAGACCAGGGCGGTGCTGGTCGCCACCGGCGCCGACCCCATGCCCAGCACCCCCGAGGACTACGCCGACGACATCGACCGCGAGGAGAGGCGCTGGTCGCGCATCGTGCGCGAGGTGGGCGTGAAGGCGAATTGACCGCTGTGCCGCCGTCCCGGCTACTTCTCGCGGAATCGTCTCGTGTCGCAACGGGTTACCCGGGACACTGACCGCGTTTCAAGAACCAGCAACGACCGCTTTCCGATAGCCAGCAATGCCCCAATATTGGTGGGTCAATCACAACCAGACTTGGCAGCAGGAGATCGAGGGCCAGTATCTTTGGTCGCCGAAAGTCAACGCCAATGGCTCCCGAAACCAGTTCTACAATAACATGCGCCTGGCCTCGCCTGGTGATCTGGTCCTGTCTTATGCCGACCAGCAGATAAGCCGCATAGGCAGGGTCGCCGAGTTTTGCGTTTGCAGCCCCGAAGCCAGAAGAATTCGGGACCGTTGGCGCAAACTGGAGCCGGGAGGGATGGCTCCTGCCGGTCTACTGGACGAGCCTCGTTCCACCCCTCCGTCCGCGGGACATGATAGATCGGCTTCGGCCGCTCTTGCCGCACCGTTATTCGCCCTTCAATCCGGATGCGGGGCGCGGCAATCAGGGAGCGTACCTGGCCGAGATATCCAAACCCCTATTCGACGCGATCGTGTCAGACTCGATGTACGACTACCTGCTTCTGGCGAGGGGTGGCTTGAACAGCCTGAGGTACGAGAGCGTCGTTGAAACTGTCGAGGATAGAATTGAGAGGCGGATCGCGGACGACCTCACGCTCGATGATACGGAACGAAAGAGCGTGATCGCCGCCCGACGCGGGCAAGGCGCCTTCCGTACCAGTCTCGAGAAGATCGAAAGGGCCTGCCGGCTTACGGGCATTACCACCCCCTCTTTGCTGAAGGCCGGTCACATCAAGCCGTGGCGCTCCTGCGAGACGGCCAAAGAGCGGCTCGATGGCATGAATGGGCTCCTTCTTACGCCAGATGCGGACCATCTCTTCGACCGCGGTTTCATCAGCTTCGAGGATGAGGGAAAAGTTCGCATTTCTCGCAGGGTCGACCGCGAAGACTTGCGACGCCTTGGCTTCGACCAGCTCGTCTTCGAGGCGACCGGCATGACGGAGGCACCTGCCGACTGGCGGACCGACAGCTTCCTTCCGGAGCAGAGGGCATATCTCGACTACCATCGAAACGAAGTCTTCCTGTCCTAGGTGTCGCCTTCGTCCCGGCAGCCTGATTGTTGCGCCGTGCTCGCGACGGTCAAGGACGAGCCCCTTCGGGGTGGCGCTACGCGCCATCCTTGACCGCCGCTGCGCGCGGCGCTAGATGCGCTGCCATCGGAACGATGGCCCAGAGGGATCTCAGAATTCCTGGCGGCCGTCGCGCCCAATTGCTCAATCTCAAGGAGGCATCCCGTGAACGCCGACCGTCTGCGCGAGCGGCTTATCGAGGAGTGGAGCAAAGCCCTCGTCGCGTATGAGGCTAGCAAAGAGTCCGCATGGGACAAGGCGCGCGCCGACGAGGTTCTACGCGTGCTCCGCCGCATCGCCACTGCAGACAGAATCGAGCTGCCGAACGTCCCTGATCGGCTCAATCCAACGACGTTCGACAACAAGGGCTGGAGTACCTTCGACCAGCGCCAGGCGCTCGAAGAAGGTTGGTGCCTCATGTTTAGCGATGGTCGCGGAGTCGAGATCCAGCGCGACGACGAGGCCAATACATTCAGTCGCCCCTTCCTCGGCTTGCGGATATTCAAGTACGACGAGGAGGCCCGCGAGTTCGTCGCCAAGCACGCCGCCCAGGGCTAGCGCTATCATCAGCACGCCCTGGCGATCATTGAGGGCCAACTCGCCTGACCCAGGAGCCATCAGACCTGCTGCCGAGCATCCCGAAGGGCGAGAACAAGACTCGTCCCGCCTACCCCAGCCCGCCCACGAACCCCACAATCGCATCCAGCGCCGCGGCCTCCTGGTCGCGGTGCGGGGAGTGGCCGCAGTCGGAGAGCACGAACCGGGACATGGGGCCTTTGACGCGCGCCTCGATGCGGTCGAGCTGGGCCAGCGTGCCGTACTCGTCGTCGCGCCCCTGGATCAGCAGCAGGGGCTGATCGATCCGGTCCATCAGGTCCTCGATCGACCAGGCCAGGAACTCCGGGCGGAGCCAGATGTCGGCCCAGCCGAGAAAGGCGTCGTCCACGCGGGCGTGGTACTTCGCCAACCGCTGTCGGAGATCGGTCTCGAAATAGCTCCGCCTGATCTTGGCGATGCTGTCCACGCACAGGCGCTCCACGAAGACGTGGGGTGCCAGGCAGACGAGGCCCCGTACCGGCCGCGCCGCGGCGGCGGCGTGGATCAGGGCGATAGAGGCGCCGTCGGAATGGCCGATCAGCACCGGGCGCTCGATCTGCAGCCGGTCGAGCAGCGCAGGCAGCACGTCGAGCGCCTCCTCGTGCATGAAGCGCGGGGTGCGCTCGGCGTTGAGGCCGTCGGAGGCACCGTAACCGAAACGTGAGTAGACAAGTGCCGGAGCGCTGAGGCGGCGTGCAACCCTACGGGGGAAATCACGCCATAACGCCACCGAGCCCAGGCCTTCGTGCAGGAACACCAGGGTGGGCCGCGCGCCCGCGTCGCCGGGAATCGCGGCATACTCGATGCGGCGTCCGTCGATGACAGCGAAAGACATGGGACGAGGCGTGGCCGACAGAGGGACGACGACAGGGCTCCGGTGCGCAGGCGCAGTGCGCCCACACACCGGTGGGCTACCCCACGCCCGTCCGGGCACGGCTGGCGACATGGTTCACGACATGGGCGCGCCACAGTTGGGCGCTCCCATGGCGGCCATTACCTCCAGGGGGGGAGCGGCCGTCAAGTCCGTGCGGATGGTTCTCGGCGCAGTGCTGTTGGCTGGGCTGCTGGCGGGCTGCATGGGCTCGCTCGGCATGCAGTCGGACGGCAGCTACCTGCTGGAGCGCCACGAGCAGAACGCGACCTGCGACGTCCTCTACAAGGAGATCTGGGGGCGCATCCAGCTCATCAAGGGCCTGCCGGCGAAGGCCATGGCCGAGCAGTCCGCCCCGCCGCCCACCGCTTCGCTCTTGTTCGGACGCTGGTTCGGCGGGTCCGAGAAGGGCCTCAAGGCGGTCGAGGACTACGACCGGGAGCGTGCCCACACTTACGCCCTGCAGCGGGCGATGCGGGAAAAGAAGTGCGTGAATGTAGATGTGGACCTGGAGCTGGCCGAGGTCACCGCTGAGATGTCCCGCATCCGCCGGAATTGACGCGCTGGCCCCGCGCGCCCCGCACGCCACACGAATGCCTCAATGATTACAACGCACTAGCCCGTTAAGGATGTTGCCGCCCAGGCGGCCACCTGCGGTTGACTCCCGGTGCGCCAGATTGCACCTACATGGCTCACGCGCGCTTCGGGGGTACGGGGCTTGTCGCGCGCCGGGGGAGCAATCCCAAAAACCGCAAAGCAACATTGGAGGGATCCAAATTGCGTAGCGTTGTCTTTTTGTCCGGCGCCGTCGGCGCCGGGCTTCTCGCCTGCATGCTCTCGGGGGATGCCGGCGCCACTACCGAGGCTTCGACCGAGGCCCCTGCAGCCGCAGCAACCGTTGCCACGACAACCACGGGCGCCGAGCCCGCCATGGATGCCCCGCTCGGCGCCTTCGACTCCTTCCTGGACCACCTGATGCGGGCGGAATCCAACGGCCGCAACACCGCGGCAAATCCGCGCTCCACGGCGCTCGGGCCGTTCCAGTTCATCAAGTCGACCTTTCTCGACGTGATGCGCCGGCACTTCTCCGCCGACATCGCCCATCTGAACGAGACCGACATCCTGGCGCTGCGTACCGACCGTGGCTTCGCCCGCCGGGCCGCGGCGGCCTTCTCGAAGGAGAACCTGGACTACCTGGCCGATCGGGGCCTCAAGCCGACCTTCGGCCACCTGCGGCTCGCCTTCCTGCTGGGTCCCGTGGGCGCCGCCCGCGTGCTGCAGGCGCCGCCCGCCAGGCCGGTGGCGCGGATCCTCGACGAAAAGGTGGTCGCGGCCAATCCCTTCATGCGGGGCATGCGCGCGGCTGACCTGATCGCCCGCGCCCACCGCGACGTGGGCGCCGCGCCGCCCGCCCCGCGGGTCGCGGAGGTGGTTGCGGCTCCACAGGCCGCCCCCGAAGCGGGCCCCGAAGCGGGAGCGGACACACCCGCGGCGGCTCCGGAGGCCGTTCCCGAAGCCGGTGCGGACAGGCCCGCCCGGCCTGAGACGGGGCGGCCGCAGGCACGCAAAGTCGCCGCCCGCCCGGCTGCCAGGAACGCTGGCCGCGCCGTGGCCGCCCGTTCGCAGCGCGGCCGGGCGTCCTCGCGCACTGCAGTCATCAACGTGAAGTGCAACCCGAAGCACGCGAGTTGCCAGCGCTGGATCGACATGCAGGTTGCCCGTCTGGCCAAGATCGCAGACCGCGCCGAAGCCTCCACCCGCCGCGACCGGAGCGGCGCCTGATCGCTGGGCCGATGGGGTCAACCCTCGCGTCTGACCCCATCGGCCCAGTGTCTCCCATCGGCCGGATGCGCACCCGGCGCGCGCGCAAAACCAAAGTTGAAGCCAGGGAACTTGGCGGTGCTCCCGCCGCGGTTGGCCGATCCGAGGCTCCTCGAGGTTGGGCCGCCAGCGATACCTCTCGCCGGGCTGCGCCGTCGCATTCCCGTCCCATTTCCCCGGCACCGATTAGACAAGGTGACACTTGTGTGTCACACTGCAAGTCCCTTCAACCATGCTCGGAGGGTTAATATGACGCTTGCCGCACATCTTGCGGAGCTGTCCGAAAAGCACCGGCTGTTGGAGATGAAGATCAGGGAGGAAATGGCGCGACCCAGCGCTGACGAGAACCAAATCTGTCAGTGGAAGAGGGAGAAGCTCAGGCTCAAGGACGAGATGGTCAAGTTGGCGCGCAAGAACGGTCAGCTGCGGCACTAGACCGGCGCAAGTACAACTTGCCGGCGGAACGTCGCGGAGGCAGGCTCCTGGATTGCCTCGCAGGAGAGTTTCGCTGCTGCCAGAGTCTTGCTGCTGCTGTTGCGCAGCAGCTTTTTTCATGCGAGGCGGGCTATCGTCGGCGCTGGGTCAGGACAGTGCCGAGCACGATGAGGGCCGCGCCGGCGAGCGTGGCGAGACCCGGCACCTCCGCAAACAGCAGCAGGCCGAAGAGCACGCCCCAGACCAGCGTCACGTAGCCCACGGGCGCGAGCCGCGCCGCCTCGATGCGGGCGAAGGCATGCGCCAGCATGGTATGGGCGGCGACGCCAAGGGTCCCCAGCAGGGCGAACAACAGGGCATCGTTCAGCGCCAGCGGGGTCCACACCCACAATACCGGCAGAGCGAGCAGCAGTGCCGGCCCGAGGTTCTGGAACAGCACGATCTGCGAGAGCGGATCGCGGGTGGCGCGGTGCCGCAGGACAACGATGTTGAGCGCGTAGCCGACGGCGGAGATGAATACCGCCGCCGCGCCGATCGCCGCCTCCCGGTCGAGCCCGCCGCCGCCGACCTTGCCGCCAACGATCAGCAGCATGCCGGCGAAGCCCGCGGCCAGCGCCACGCCGATGCGCCAGTCGAGCCGCTCGCCCAGAAGGCCCACGCCGAGCAGGGCGGTCAGCACCGGCGCAATGAAGCTCAGCGCGATGGCGTCGGCCAGCGGCAGGCGGCCCAGCGCGAAGAAGAAGGTGGTGGCCGTGACCACGATGATGACGGCGCGTACGCCGTTGTGGAGCACGGCCTCGCGTGTGGGCCAGGCGGGCGGGCTCCAGAGCGCGTAGGCGGTGGCGCCTATGAGGCCGAAGGCGAAGCGCAGGAAGGCGATCTGCAGGGCTGGATAGCGCGCCGACAGCAGCTTGATGAACGCGTCCATCAGCGTGAGCAGCCCTTCCGCCGCTACGGCGAGGAGGACCAGGCGGGCGAGCGCGGGGGTGGCCGGGGCTGAGGGCATGGGGCGAGATCGGCCTTGGGGCGGAAGTTTGGGCGAAGCGGCGGGAGGCTTCCGGTTTAACGCGCACGCCACTCCGGCGCGAGAGGCGAAAGCGGATCCTCGACATGCGGCTTGCAGGCGACACACCGGGGAAAAGAGCGCAGGTCCAATCGACGCGCCGGGCGAATCCCTTGAGGCTTGATCTCCAGGAATTCTCGCCGCCGGCGGGGAGGGCCGCGGTGGTCGTTGCCCATTTGCCGGGGGTGCTTGCGAGGGGCGCTGCGGATGGAGCATGGTGCATTGCTGGGACACGTGATCGGATCGCGGCTGCACCCAGCCAGCCGATCATCCTCCCCGGTCCTCAGTGCCTCGCAGACGGCTTGCATCGCGGCGCTGCGCAGGGGCGGTACAGCCTCCCACAGCCAGATCGCTGCAGCCGCGGGGCTGACCCACTACAAGGCGCGCTCGGCCCTGCTGTCGCTCGCCGGCCTCGGGTTGGCCGAGCGGGCGCCTGGCAACCGCTGGCAGCTGACCCATCGCGGCAAGACCTGCAGGTTCAAGACCGTCGCCGACAAGACGCTGGGCGGCGGCGGCAAGCTCGGCCGTGCCGCCAGGCTGGCCTTGCGCGCGCTGGACCGCCCGATGAGCGGAAGCGAGCTTGCCTCGAGGCTCGGGGTCACGCGGCAGCGGGCCGCGCAGCTGATCGCCGACCTGCGCTCTGCGGGGCGCATCCGGATCGGCGACCATGAGCACGTGGTTGGCGTGGTCGCCCGCATGGACGATCCCAGGCCGCTGCTGTCCGGCATCGAGCAGCGCTTCCTCTCGGTCCTTCCGGAGGGCTACGCGACCACGGCCCTCAAGATTAGGGTGGCCGTGAGGTGCAGCGAGGGCACCGTCGCCCGGGCGCTCGGACGCCTCCTGGAGCTTGGCCTCGTCGGCGTCGACGAGAACGCGGCCGGCCAGAAGGTCTATCGCCTCACCGAGGCCGGCTTGGCTCACCCGCAATATCGCGGTGCCGGCGGCCGGCAGGCGGCTCCGCCGAGCCTTCCCGTCCGCTCGGACCGGGTTTGTGCCGTGCTGGGGCTGCTGGCCGAGCGCGGCCAACTCCAGATCACGGACGTCGGCGCCGCCCTCGGCGTGGCGCAGCCCTCCATCAATGCCCTGTTCCAGTATCTGAAGCGCAAATCGCTGGTGCGTAAGGATGGCGAGGAGCGTTACTCCCCCTACGTCCTGACCGAGCGTGGCCGCGAGGTGCTGGCCGAGATGCAGCGCCGGCGGGTGGGGTGACGCGGCGCAGGAGGAGACGGGGATGGACGCCGGCACGAGCCTGCTCGCCAAGGCCGACGGCCGGCGCTTCGGCGCCATCCTCGCCGACCCGCCCTGGCAGTTCCAGAACAAGACCGGCAAGGTGGCACCCGAGCACCGCCGGCTCTCGCGCTACGCCACGCTGACCTTGGACGACATCAAGCAGCTCCCGGTGGCGCAGGTCGCCGCCGACGTCGCGCACCTCTATCTCTGGGTGCCGAACGCCCTGCTGCCTGAAGGGCTGGCGGTGATGCAGGCCTGGGGCTTTCGCTACAAGTCCAACCTCGTCTGGCACAAGGTGCGCAAGGACGGCGGCTCCGATGGCCGCGGCGTCGGCTTCTACTTCCGCAACGTGACGGAGCTGGTGCTGTTCGGCGTGCGCGGCCGCAACGCCCGCACGCTCGCGGCCGGCCGCCGGCAGGTCAACTACCTCTCCAGCCGCAAGCGCGAGCACAGCCGCAAGCCCGACGAGCTCTATCCGCTCATCGAGGCGTGCTCGCCGGGCCCGTATCTGGAGCTGTTCGCCCGCGGCGTGCGCGATGGCTGGACGGAGTGGGGCAACCAGGCGGAGAAGGGCTATCGGCCGACGTGGAGGACGTATGCGAATAATCCCGGTGATGCGTTCGAAACGAACCCTCCCCGCGCCTAGGCAGCGATGAGCAACTGAATCGGATGGCCGGCATGAGTCCTTCCGCAAAAACCTTCACGCCCAAGCAGGGCCAGTACCTGGCATATATCCACCTGTACGCGCGCCTGCATCGCCGGCCGCCGGCGGAAGCCGACATCCAGCGCTATTTTCGCGTCACACCGCCTTCCGTTCACCAGATGGTGTTGACGCTCGAACGTGCCGGCTTCATCAGACGGCAACCGGGTGCCGCTCGCAGTATCGAAGTCCTCGTCGATCCGAAACTCCTCCCGGAGCTACTGTGACCGCGGATTCCGCGTATGACCTTCAGAGGAACTCGACAGCCCCTTCACGAAGCGCACCGATCTACAGTGCTGTCGGCCTTTACCTCAACCTTTAAGGCCAACCCGGCTCACAGAGGCACCCGAAGGGTGAGGAGCTTCAGGAGGTCAGCTACGACATATCGACTTTCGAGGAGTTCAAGGCCTGCGGCTGGAACGTGTCGCTCGGTTTGGCGATCAAAGCTCGCTCCGTAAGCCCATTGGATCCACGGTTGCCAAATGTAGGAGACGATCCGACGCATCGTGCCTTGCGGACGAACGTACTCGCACAGCCGGATCGTGCCGCCCGGTTTGACCACTCGCCCAAGCTCGCGGAGTGCCGGAACCTGCATTGTCTCTGGTAGAACGCAGAAAAGGAAGCTGGAGACCGCGTTATCGAACGAATTGGTTGGGAAGCTGAGATTTGTTACATCCATTTGATAGAGTCGCCCCTCAGCTGCCAGGGTCGGGCAGCGCTTGCGGGCCCGAGCCAGCATTGCCGAACTGATATCGATCCCGAAGACGATGGCCTCGGGCGGGTAGAACTCGCAGTTTCGACCCGTACCAATGCCCGCGTCCAGCAACTGACCAGTCATGCCGCGAAAGAGCAAGGGTCGGAGTGCATGATATCGACCTCGTTCGAAGGGCGAGTCCAGCAGATCGTAGAAGCGGGCAATCCGCTGGTAGCGCTCTACATTGGTCGTCATGCCAGAGTGCCCCGATCGTTGTCCGGCGCGCGCACTTCCCCTTCGCCCGCTCCCGCGGCACGAACTTCTGAATTTTCCCTGTGCTCGTCTTGGGTACTTCCGTGAACACCACATACCGCGGCACCTTGTAGGGGGCCAGATGGGCGCGGCAGTGGGCGATGATGTCATCCACGGTCTGAACCGAGGTCACTCTGCGGCGTCCCTTGCTGCGAGAGCGGACTTGAGGCGGTCGTAGAGGAACTCGGGTGCAAAGTCGGCGCCGTTGGGCCACACGACGGTTTCCAGCTCTGCATCGGCCTGGAGTTGCGAGAACTCCGCAACATCCTTCAGGGGATCGAACACCGGTCCCCACAGCTCGTCCTCAAGATCGATCTCGCCACTCAGGCCGTCGTCGAAGCGGAGCCAGACGCGATACTTGCCGGCGTGTCGTGCGTCCATCACTCGCGGCATCATGGCACTACTCCAGAGGCTCTATCTTGTTTGGCGCTTGCCGTTCCTGAGCCAATTGCCAATCCACCCTCAACTCCTCGAGGTGGAGACTACACCACTCCTGCACAAGGGCCATCGCACGGCGTGGCATCTTACCCTCGATCACCTTGCCGGTCTCGATGTCGAACTTGGCTCGATATTCGCCGTAGCGGGCGTGGAAGTGCGGCGGCATATGGTCGTTGTGATACATCGCGATCACAATCCCGAAGAAGCGGCTGATCTCAGGCAATGCCTCCTCCCCCTTCTTTTACGCCCCTTTCGCGCGCTCCCGCAGCACGAACTTCTGGATCTTCCCCGTGCTCGTCTTGGGCACGTTCGTGAACACCACATACCGCGGCACCTTGTAGGCGGCCGGATGCGCGCGGCAGTGGGCGATGATGTCCTCCGCCGCGGAGGTTACTCAAGCGACCCTGCTTGCATAGAAGCTACGGTTCCAGAAACCGCACCGGCTCGCCGGCGGCAGGCCCTGGGATCTGGCCTTCCCACATCACGCGCCGGCCGCGCACGAAGGTCCCGGCGGGCCAGCCCTGCACGGTGACGCCGTCGTAGGGTGTCCAGCCGCAGCGGGACTCGATCCAGCCGTTGCTGATGGTCTCGCGGCGCTTGAGGTCCACCACCGTGAGGTCGGCGTCGCAGCCCACGGCGATGCGGCCCTTGCCGCGGATGCCGAACAGGCGCTGCGGCCCGTGGCTCGTCAAATCGACAAAGCGCTCCAGTGTCAGCCGCCCGGCGTTGACATGGTCGAGCATGATCGGCACCAGCGTCTGCACGCCGGTCATGCCGGAGTGACTCTCGGGATAGGGGTGATCCTTCTCCGCCCGCGTGTGCGGGGCGTGGTCGGAGCCCAGCACGTCTACCACGCCGGAGACGAGCCCGATCCACAGCGCCATGCGGTGGTGCGCACCGCGCACGGGCGGGTTCATCTGGGCGTAGGTGCCGAGCTGCCGGTAGCACTCGGGCGCCGCCAGCGTCAGGTGGTGCGGCGTCACCTCCACGCTCACCCAGTCCTTGTGCTGGGCCAGAAACGCCATCTCCTGGGCGGTCGAGACGTGCAGCACGTGCACGCGCCTGCCGTGCCGCTCGGCCAGGCGCACCAGCCGCTCGGTGGCGATCAGGGCCGCCTGCGTGTCACGCCAGACAGGGTGGGAGGCGGGATCGCCCCGCCGCCGGAGGCCCGCCCTCTCCTTGAGGCGCGCCTCGTCCTCGGCGTGGAAGGCGGCGCGGCGGGAGATGCGGGCAATGATGCGGTCGAGCGAGGGCTCGTCGTCCACCAGCAGGTTCCCCGTGGAGGAGCCCATGAACACCTTGATGCCGGCGGAGCCTTCGAGCCGCTCCAGGGCCGGGATGTCGCCGATGTTCTCGCGCGTGCCGCCCACGTAGAACGCGAAGTCGCAGAACATGCGATGGCGCGCGCGGGCCACCTTGTCGGCCAGGGCCTCGGCGCTCGTCGTCAGCGGCTTGGTGTTGGGCATCTCGAACACCGCGGTGACCCCGCCCATGACGGCGGCCCGGCTGCCCGTCTCCAGGTCCTCCTTGTGCTCCAGCCCGGGCTCGCGGAAGTGCACCTGGCTGTCGATCACCCCCGGCAGGATGTGCAGGCCCCTGGCGTCGACCGTCTCGGCCGCCGCGGCACGTGAGAGATCGCCAATCGCCGCGATCCGCCCTCCCCGGATGCCGATATCCCGCTCCGTCCGCCCGTCGTGGCTGACGACAGTGCCGCCCTTGAGGATGACGTCGAATAGCTGGCTCATATCCGCTCTCCGGCCGAAGCCATTTGCACGCCCTCGCCAGGACCGCAAGGCCGCAGCTGGCGTCAGACCCTGCGGGTCTGACCCCATGGCTCCCCTCGACATGGGAGCCGCAACACGGCATACGTGCGCGCTTTCACGGCGAGGGGTACGCACAAATGGCGAGCGCCAGCAACAGGATGACGGCGGCGGCCAAGGCTGCGGCGCAGGAGGAAAACCCGCTGCTGGCGCCGTGGGCCACGCCGTTCGGGATGCCGCCGTTCAACCGGGTGCAGCCGGAGCATTTCCTGCCGGCCTTCAACCGCGCGTTCGCCGAGAACATCGCCGAGGTCGAGGCCATTGCCGAGAGCCGCGCCAGGCCCACGTTCGAGAATACCGTCGAGGCGCTGGAGCGCGCCGGGCGCCGGCTCGAGCGCGTGGCGGGCGTCTTCTACAATCTCGCCGGCACCGATACCAACGAGGCGATCCAGGGCATCGAGCGCAGAATCGCGCCGCGCTTCGCCCGGCACAGCACGCGCGTCTACCAGGACGCCAAGCTGTTCAAGCGCGTCGATGCCCTCATGAAGGCCAGGGACGAGCTTGGCCTCAGCGAGGAGCAGGCGCGCGTGCTGGAGCGCTACCATCGCAGCTTCGTGCGCGCCGGCGCCGGCCTCGCACCCAAGGCGCGGGAGCGCATGGCCGAGATCGCCGAGCGGCTCGCGACGCTGGCGACCCGGTTCAACCAGAACGTCCTGGCCGACGAGCAGGCCTATCTCCTGGTGCTGGAGAGCGAGGACGAGCTGGCCGGCCTGCCCGAGGCGGCGCGTGCCGCCGCCGCGCAGACGGCCGCCGAGCGGGGCCACAAGGGCAAGCACGCGATCAGCCTGGCGCGCTCTTCCATCGAGCCGTTCCTGCAGTTCTCGGCCCGCCGCGACCTGCGCGAGCAGGCCTACAAGGCCTGGCGCCGGCGCGGCGCCAACGGCGGCAAGACCGACAACCGCAAGATCATCGCCGAGATCCTGGCGCTCAGGGCCGAGCGCGCACGGTTGCTCGGGTTCGCCACCTCAGCCGATGCGGCTCTCGAGTTCACCATGGCCAAGACGCCGCGCAACGTCCGCAAGCTGCTCATGGCCGTCTGGAAGCCCGCCAAGGCCCGCGCCATGGAGGAGCGCGCCGACCTCGACAAGGCGGTGCTGAAGGAGGGCGGCAATTTCCGGGTCGCCGGCTGGGACTGGCGCTACTACGCCGAGAAGGTGCGCAAAGCCAAATTCGACGTGGACGAGGCCGAGGTGAAGCCCTACCTGGCCCTCGACAGCGTGATCGCCGCGGCCTTCGACTGCGCCAACAGGCTGTTCGGCGTGAGCTTCAGGGAGCGCACCGGCCTGCCCGTCTACAATCCGGAGGTGCGCTGCTGGGAGGTCACCGGCAGGGACGGCCGCCACATCGGCCTGTTCCTGGGCGACTACTTCGCACGGCCCTCGAAACGCTTCGGCGCCTGGATGTCGGGCTGGCGCAGGGCACACAAGCTCGACCCGGAAGAGGTGCGCCCCATCGTTGTCAACGTCATGAACTTCGCCAAGGGCCCGCCCGGTGAGCCGTCGCTTCTCAGCATCGACGATGCGCGCACGCTGTTCCACGAGTTCGGCCACGCCCTGCACGGGCTGCTGACGAGCGTGACCTATCCGTCCGTGTCCGGCACCAGCGTGGAGCGGGACTTCGTGGAGCTGCCCTCGCAGCTCTACGAGCACTGGTTCATGCATCCACAGGTGCTGAAGCGGTTCGCGAGGCACTCCAAGACCGGCAAGCCGCTCCCCGAGTCGCTCCTCAAGAAGATCAAGGCGGCACGCAACTTCAACCAGGGCTTCGCCACGGTGGAATATCTCGTGTCGGCCATCGTCGATCTCGACCTGCACGCCCGGGAGGCGCCGGACCGGATCGACGTGGACGCCTTCGAGGCCGAGACGCTGGAGCGGCTGGGCGCGCCGGCCGAGATCGGCATGCGCCACCGCATCCCGCACTTCCAGCACATCATCGGCGGCTATGCCTCGGGCTACTACAGCTACATGTGGTCGGAGGTGATGGACGCCGACGCCTTCAGCGCCTTCGAGGAGGCCGGCGACATCTTCGACGCCAAGCTCGCCCAGAAGCTCCACGACCACATCTACGCCGCCGGCGGCACCCGTGACCCAGCCAAGCTCTACAAGGCCTTCCGCGGCCGCCAGCCCAAGGTGCAGGCGCTGCTGGAGAAGCGCGGGCTGGCCTGAACCTCACCCGTCATCCGACCGACGCGATGCGAGTCGCAGGCGAGCACCGTTTCGAGCCGGGATCTCTGCGCTAAACGACTGCCTCGAAGCCCTTGGCCTTGATCAGCGAGAGCAGCTTCAGCGATGGCCCAGATGGGCGGCGCTCGCCGCGCTCCCACTGGCTGATCAATCCAGGCTTCACATTGAGGACGCGCGCAAAGATACCTTGGCTGACACCGGCCTTCTCACGCAGCGCCTGGATCTCGCTCGCGGTCAACTCCTCGACTTGAGTGAGGCACAACAGGTCGAACTGACGCATGGTGAGCTTGTCCATGCCGCCGGCTTTGTACAAATCACCGGCCGCTTCGTGCAGGGCCGCCATGGCTGCGCTGCGCGGCTTGGGGAGCCGTTTAGTTTTCTTCCTCATCGTCCTTCACCTCACACAGCGCTCCTTCGTCGACGTAGCCGTCCATATCCTTCTCGCTCTTGGCGAGATACATGGCCGCCAGCTTGCGGTAGCCATCGAGCTCGTCGGGCTCAAGGTTTGCCATGCTGCTCTTGGCGAAGCCAAAGACGAAGATCGCCCGCCGCTCTGACCGGTAGATGATGATCGTCCGATATCCGCCTGACTTGCCTTGGCCTGAGCGGGCCACGCGCTGCTTGATCACCCCATTACCGAGATCGGCGTCGATCAGGCCGCGCTCGGCTTGCTCAACCGCCTCACGGAGGGTGTGGTCCGCAATGCGTTCCTTGCGCGCGAAGCGGACGAACCATTTGGTCTTGAAGACCCGCACGCTCCCCCTCCGCGCAGCCAGACAACTATAATACGTTGTGTTATAGTTTCAAGCCTCAAGAACCCGTGGAACCTATGGAACCCTTGGAGCGCCCATGCAAAAAGCCGTTGTGGATCTCTGGGCGCTCGGACCACTGCCAAGCGAGCGATCAGTTGGGGCGGATCGTCGCTTTGCAGACCCAGCGGTCGTCAAGCAGTACGAGACGTCCATCCTGTCAATTCAGAAGCCGGTAACGGACGAGGAAGCCAAGGCACTCGTCGGGCTGTTCGGAACGGATGATTGTTTCGGGCTCGCATGGACGCTCGTGCATCTCATAGAGACCGCGCCGGGATGGCCGATCGCAGAGTGCCTTCAGAGCACCGACAACGAATGGGTCAGAACTCTGAAGCTACGCAGTGACAATGCTATGCGCATGAGGAATCAGCCCTAGAGGGGGTGCAGCTACACCGCCCGCAGCAGCACGTGGCGCTTTTTTCCCAGCGACAGCTTGATCACGCCGTCGGCAACGTCACCCTTCGTCAGCTGCGCCTTCTCATCCGCCACCGCAACATCGTTAACGCGCAGCCCCCCGCCGGCGATCTGGCGGCGGGCCTCGCCGTTGGATTTGACGAGGCCGGCCTTCACGAACGCGGCAAGCACGCCAAGGCCGTTTTCCAGCTCGCTGGCGGCGATTTCGACGGTCGGGAGGCCCTGGGCCAGGGCCCCCTCCTCGAAGGTCTCCTGGGCCGTCCTGGCGGCCTGCAGGGCCTTCTCGCGGCCATGCAGGAGGGACGTGGCCTCGGTCGCCAGCACCTTCTTGGCGTCGTTGATCTCGGCCCCCTGCAACTTGGCCAGCTTGGCGATCTCGGCCAGCGGCAACGTGGTAAAAATCTTCAAGAGCTTCTCCACGTCCGCATCGCCAGCGTTGCGCCAGAACTGCCAGTAGTCGTAGGCCGACATCTGCTCCTCGTTGAGCCACACCGCGCCCGCCGCGGTCTTGCCCATCTTGGCGCCGGTGGAGGTGGTGAGCAGCGGGCAGGTGAGCGCATACAACTGATGCGTCCCCATGCGCCGGCCGAGGTCCACGCCGGTGACGATGTTGCCCCACTGGTCGGAGCCGCCCATCTGCAGGTTGCAGCCATAGCGGCGCGCCAGCTCCACGAAGTCGTAGGCCTGCAGCAGCATGTAGTTGAACTCGATGAACGAGAGCTCCTGGTCGCGCTCCAGGCGCAGCTTCACCGAGTCCATGGTGAGCATGCGGTTGACCGAGAAGTGCCGGCCGACATCGCGCAGCATGTCGATGTAGTTGAGCTTCGTCAGCCACTCGGCATTGTCGGCCATCACCGCCTCGGCCTTGCCGCCGCCGAACTTCAGGAACCTGGCGAACACCTGCTGGATGCTCTGCTTGTTGGCCTCGATCTGCTCGACGGGGAGAATCCTGCGCGTCTCGTCCCGGCCCGAGGGGTCGCCCACGCGGGTGGTGCCGCCGCCCATCAGCGCGATCGGCTTGCCGGCACCGCTGGCCTGCAGCCAGTAGAGCATCATCATGGTGTAGAGATGCCCGATGTGCAGCGACGGGGCGGTGCAGTCGTAGCCGACGTATGCCACCACCTGGCCCTTGGCGGCGAGCGCGTCCAGGCCCGGGAAATCCGAGCACTGGTGGATGAAGCCGCGCTCGTTGAGAACGTTGAGGAAATCCGACGTGTAGGTGGCCATGGGATGGCAGCCCGCGGGTTTGAGCGAAAGGCCGAACGCGGGTAGGGTGCCCGCGAGGCCGGCGGAACATGCACGAGTGGAGAGGCAGTAGGCAATAGGCAGTAGGCAATGGTCGGGTGTGCCGGTGCCCCCTGAGGTGCCGGTGGCAGGCGAAGGCCGCGGCGGCCAATATAAGCGATCCCTGCTACTGCCTACTGCCTATTGCCTACTGCCCTCTGTTGAGACACCCCATGACCAAGATGCTGCGCGCCGTCGGCCTGATGAGCGGCACCTCCATGGACGGCATCGACGTGGCCCTGATCGAGACGGACGGGGAGGATGCGGTGGTGCGCGGGCCGTCGGCCACCGTGCCCTACGACGATCAAGACAGGGCTCGCCTTGCCGAGGCCATCGGGGACGCGCGTGGCCTGGCCGACCGGGGCGCGCGGCCGGGTTGCCTCGCGGACGTGGAGCGCCGGTTGACGGAGCATCACCAGGCCGCCGTCTCCCGCTTCCTGGCGGAGCATGGGCTGAAACCGGCCGACGTGACTGTCATCGGCTTCCATGGCCAGACCGTTCTGCATGCGCCGGAGCGCCGGCTGACCGTCCAGATCGGTGACGGCGCCGCCCTGGCGCGAGCCACCGGCATCGATGTGGTCTGGGACCTGCGCGCCGCCGATGTGGCGGCGGGCGGCCAGGGCGCTCCGCTGGCGCCCGTCTACCATCGCGCGCTGGCTGCCAGGCTGCCGGAGCGACCGGTGGCGGTGGTCAACATCGGCGGCGTGGCCAATGTCACCTGGATCGGCCGCGATGGCACGCTGCTCGCCTTCGATACCGGACCGGGCAACGCGCTGATCGACGACTGGATGCTGCGCCGCACGGGCCAGGCGGTGGACGCGGACGGTACAACGGCCGCCGGTGGCAAGGTGGACGAGGCGGCGCTGAACGCGCTGCTGATGAGCCCCTTTTTTGGACAGGTGCCGCCCAAATCGCTCGACCGCAACGCCTTTGGCGTCGACCCGGTGCTGCCGTTCTCCGTGGCTGACGGCGCGGCCACGCTGACGGCCTTCACTGCCGCCAGCCTCGCCCGCGCCCGCGAGCACTTTGCCGAGCAGCCGCGGGTGTGGGTGATCTGCGGCGGCGGCCGCCGCAACCGCACGCTGATGACCATGCTCGCGGCGCATGCGGACAACGCCGTAGTGCCCGCCGAGGCCGCCGGCTTCGACGGCGACGCGGTGGAGGCCGAGGCCTGGGCCTACATGGCCGTGCGCTCGCTGAAGGGTCTGCCCATCACCTTCCCTGGCACGACCGGCGTAGCGGCGCCGATGTGCGGGGGGGTGCTTGCCAGGGCGTAGGAAATCACGCCTTTCTGGCGACGAACAGCCCCGAGTGGGTCTGCACAACGAACCCGCCCGTAGCCCCGATCTCATTCGCCACGCGCCGGCGCAGCTCATCTATCCGCTCGCCAACGATCTCTCTCTTCGCCTCGTTGAAGGAGAGCACGTACTGAACGACCGCTTCCGTTTCGGTGATGTTGAGCTTGCCATGCCCCTGGTGAACGGCAATGCCGGAGAAGAAGGGACGGAGCTGGGCCTCGCCATTCTCCAGCGTGACAGCCAGACCGCCCTTCACCGGCGACGCCTCGCCAAGATATTCGTTGACGAGTGCGTCGATCGTCCCGAGGTGCCCGCTGCCGTTCGTAGCCGCGAGCAGCGTACCGCCCGTCCTGAGCACACGGTGGATCTCTGCGATGGCCCGTGGGCGGTCCTCGACATGATAGAGCATCCAATTGGCGATGACGGCATCGAAGCCATTGTCCGGCAGATCGAGCTTTTGCACATCCATCTGGTGCACGCGGAACCGCGCATCGTGGCCGAGTGCGTTGACGGCCTCCTTGGTCATGCCGGCCGTCAAGTCCGTGAGGAGAATGCGCCACGATAGCGGCACGCGGTCGAGATTGCCTCTCCACATCCCCGCGGGCCCACAGCCCACCTCCAGAATGTCGGCATCGGCCGTGATCGTTCCGAGCATCAGGTCGAACACCTGCGCCAGCCCGAACCCGCCGCCTGCAGCAAACCGGTAGATCGCGCTGCGCGCGTTGAGGTTGGAGGAGTCTTTGTACTGGTCCTCCAGTTCGGACATGAGGCGGCTCCCTCTTACCTTCGCATCGAGAGCCAGCAGCCTACCGCTTCTCGATCTTGTTCTTCTCGATGACCTCGGCCCACTTGGCGATGTCGCGCTTGAAGAACTCGGCCAGCGCCGCCGGAGAAGTGGGGTCGGCGATGATGCCCATATCGAGGAGCTTCTGCCTGAGGTCAGGATCGGCCAGCACTCCGGACACCGCCGCGTTGAGATGCGTGACGATCTCGGGCGGCGTGCCGGCCTTGACGAACAGGCCGTTCCAGGAGGTGACCTCGAAGTCGCCGGCGCCCGCCTCCCTGGCTGGCGGGACATCGGGCAGCAGCGGGAAGCGCTTGGGCGCCGTCGTGGCCAGCGCCCTGAGCTTGGCGTCGTCGAGGTTGCCCCGGAAGGCGGCAAAGGCGTCCACGGCGGCATCGACATCGCCGCGCAGCATGGCCACGATCAGATCGCCCGAGTTCTTGAACGGCACCCACTGGAACTCGATGCCGGCGGTGGATTTGAGAATCATCGCCGAGAGGTGCTGGGTGCTGCCGGGATTGACGGTGCCGACGTTGAGCTTGCCCGGATTGTCGCGCGCGAACTTGACGAGATCGGCAAGCGTGCGGTGGGGCGAGTCCGCCTTCACGGCAAAGAAGAACTCGAAGGCGCCGAGCTTGGTGACCGGCGCGAAGTCCGCCAGCGGGTCGAACGTCAGATTCTTGAACAGGCTGACGCTGATGGAGGTGCCGTTGGTGAGGAGGGCCAGGGTGTGCCCATCGGCCGGGGCCGAGAGCACCGCGCGCGCCGCGGCAATGCCGCCGCCGCCGGCGTTGTTCTCCACCACCACGCGCTGGCCAAGTTTCTCACCGAGCTTCTCGGCGATGAGCCGCGAGGTGGTGTCGGCGACGCCGCCGGGGCCGAAGGCGATGACGAAGCGGATCGGCTGGCTCGGGTAGACCTGCTGGGCGTGGGCGACGTCTGCCGCGCCCAGCGCGGCCAAGGCCAGCGCCGCGAGGGCGAGAACACCCCGTCTCGTGTATCCTCTTGCGTCCATCGCTTGTCTCCTCCCGCGGCCGTCTTTTTGGGCGTCGGCCTTTGTCGCCCGCTGCCAGTCTTTTGCACCTGTGTCATGCCGCCGCCGGCTCGCCTGTCGCGGCGGGGTGGTCCGCGGGCCGGTCGAGGTCGGCGTGCCAGGCGTCGTAGCCGTAGAGCCAGGCGGTGTCCGAGCTGCCCTCCCGCATCCAGGTGTTGGCGCTGGAGATGGCCTGGACCACCGACGTACGCGGCTTGCGATGCGCCTCGTAGCGGCGGAACGCTCCTGCGATATCCGCGGTGCCGGCGCCGGTCCCGCCGCCCACGATCTCCGCCAGGCAGCGGGCGAGGATGGCGGCGTCCTCGATCGAGGTGGCGCCGCCTTGCGCCATGTAGGGCGTCATGGGGTGCGCGGCATCGCCCAAAAGGACGACGCGGCCCTGGCTCCAGTGCGGCAGCGGCTCGCGCTCCAGGATCGCCCACTTGTGGCAGTCGGGGCAGGCCTCCAGGACCGCGCGCACGTGCGGGTGGAACCCGGCGTAGGCGGCGCGCAGCTCGTTCACGTCGCCCTTGGCCGACCAGGACTCGCGCGTGAGCCATTCGGCGGGCTCCGGCACGCTGGTGACGAAGTAGACCTCGCTGCGGGCGCTGTTCGTGTAATAGATGACGATGTGGCGGTCGGCGCCCCACCACTTGGTGCGCGAGCGGCCGATGTCGAGCCCGCCCATCAGCGCGGCCGAGAAGATGGCGCGGTAGGCGATGCGCCCCTTGTGGAGCGGCGCATCGGGGCCGACCACGATGTCGCGCACCACGGAGTGCACGCCGTCGGCACCGATCACGGCATCGGCCGTGGCGCGGCTGCCGTCGGCGAACGTCAGGGTGACTGCGCCTGCGCCCTGGTCGAGGCCGACAAGCCTGCGGTTGAGGTGGATGATCTCCGGCGGCAGGACCGAGAGCAGCGCCTCGTGCAGATCGGCGCGGTGCATGCACAGATACGGAGCCCCGTAGAGGCTCTCTGGCATCGGCAGCTCGCGCGTGATCTCGCCGGTGTCCCACACCCGGTTGAGGTGGGAGTAGGGCGCGAACGAGACTTGGCGTAGGCGCTCATCGACGCCGATCTGGCGCAGCACCTGCATGGAGTTGGGCATCATCTGGATGCCCGCGCCGATGCGGGCAAAGCGCGGCGCCTGCTCGTAGAGGCGCGCCTCCATGCCGAAGCGGCGCAAGGTGGCGGCAACCGCAAGGCCGCCGATACCGGCGCCGACGATGGCAACAGAGAGGGGCTTGGGCATGGGATGCTCGGATGGGAGTTTCCTGGGATGCCCAGCCTTGGGGCCGCTGGCTGTTGACGGTGGGGTATTGAAGGACGCCGCGACGGTGCGCGCAAGACCGCATGTCGGGGCTGCCCCCGATGCGGGCCGGTCGTCGGCGCCGCAAAGATCGGTACTATGGCGCAAACGCTATGGTACAATTTTACTGCGCGAGGCCAAGCGAACGAGAGCCAGCCACGATGGCAGGCCCTGGGGCGATTATGGTCGTGGTGCTGCTGCACGCCCCGGTCTACTTGATTGCTTTTGCACTGTTCGCTGGGGTTGCCTTGTTCGCAAAGTGGAGCTGGCGCATCTCAGGCGCTATCGGCGTAGTCATTGCCGTCGCGTACCTGACACTTAATGACATCCGGAGCGGTACGTTCGATGAGCGAGGGTCGCTCAGGCTTTTCACGGCGCTTGCCGTTCTGACCCTGGTCCTTCTCACGAATCTATGGCCGCGCCGATCGTGATCTACTCGGTTCCACGAGGCGCAGCAAGGAGGGGCAGTCGGCCTCAAGATCCCAGCGCGCCGGAGCGCAGCTCCGCCTCGGAACGGGCGCTGGTCATCCGGGTGCCGCGCCAGCTGAGCGACTTGCCGAGCCAGGACTGGACGATGAGCACCGGCAGCAGAATCTCGCGCAGCAGCCACAGGAGGGGCGAGCGCCAGGTGAGATGCCACCCGATGGCGTTGGCGAGCCAGGCCTCGGCAGCCAGCCACACCGCGACGTAGGCAGCGGCGACGGTCAGCACGTCGAAGCTCTCCATCTCCAGCGCCCATCCCGCGTACAGGAAGCAGGCGAGCGGCGCCGCCAGCCCGGAGAGGATCTCGAGCGCGAAGAAGCCTGGGAAGGTGGCGCGCCGCAGCCGCGCCCAGCGCACCTGCCGGCGCCATACCTGCCGGGCCGACCTGTATCCCAGCGGCTGCGGGAACGCACCGTCGGCGAGGCGGACGCGGAGGCCCAGGCCGCGCACGACCTTGGTGGCGGCCGCATCCTCGGCCGGCTCGCGGGCGAGCGCCAGGAGGCCGCCGGCGGATTCCAGATCGCTGCGGCGCCAGAGCATGTTCTTGCCCTGGGCGAAGCCCGTGCCCAGCGTGTCGCCGGCATACTGCCAGCGCGCCTGATAGGTGTTGAGCCAGGCGCACTCCCACTCGGCCCACACGCCCTGGGGCCGGTCGCCGATGGGCGGCGCGCTGACGAGCCCCGTGTCAGGCCGCCACGCAGAAAGTAGCCGCTGCAGGTAGTCGCGCGGCATGGCGACATTGCTGTCCGCGATCACGATCCATTCGTGGGCGGCGTTGCGCCAGCCCTTGAGCACGTTGTTGAGCTTGGGATTCTGCGAGGGCTGGTCGTCGCCGATGAGGAGCCGCGCCTTGACCTGGGGGTGCTCCGCGATGAGGCGCTGAACCAGCGCCGCCACCGGGTCGTCGGCCGAGGCGCAGCAGAGGAGGATTTCGTAGTGCGGGTAGTCCAGCTCGAAGGTCGAGCGCAGGGTCAGTTCCTCGTAGGCGTCAAGGCCGCACACCGGGCGGATGATGGTCACGGGAGACCCGCCGTCAGCGACGGGCAGGCGCAGAGGCTCTGGCTGTGGCACCCGCAGGCGGCGGAGCGCGACCAGCGTGGTGCCGATGTGGGCGAGGAACGCAAAGACGACGAAAGCTCCAGCCAGATGAGCGGTTGCGTCCATGTGCCTTCCAGCCCAGGTGTTGGTCGAACTCCAAGTCCCTGCCAGAGTCGTATTGCGGCCTTGTGACAGCAGGTGCCACAGCGGCGTACACATGACCTTTGCTGCGATTTTACTGTGCTGAAGCCGTTATGCCTAGGTTTTCATTGTGATTAACACACAGCCCCAGCTCCTCGGTCGCTCCTCGGTGGTCCCTGGACCGCCCCGCGACTACGAGGCCTGGGCGGGCGAGCGTCGCCCGGGTGCCGGGGGCCCGGATGCGCGCGAGGATTGAATCATGATCAGCTCGGACAGGTTCTCGGCGGTAATGTAGCCGACGAGGCGCCCGGCCGGATCGACGACGCCCACCAGCCGGGCCGCCGACCGCTGCACGCGCTCGAACACGTTGTCGAGGCAGGCATTCTCGGGAACGGTGGGGATGTCGCGGTCCATGATGTCGAGGACCGGTGTGGCGCCGCCGCTCTGCTGCAGCGCCCGGATCAGGGCGTCGCGCGTGAGCACCCCGCGCATGACGCCCGCGCCGTCCACGATGGGGAATTCCTGCTGGGTGGTACGCAACAGGAGCGCGGCGGCATCGTCGACGGTGGAGCCGGGGCCCAGCGTCTGATAGGCGGTGATCACGGCGTGGGAGGCCAGGTAGCCGCGGGTGTAGTCGCGCGCCTGCACGTAGCCGGCCTCGCCGCTGGCGGCGAGGAAGATGAAGACGGCGATCAGGATCAGTATCGGGTTGCCGAGCAGGCCCAGAACGGCGAACACGAACGCCAGGCCCTGGCCGATAGTGGCCGCTACCCGCGTCGCCCGCGTGTAGCCGAGGCGGATGGCCAGGAGCGCCCGCAGTACCCGCCCGCCGTCCATGGGGAACGCCGGGATCAGGTTGAAGAGGAACAAGGCGACGTTGGCGGCGGCGATACGGCCCACAAGCGAGGCCCGGGCATCGTCGAACTGCGCCATCTCCGTCAGGCCGAAGCCTGCGCCCAGGCCGACGGCCAGTGCCACGGCGATGACGAGGTTCACGGCCGGACCGGCGAGCGCGACCACGATCTCCTGAGCAGGCTTCTCGGGCATGCGCTCCAGTGAGGCGACGCCGCCGATCGGGAGCAGGGTGACATCGGAGGTGCGGATGCCGTAGGCGCGCGCGGCGAACACGTGGCCGAACTCGTGGAGCACCACGCAAACGAAGAGAAGGACGATGAAGGCGACGAGGTCGACGGCCGCCGGCGCGCCGCCCAGCCGCCAGCCGGCGACGGCGTAGAAGGCGAGCAGCAGGAAGAACGTGAGGTGGATGCGCACAGCCGTGCCGGACACGCTGAACAGCTTGATCGACCAGCCCATGAGATGCCTCCTCGTCGCGGCGCCACGCCGGTAGCGCAACGATTCTAGCATTTGCGCGGGGGCGGCGTCAGACCCTTCGGGTCTGCCGCCATTCCTCAGGCAACTGCGGGATAGTCGGTGTAGCCCTCCGGGCCCGCCGAGTAGAACGTCTCGCTGTTCCACTTGTTGAGCGGCGCATTGAGGGCGAAGCGGCGCGGCAGGTCCGGGTTGGCGATGAACGCCTTGCCGAAGGCGACCGCATCGGCGTTGCCGGCAGCGAGCGCGGCCTCGGCGGCGACCTTGTCGAAGCGCTCGTTGGCGATCCACACGCCGCCGAAGGCCTTCCTGAGCTGCGGGCCGATGCTGTCGTCGCCGGGGGCCTCGCGGGCGCAGATGAAGGCGATGCGGCGCCGGCCGAGCTCGCGGACCAGATGCGTGAAGGTGGCGAGGCGGTCGGAATCGCCCATGCTGTGGGCGTCTGCGCGCGGCGCCAGGTGCATGCCGACCCGGCCGGCGCCCCACACCGAAACGACGGCGTCCGTCACCTCCAGGTGCAGCCGGGCGCGGTTCTCAACCGGGCCGCCATAGGCGTCGGTGCGCCTGTTGCTGCCGTCCTGCAGGAACTGGTCGAGCAGGTAGCCGTTGGCGCCGTGGATCTCGACGCCGTCGAAGTCCGCCGCCTTGGCGTTCTCGGCGCCTCGGCGGAATGCCTCCACGATGCCGGCAATCTCGCCGGACTCGAGGGCGCGCGGCGTCTCGTAGGCGGTCTGCGGCCGCAGCAGGCTGACATGGCCCGAGGCGGCGACGGCGCTGGGCGCCACCGGCAGGGCGCCGTTGTGGTAGGAGGAATGCGATATGCGGCCCACGTGCCACAACTGGAGGAGGATGCGCCCGCCCTTCTCGTGCACGGCCTTGGTGACGGCCTTCCAGCCCTCGACCTGGTCCGTGGACCAGATGCCGGGCGTGCTGGGATAGCCGACGCCGGTGGGCTCCACCGACGTGGCCTCCGTCAGGATCATGCCGGCCATGGTCCGTTGGGTGTAGTATTCGCGCACCAGGCCATTGGGCACGCGACCCGGCATGGCGGCGCGGTTGCGCGTCAGGGGCGCCATCACCACGCGGTTAGGCAGCTCCAGGCTCCCCACCGCCAGGGGCTTTAGAAGCTCGCTCATGATCACCTCTTTTCGGGGCTTGCGCCGGTCGCGACACGCAAGGAGCGCACCATTTCGGCCCGTTCTTCTATGATTGACGATTATCGAACAAGATAGTGCGGTCGGGGCCGCGAGGCAAGCGGGGCGCGGAGACCCGCTTCCCAGCGCGCCTCGGGCGCAGGCTTTCAACAGGTTTCGGCGCGGATAAGGGCGGCCAATTGCAGACAACCATCGTCAGCTGTACGATGATCGCTACTTTGTGAAAGCGACTCGGCTCACGGGGCTGAGTCTTGCATGCCTGTGCTTTAGGTTCGGGCGGGGTTGCTGGTATGCGTAGACTCGTTGCGGCCAGCGCGCGGTGGTGTGCTTGCTGCCTTGGCGGATTGCTCTTGCAGGTTGCCTTAGACCATCGATCGGCGCTGGCCGAGGATCGGGCTGGCCTCGACGAGCGCCTCTCCGAGCTTGAGGAGACCGTGGCGCGCAGCGGCAGCCGACCGCTCCAACTCAACATCTACGGCCAGGTCAACCGCGCGATTCTGCTCTGGAACGACGGGTTCGATTCCGGGACCTACAGCGTGGACAACCATACCTCGTCCACGCGCTTCGGATTCGTCGGCCAGGCCGCGATCGGGCCGGGCTGGACCGCCGGCTACCGGTTCGAGGTCGAGACGCCGTTCCCGTCGTCGGACGAGGTGTTCAACGGTCCGGGCGGAGCCCAGGGGCGTCCCGGAGACACCGTCCGCATCCGCCAGAGCTACTGGGACATCATCTCCAGGGACCACGGGCGCGTGTCGGTCGGCTTCCAGTCGCCCGCCACCGATGACATCACCCTGATCAACCTGGGCAGCCAGGTGAACGACGCCGCCGTTCACTTCAACAGTGCGTTCCGCGTCCGCCTGGACCTGCTGGACCCACCCATCGTCACGGCCCTCACCTGGGGGCAGATCGCCCACAACGTCGATTCCTTCCGCGGCAACTTCGTTCGCTACGACACACCCATTCTGGGCGGCTTCCTGCTGTCGGCGGCCTGGAACGAGGACGTGTGGGATACGGCGCTGCGCTATCTCAGCGGCGGCGGCGGCTTCCGCTTCGCCGGCGGCCTCGGGTACATGCGCGACGACGTGCGCCGGTTCGAGGATGTGCGAGGCTCCGCTTCGCTGATCCACGATGCGACCGGCCTCTATGCGTCGGCGGCCGGCGGCTGGCGCAACGCGGCGCAGTCGGTGCCGGTGAACGCCGACGAGTCCCGCTTCTACTACGTGCAACTCGGTGTCAGCCGGCAATGGCTCGCCAGCGGCAAGACCACGTTCTACGTGGACCGCGGCGTCTACAAGAATTTCAACGTCGGCGAGATCTTGAGCATCAGCCCGGACAAAGACGAAGTGCCGTGGGGCACGCTGGTCGATACCGAGGTGCGCCGCTGGGGCCTCGGCCTCGAGCAGGCCGTTGATGCGGCCAACCTGCTGCTCTACGCCCAGGCGCATTTCTACGACCCGAGCATCGCCGGCTTCCCTTGCACGTTCGATAAGGATCCCAAGGTGTGCGGCGGCGATCCGAGCCAGACTTCGAAGCTTCCAGCGGCGTCCTGGCAGGGCGTGGTGGTGGGCGCGCGCATTCAGTTCTGAGAGTGCCGCATACGGGCATGCGCTGGGTGCGGGCAATTGGAAAGTCGGTGGCCATGGCGAACGTGCGGCACGCTGGGAAGCTTCTGGAGGGGGCGCAGGCCTGGAACCTCTGGCGGGCGCAGAACCCCGGCGTCGCGCCCAACCTGAGCGACCTCAAGCTGCCGGCCGGCGGCAGGCGTTTCGGACCGGACGAGGGCGGCCCCATCGATCTGAGCCGCGCCAACCTGCGTCGCGCGGTGCTGGCGGGCGCGGATCTCTGCAACGCCCGCCTCGACGATGCCGACCTCTGCGGCGCTGACCTGAGCGGGGCCAACCTCGGCCGGGCCGACCTTGCCGGCGCCCAGCTCGTCGGCGCCAACCTCTCCGGTGCGTGGCTGGGCGATGCCCGCGGCCTGACGCAGGCGCAGATCGACCGCGCCAGAGGCCATGCCGCCACCGTGCTGCCGGATTACCTGGCGGTGCCGCCGCGCTGGCTCGGGGAGGAGCCTGTGGCCTCTGCCGCCGAGACGGCCCACGCCGGCGCCGAGAAGGCGGAGGGCGGGGCAGACAAGCATTCTGACGGAGGGCCTGACAGCGGAGCGAGCGGCGCGGGCCGTGGCGGCAAGGCTGGCAGGAGCGGCGCTGAGGGGGAAGACCCGTACAGCATCCTCGGCATCGACCGCAAAGCCTCCCAGGCCGAGATCCGGGCCGCCTATCTGCGGCTCGTCAAGGAGTTGCATCCCGACGGGCGGGAGCCTGGCGCAGAGGCCGATGCTGCCGCCGAGCGGCTCAAGGTGATCAACGATGCCTATCAGACGCTGAAGGCGGGCGACTGGCAGGCGGTTGCACGCCGGTCGGAGCCTCCACGTCGTTCCAGCACCGTGTTCGTGGCGGGCGTCATGAGCGCGGCGCCGCTGGTGGCGGTCGGGTTCTTCGCCGTGTGGTGGCTGGGGGCGCTGGGCCCGACCCCGACAACGGCCGTATCGGATCGGCCGGGCGGCGCAGGCGTGGTAGCGCACGACAGCCTGCCTGACAGGGGCGGGGATTTCCGGACGGGGTCGAGCTCAGTGCACGTCAAGGAGATCGACGGCGGCCGAGGGCGCGCGCTGGTCACGGCCCGCAGGCAGGGCACCAGGGAGGCCTGGGAGCAGCTCGTGCTGGCCTTCCCCGACGACGAGACCGCCGCCGAGGCGAAGGCGGCGATCGCAGCCATCGAGCGGGCGGAGACGCGGCGGCGCCAGGAGGCCGTCGACTGGGCCAGGGTGGAGAAGAGCGACAAGAAGGAGCTGCAGCGGTTCGTCCTGGCTTACCCTGAGAGCGACAACGCAGTGCGGGCGCGCGAGAGGGTCGCGACGATCGAGCGGGCGGAGGCGCGGCGGCGCCAGGAGGCGATCGACTGGGCCAGGGTGGAGAAGAGCGGCGACAAGCAGCAGCTGCAGCAGTTCGCAGCGGCCTATCCCGACGGCGTGAACGCCGGCCGGGCGCGGGAGACGATCGCCGCCATCGAGCGGGTGGAAGCCCGCCGGCGCGAGGAGGAGGTGGCCTGGGCCAAGGCGGAGAGGAGCTACGACAAGCTGGAGCTCAAGCGGTTCGTCGCGGCCTACCCCGATGGCGCCAATGCCGGCCGGGCGCAGGAGAGGATCGCGGCCGTCGAGCTGGCGCAGGCCCGCCGCCGCGAGGCGATCGTCTGGGACGAGATCGACAAGGGCGACAACAGGCAGGCGCTCGAGCGGTTCGCTCGCACGCATCCTCACAGCGTCTACGCGCCCGCGGCCCGGCGCCGCGTAGCCCGGCTCGAGGCCGAGGAGAGGCGCAAGGACGATGCCGACTGGGACAAGGCCGCGCGCCTTCACAGCCGGGCGGGCTACACGGGGTATGCGACCGCGCACCCGAGCGGCCGCCACCTCGCCGATGCCAACCGGCGCATGGCCGATCTGGCGCGTGCCGAGACGCGGCCGGTGGCGGAGCCGGTCAAGGCCGTGGCCGAGGCACAGCCCGCCCGCCAGCGCGCGCCCGAGGCGAGCCAGGGCTGGCCCTCCGCCGACGAGCCCTTCATCGGCGCCGACGGCCGCATCCGGCGCTAGCGGAGCTTCCCGGGCCAGTCGACGCTCAAGCCAGCGTGCCCG
>Ga0068859_100000305_pt1 | contig 48843 bp, 50 predicted proteins | sample KBSSwiS22_FD_66585 | JGI IMG/M metagenome (GOLD analysis project Ga0068859, IMG submission 66585) | Switchgrass rhizosphere microbial communities from Kellogg Biological Station, Michigan, USA - KBS Switchgrass S2-2 | ecosystem: Host-associated > Plants > Roots > Rhizosphere > Soil ... | reverse complement strand
TCCATCGCCGACCAGGCCCGCACCATCCGCATCCCGGTGCACATGATCGAGACGATCAACAAGATCGTCCGCACCAGCCGCCAGATGCTGCACGAGATCGGCCGCGAGCCGACGCCGGAGGAGCTGGCCGAAAAGCTGGCCATGCCGCTGGAGAAGGTGCGCAAGGTGCTGAAGATCGCCAAGGAGCCGATCAGCCTCGAGACGCCGATCGGCGACGAAGAGGACAGCCACCTGGGCGACTTCATCGAGGACAAGAACGCGGTGTTGCCGATCGACGCGGCGATCCAGTCCAACCTGCGCGAGACCACCACCCGCGTCCTGGCCTCGCTGACGCCCCGCGAGGAGCGGGTGCTGCGCATGCGCTTCGGCATCGGCATGAACACCGACCATACCCTCGAAGAGGTCGGCCAGCAGTTCAGCGTCACCCGCGAGCGCATCCGCCAGATCGAGGCCAAGGCGCTGCGCAAGCTCAAGCACCCCAGCCGCAGCCGCAAGCTGCGCAGCTTCCTCGACAGCTAAGTCGGCGCCCGGGGCGGGGCGACGATGGCCGAACCAGGGCCTTGGGAGCGGAAACCGCAGGCCTCGCGAGCGCGAGGCCTAGGGCCGCTATGGCGCGGGCTGCTGCTCGTCGCCGCCCTGGCTGCACTGGTCGCTGCGCTTGCCCACGCCTTTCCCTATGCGGTCCGCAGCCCTCAGGACTGGGCCGACGTGGCTCGCGCGGCGGGATTCGTGCTGCTGATATCGGCGGGAGCCTGGCGGGCCGGGACCATCCTGCGCAGGGAGCACCTCGGCCACGTCACCCTTTGGGCCGCCGTGGTGGCGACCCTGGCCCTTGGTTTCGCCTATCGCGCCGAATTCGCCGATGTCGGCCGCCGGCTCAAGCTCGTTTTTAGCGACGGTGCGCCGGTGGCGGGCGAGGAGCACGAACTCATCGTGCCGCGCGACTCCTCCGGCGCCTTCCTGGTGGTCGCCAGGGTCGATGGCCAGCGAGTGCGCTTCCTGGTGGACACGGGATCGAGCGAGACGGTGCTGAGCCCCGACGACGCCCGCCGCATCGGCCTCGACACGTCACGACTGAGCTATGTGCTGGAGGCGGAGACCGCTAACGGCAGAGGCTATGGCGCGCAATACCTCGCCCAACGGCTGGAGCTCGGGACGCTCCGTATGGCCAGCTTTCCGATGGTCGTGAATCAGGCGCCGATGAGTTCGTCGCTGCTTGGCATGAGTTTCCTGAACCGCCTGGAGACCTTCCGCGTGGAGAAGGACCAACTCGTGATGCGCTGGCGGGACGGCGACGGGCTTAGCGCCAGCCGTAGTTGAAGCTGACGGAGATCCGCTCGGCCTTGGCGGCGTTGGCCGGCACCTCATGCCGAAGCCAGCTTTCCCACATCAGCACCGCGCCCGCCTGCGGCTGCAGGTAGACGAAGGGCTTCTGCGCCTCCTCGGCGTCGGCCCGCCTGGGCGGGGCGGCCATCATCATCGGCAGGCGCGGGTCCTCCAGCCGAAGGCTGCTGGCGCCTTTCGGGACGCTCACATAGGCCGTGCCGGAGATCACGCTGTGCGGATGGATGTGTCCGCTGTGCGCCGCGCCGGGCTTGAGGATGTTGACCCACAGGCTGTCCAGCCGAAGCCGCCCCCGGCCAAGGTCGAGCCGCAGGTCCTGGGCGAACGCGCGGGCGTGACGGTCGAGCTTCCGCTTCAGCTCGGCGAAGACGCTGGCGCGCTGCGGCAGGTCGGTCAGCGAGGCGTAGGACGTGTAGCCTCGATAGGCGTGCGCCTTGCACCAGGCCCTGCCGGCGCGGTCCTCCTCCGCCAGCATTCGGCACGCCTGCTCCAATTCGGCGTTGAAGGCCGCGAAGTCGGGCGCATCGGCCAGGCTGGCTTCGTACAGAGGGGTCGCGAAGAGCTGACGCAGCGGCATGGGCCTAGGCGCTAAAGCCCTGTCGCTGCGCTGTCAAAGCAGCCGCCCGCCAATGGCCTTGCCGCCGCGCCGCCCGCTCGGCAGTCTGGCCCCATGACGCCGTTTTCCGCCGCCGCCATCCTGACCGCTGCGGGTTTCGCCTTGGCGGCCTGCGAGCCCGCCCTGCCCAAGGGGGTGGACGCCGATCGCCTCGAGGCCGCGGTCTCCGGCGCCATCGGCGACCCGAACACCTGCGTCCTGATCGGCCGACCAGGCTCCGGCCAGATCGTGTGGCGCTACAACACCCACCTCACGTGCGGACGGGGCCTCCCTGTCTGCGACAAGCCCGGCGGGCGGACCGTGGGCGACCTCCTGAAGACCGTCGCCGCCGATGGGCGTCCCCGCGCCACAAGCTGCGGCATCCCCGGCGACGTCTCGCGTGGCGTGGGTTGGGCCGCCGGCCCCGTGCCGGGCCGCCAGCTGGTCTATGCCGCGGTCATGGAAGGCCCGCGGGCGCTGCCGGGCCGCATCATGTCCGAAGAGATCGAGGGCGCGTTCAAGGACGCCGGGCTTTAGCGTCTAGCGCGCCAGCTCGTAGATCGCGCTGACGTCCACCCGTACGCTCATCTCGCCCGGCGAAACCGGCGTCTGGGCCTTTTCGAAGCGTGCGCTCATGGCGACCATCGGCACGGGCGGGGGCGGGGAGAACGAACCGCCCTCCGACAGGTTGACCAGCCGCAGCACCCGATAGCCGGCGGCCTTGGCGTAGAGGTCGGCCTTGGCGGTCAGCGCCTTCACCGCCAGCTGGCGGGCGGCGTTCTCGGCCGCCGTCGAGTCCGAGAGGCCGAAGCTCACCGCGCCAAGCTGGTTGGCGCCGGACGACACCGTGGCGTCCACCGCGGCCCCCAGCTTGGACAGGTCCCGCACGGTCACGCTGACCTGGTTGACGGCCCGATAGCCGGTCAGGCGCGGCGGCTGGTTCTGCTCGTAGACGTACTGGGGCTCCAGGCTGAGCTGGGAGGTCTGCACGTCGCGCTCGGCGACGCCCCCGCGTTTCAGCGCCGCCAGCACCTTCACCATTTCGCGGGCGTTGGCCGCCATGGCCTCGGCCGCCTGCGCCGCGCTGGTGGTCACGCCGACGGAGATGGTCGCCTGGTCCGGCTTCACCTTTGTCTCGCCATAGGCCGAAAGATTGAGCGTCGTGGCGCGGAACGCGTTCTCGGCGGCGGGCGCATTCTGGGCTTGGGCGGCAGGCGAAGCCGCGGCGATCAGGGCCGCGGCGGCTGCGGCGCGCATCCAGGTCTTCATCGGTCAGGTCTCCTTCGATGGCCGCCGAACCTGGCGAGCTTCGCCTGAACGTAGGCTTTAAGCGCCGGTCAGCCCATGCTAACCGGCCACGGCCGCTGGCGGGGCCTGTAGCTCAATGGTTAGAGCCGGCCGCTCATAACGGTCTGGTTGCAGGTTCGAGTCCTGCCGGGCCCACCAGCGACCAACTTCCTCAACGATCTCTGTAATACGTATAAAAATCAGCTGCTTGATATTTTGGTTTAGAGCTTCCCGCGGCATAGACGTCATCAAGCACGTCTCCAGATTTCATCCGCCAGATCGTCTTGGCCTCGCCGGTATGCGATGTTACGAATATTGCCTGCGCATCGGGAGGCGCTGGTCTAAGAGAGCGGTTCGGCTTCGATGTCATGATCTAGGGCTTGATCTGCGGTTTGCCGCGGATTCCCGCTCTCCGGGTGGAAACGCATCAGAAGAAAAGAACAATGAGCAAGCTTGAAACGACCGAGTACGACCTTGTCGTCGTGGGCAGCGGCGCGGCCGGGATGGTGACCGCGATCAGCGCCGCCGCCGAGGGCCTAAAGGTGGTGATCGTGGAGAAGGCGCCCGTCTGGGGCGGCACCACGGCGATGTCTGGAGGGGGCTTCTGGGTGGCCGGCAACGACTACCAGAAGGCGGCTGGCATCAGCGACAGCTTCGAGGAGGCGATGACCTTTCTCGACGTCAGCATCCCTGACGAAGGTCCGGTGACGTCGCGGGGGCGCAAGGAAGCCCTGGCGCGCAATGGCAATCTCATGACTCGTCTGATCGCCTCCAAGGGCGTCGAACTGCAGATGGGCTACCTGCACGACTATTTCGCCAACAATCCGGGCGCGAAAATGGGCCGCCACGTCGAGCCCAAGAGCTGGAACGGGCGCAAGCTCGGTCCGCTGCTGGACAAGATGCGCTGGGTGCCGATCAGCCCGTTCCCGGTCGACGCTTCCGAGACGCCGCGGCTGGCGCGGGGCCACTTTCCGACGATGGCCAAGGTCTACCTGCGCTACAAGCTGCAGGTTTTGATGGGCCGGCGCCCGCTGGCCATGGGCGCGAACCTCGCCGCGCAGCTGATGCTGGCGGCGCAGAAGTCGGGTGTGGAGCTGAGGCTCGACAGCCCGGTGAAGGACCTGATCCGCGAGAACGGCCGAGTTGTGGGCGTGGTGGCGGAGTCGAACGGCAAGCGCGAAGAAATCCGCGCACGCGCCGGCGTCATGCTCAGCGCGGGCGGCTTCGCCAAGGCGGCCGAATTCCGCAAGAAGCACCAAGGCGTCACCGGAGCCGAGTCCAACGCCAGCGACGACGACACCGGGGACATCATCCAACTCGCGGACCGGTGGGGCCTGCAGACGGCCATGCTCGACGTCGCCTGGTGGATACCCTCTCTTCTGCTGCCGCCGGACAAGTTCCCCTTGATGAACCCGTCGGACCGTTCGCTGCCTGGCTCGATCATGGTCAACGGCGCCGGCAAGCGCTTCACCAACGAGTGCGAGAACTACAATTACGTAGGCAACAAGATGATCGAGAAGGGCATCGATGACCCGACCTGGCTCATCATCGATACCCGCCACCGCAACCGCTACATGGTGGGCCGTTATCTGCCTGGGCAGAAGACCCGGGAACTGGTCAAGAACGGCTTCCTCAAGACTGGCCGGACCATCGAGGAGTTGGCGACCCAGATCGGCGTGCCGCCAGCCAACCTGCGCGAGACCATCGACCGCTGGAACCGCCAGGTTGACGAGGGCCGTGACTCCGACTTCGGCCGGGGCGAGAGCGCCTACAATCGTCAGTACGGCGACGTCAGGAGCAAGCCGAACCCGAACATGGGCCGGATCGACCAGGCGCCGTTCTATGCGACGCGCTTCCACCTGGGCGACCTGGGCACCAAGGGCGGCCTGGTCACCGATGAGCATGCGCGGGTGGTCGGGACCGACGGCAAGGTGGTCGAGGGCCTGTACGCGGCCGGCAACACCACGGCCTCGGTGATGGGTCGGGCCTACCCGGGTCCTGGCTCCACGCTCGGCCCGGCGATGACGTTCGGCTACATCGCGGGCCAGCACATGGCGGCCCGCGCCACCAACCGTGGGGTGGCGGCCTCGCGGAACCTGGAGACTCAGGCCTGAAGCCGAGGATTGCGCAAGCCGGATTGCTCACCCGCCTGCGCGGTATCGCGCGTTAGGCCGCGGCGGCGCAGTTCGGGGATCACGTCCTCCACGAAGTCATAACCAGGCCGGCGCACATAGAGCCGCCGCCCGCGCCGGCGACCACGAGATAGAAGACCTCGACCATCTCCCGCGTCTTCAGAACAACTCCAGCCGCGATCGGGTGAGCTTGGTCGAGCTGATCCGCCAGCCGTCCGGACCGCGCGCATAGCTCTCGTGATAATGGCCGAAGCCATGCATGCCCTTGAGGTGCATGCCTTCGCGGAACTGCACAATGTCGTCCATGGCCCACACCCCGCGCGCGGTGTCAGGACCCGTGATCTCGATCTCGGGCATGTGGCCGTGGTGCACGGTCAATCCACCGCCCACCTGGCTGCTCACCCAATCGACGATGGTCTTGGCCCCGCGTGGCCGCATTTCGTCCTGGTGGGAGGCCGCGAAGTCGGCCGCGCCTGGAAGTGCGGGGGCCTGCAGCTCGCCCGTGGAAGGGTCGCGGACCTGCAGGGCCTCGGTCATGTCCATCAGCGCATCGTCGGTGAAGATCGTCGAGAAGCCGTTCCAGTCCTGACTGTCGACGCATCTGAAATAGCGCGCCTTCAGCTGTTTGATCTCTTCGATGGCCAGCAGCCGTTCGACGTCCGTCATTGTTGTTTCCTCCTAGTTCAGGCGCGGCTCCGAGTTTGGCGTCGATCGCGCGCCGCCGCTAGCGCAGGCCGTTTTCCGAGGGGGTCCGGTCTCCTACCGCGAAGACCCACACCGAGCGTCCCGCGCCGGCATCGGCGATCTCGGGGACGAATATGGCCGAGGTGGATTCGAACGGCGTGTGGCTGCTGGTGATCACCGCGACATATTCCCTGTCGCCGACCGAATAGGCGATCGGGAAGCCGGCGACCGGGTGGGCCAGCCGCGTGCTCCAGAGCACCTCGCCCGTCTTGGCGTCGAGGGCGCGGAACACGTGGTCCTCGTCACCGGCGAACAGCAGCCCGCCCGCGGTCGCAAGCGTTGCGCTGGCGGGCGGCGCGCGCCGCCGGTCGACCCACAGAAGCTTCTTGGTGGCCATGTCCATGGCCGCCAGTCGTCCGACGAGCCCGTCGTTGCCCGGCCGAGGCCCGAAGGACATGCCGGCTCCCCCCGTCGAGTCGGCAAGCTCGCCGCTCATGTCCCAGGCGAGCGACATCCTCATGCAGGACTCGAGCATCGGCACAAAGAGAACGCCGCGCTCCGGGTCATAGGCGGTGGACAACCAGTTCCGGCCGCCGATCGCGGCAGGACAGACCTCGCTCGCCTTGTCCTTATGGAGCATGGCGGCCGGGTTGATCGTCTTGCGTCCGGTCTTCGGGTCGATTTTTGCGACGAGCGTCTGAACGCCGAAATCGACGGAGTCGATGTAGGCGCCGCTGCGCGCGTCGATCAGGTCGAAGATGGCGATCTTGCCGCCGGTGAGCACGGCCTTCCGGCCGCCCACGTTGACGAGCGAGCGTTCGAAAGACCAATCGAGGTCCCAGATGTCGCCGGACACGTGCTGGTAGTGCCACACGAGCGCGCCCGTCTGGGGATTGAGCGCGACAGTGCTGTCCGTGTAGAGCGCGTCCGCCCGCTTGTCCGGCTCCTTCGGCGAAAGCAGGACCAAGGGGTGATAGGTCTGACCGATGCCGACGTAGAGAAGGCCCGTGTCGGGATCGTAGGTTGGCGGCGTCCAGATCGAGCCGCCGAAACGCTTCTCCAGCGGCGCGCCGTTCCAGCTGTTCCCGCCGGCTTGTCCGGGGCGCGCTATGGTGTCGAAACGCCAGAGCCTCTTGCCGGTGGCGGCGTCCAGGGCGACGAGGAAACAGCCCCCAGGCTGGTCGATCGCCTGGCAGCCGGAGACGCCTTGAAACACCTTGCCGTTGGCGACCAGTGGCCCGGCGGTGATCTGCACCTTGTCCTTGGCCGGGTCGAACACCGGCGTCTCCCAGCGAACGTCGCCGGTCCGGGCGTCCAGCGCCAGGACGCGGCCGTCGATCGTCGAGAGGTACACGGCGTCCCCGTAGAGCGAGATGCTCCGGGGTTGGCCTTGCGGGAGCTGCGGCCGGGCCGTGGCGCCGATCCTGCGCTCCCACAGCACGTCGCCGGTCGCCGCATCCAGGGCCATGGCCCGCTCGCCGGCGTGCAGGAACATCACCCCGTCATGCACCAGCGGCGCGACAGGCCCCACACCGGGCGGCAGGGCGCCGCTCCAGACCAGGGTGAGGCGCTTTGCATTGTCCCGATCCATCCCCTTGAGGCGGCTGAATCCGAGGGTGGCGAGCGAGCGGCGCCAGGCTGGCCAGTCCTGAGCTGGCGGCGCGGCGAGCAGCTGGTCGGTCACCGGAGTCAGCCGCTCGAGCAGCGCGCGGCGCTGCTGCATCACGCGATGATAGATCTCGTCGAAGTTCGCGGAAACGATCTTCATCGTCATCATCATCATGGGGAAGTTGAGCTCGCTCGAGCGCTTGGCCACCGCGTCGTCCGGCGTCGGCGGCAGGCCGTTGTGCTTGGCGATGTAGTCGGTCACCTCCGCATAGGCCGCGGGATCGAGCGTGTCGGGCCGGCCAGGCGGCATGCGCGTGCGGATGAAAGCATAAAGCACGCTCGGCCCCAGCGGACGCCACTTGTCCTGGAACGCCTTGCCGGAAACCGCCGGGCCGAAGCCGGAGCCCGTCAGCTTGGCCCCATGGCAGGACGCACAGTTCGCCTGGTAGAGTTTTTCGCCAAGGTCTTCGGCACGGGCTCGCAAGACCCCGAACCCCAGGCTCAGCGTCAGTACCGCGGTGATGAATGTGAGTGCGCGTCGTCCCACGGCGTCTCCCCCTTGACTCACCCAGGCGATCCGAACTGCGGCCGGCCCGCCTCGTTGGCGACGTCCGCGGTCACGACAAGCGTTTCACCCCCGAGCGCCTCCATCTGCGCCGCGGTCGCGACCTTGACGCCGGCGTCTGCGAGCGCGCCTACCAGGGCGAGCCGGAACGGAATTCCGGCAGGACAAACCGTGAGGTCCACTGATCGATGTGGGCGCCCTCGCGGTCTTCCTTGCGCTTAATCCCGAGTCCCCCCGGAGGCATGATCGAAGTCCACGTCTCACCGAAACCTGGGCCGACGGCCCTGTTGAACCATTCGACATTATAGTATTCGCGCCAGAAACAGATCTTGTCGCCGCGTAATTTGAAGATACCCGCATATCTGTTCTCGTAGAGGCTGCCATCGTGGACCGCCGTGCAGCGGCTTTCGTACTCGATGGGAACCATCTCGCCATCCGCGGTCGGATAGATGGCGACCGGCCATTGCCTGAGCGGATTGAGGAACTTCGGGATCAGCTCGCGGAAAAACAGGTCGATGTTCTTCGCCCCGATCAGATAGCCGTTTTCGTATGGGCTGTCGTAGATCAGGTCATCGGTGCAACACGGCGAGATCGGCTCCTTGCCGTCGCTGCTCACCCTGCGGAACAGCTCTTTGATCAGGGCGACGATCTCGTGTTCCGTCAAAGCCATTGCTTCTCTCCCTGTGAACCCGATCTCGGTCGGTTGGCCCAGACGTCTCATTCGCGTCCGGTTGAACTCACTGTAGTCCTCGAAATGGCGCCTGCAATCAGCGCTTCGTGGCGGTGCTCCCACGCATCGCTCACCTCGTCAGAAGATAGACCACTGCATGGGGAGCTAGGCCGCGGCCTTGGTGTTCAGGCTCCGCGCCGCCAGGTGCTTGGCCGCGATGTACCCGAAGGTCATTGCAGGCCCGAGGGTCGAGCCAGGCCCCGGATAGCCGCCCGAGCCCATGACCGAAGCGGTGGAGTTGCCGCTGGCGTAGAGGCCGTCGAACGGCTGGCCGTCCTGGCCCAGGACGCGTGCGTGCTCGTCGGTCAGCAGGCCGCCCTTTGTGCCGAGGTCCCCCAGATAGAAGCGCATGGCGTAGAAGGGCGCCTCGCTGAGCGCGCCGAGGTTGGGGTTGGGCCGGACCGAGGGGTCGCCCCAGTAGCGCTCGTAGAGGGTTTCGCCGCGGTGGAAGTCGCCGTCCATGCCCTCGGCGCAGAACCCGTTGAAGCGGCTGACTGTCGCCTGCAGGGCGGCTGGATCGAGGTCGCAGGCGCGCGCCAGGTCCTCGATGGTCTTGCCGCGCTTGAAAAAGCCGTTCTCGATCAGGGCCTTGGGCATGCTTCCGGGCGTCAGGGTGAGGAACATGTAGCGGTTGCGGTTGCGGGTGTCGAAGATCAGCCAGCCCTTGTCGAGGCCGAGGCGGCGCATGTCCTTGCCGATCTCGTTGTATGACGAGCACTCGTTGGTGAACCGCGTGCCCTGGTCGTCCACCATGATGGCGCCGGGGTGGGCCCGCTCCCCTATCAGACACACCGGCCCGGCCCCCGGCACGATCGCCACCGGGATCCACCAGGCGGCTTCCAGCATCCCGAGGCCGGCCCCTATGCGCGACGCGATGCGGATGACGTCGCCGGTGTCGTCCGGGCTGGCTACAGACCATTCCCCGCTCAGGCGCTGTTGCGCCTGGCGGAATTCAGGCGCGTGGGCAAAGCCGCCGGCGGCCAGAACCACCCCGCGCGTCGCCTCGAGCTCGATCTCCGCGCCATTGCGCTCCACGCGCACTCCAACGGCGCGCCGGCCGTCGAAGATGACCTCCTGCAAGGGGGTCTCGAGCCAGACGGTGACGCCCAGCTTCTGCGCGGCCATCATCAGCTGCGCCACAAGGGCCCGCCCGGTGCCGATCACCAGTTGGCCCCTCAGCTTCCCGACCATCATTCGCGCCATGATCCGGCTCAGCATCCTGAGCCCAGGCAGCGTCTTCGGACCCAGCGTCATGGCGGCGCATTCGCTGACCCGGAACGCTACGGGATAGCCGTCGGGCCGGATGCTGTTCCGCCAGGGGCCCAGCCGGTTGGCGTCCACCGTCTCGCATTCGAGCATGCGCCCGACGCGCGAGCCGGGAAGGTCCATGCGGTAGTCTGGGCCCCGCCGGTCCCGCAGGAATTTCACGCCCAGGCCGCGCAGGAAGTCGATCATCCGCGGTCCTTGCTCGAGGAACGCCGCCTTGCGCTGCGCCCATCGCGGGGTGTTGTCGTCGGTCGCGGCGATGTCGAGATAGCTGGGGGCTTCCCGGTCGCGATCCGGCATCAGCGAGTTGCCGGGGACCCAGACGCCGCCGCCCGAGAGGGCCGAGGTGCCGCCCCACACGGCGGCCTTCTCCACGACCAGGACCTGGAGGCCTTCGGCGGCCGCCGCGATGGCGGCGGTGAGCCCGGCCGCGCCGCTGCCGACTACGATCACGTCATAGGTTTGACGGTCTGTTTGCGCGCTTATGTTCTGCTTCGTCGCAATCCGCACGACCTCGCCTCCCTGCATCCTTGGTTAGAGTTCTGCGGTCGGTTGACTTGCCGCAGTTTGACCGGGATCCCCGACATCCGAGGCGTCTCGTTCAAGCTCTCAAGGTTCCTATCGGTACTTATCAGCAGGTTCGTAGACACGCCATCAGCGAGGCAGGCGGGGCCTGCCGGACCGCGGATGTTCAGGACGCCTTGGCCGGACCGCTCGTCGACTGCGCGGCCTTTGCATCGCGGGCACGCTGGCGGATGTGGGACCAGATCTGACGGACCTGGTCGCGGCTGAAGGTGTCGAAGCGCGGCATGCCGCGCGACAGCAGGGCGCCGTCGTGCAGCACCGACCAAAGTCCATCGGGCGTGAGCGCGATGGCGGATTCCCTCAGGTCCGGCCCAGGGCCGCCGGCCGACACCAGCTCGGCGCCGTGACAGGCGACGCAGGCCACGGTCAGTTGGGAGCCGGCTGCGACGTCCTTCGGGTCGAGCTTCGCGGCAGGGTCATCCAGCGGACGCAGCGGCGCGTTACGGGGCGGGGAAGGCGGGAGCTTGGCCTTGCCGTCCAGGGCGAACGTCAGAATCCGCCGCGGACTCGCGTATTTCCAGCCCGCCTCCATGACTGCGCTGAACATGCTGGCGTTGCCGCCGAAGCCGGCCAAGACGGAGACGTATTGCCGGCCGCCAACCTCGAAGGTCATCGGCGGCGCGATAATCCCCATGCCCGCGTAGAACTTCCAGAGCTGCTTCCCGCTCTTGGCGTCATAGGCGTACAGATGGCCGTCACCGGACCCCTGGAAGACCAGTCCCCCGGCGCTGGCCATGGCCCCGCCGTTCATCGCGGTCTCATGCTGGGCGCGCCAGGCCGGCTTCCGGGTCACCGGATCCCAGGCCACCAGCGCGCCGGCGCCGTCTGCTGGATCGACCTTGACGGGGCCGAATGACAGGCCGCCGAACGAGATATCGCCCGCGCGCGGCTCGCCGCGCGTGAAGTGCTGGCCGGCCTGCATGGTGGGCACGTAGATCAGGCCCGTCCGGGGGCTGAAGGCCTGGGCTTGCCAGCTGTGGGCGCCTGCCATGCCCGGCCAGACCGTCAGGTCGCCGCTCTCGTAGCGGATGTTCTTCGCTTCGACCGGTCTGCCGGTGGCGAGGTCGACACGGTCGGCCCAGGTCGCCTTGGCGATCTTGTCTGCGGAGATCAGCTTTCCGTCGGTGCGGTCGATCACATAGAGGAAGCCGTTCTTCGGCGCCTGCATCAGCACCTTGCGTGGCGTGCCGTCGACGACCAGGTCCGCCAGGGTGATCTGCTGGGTGGCGTCGTAGTCCCAGGCGTCGCGTGGATTGACCTGGTAGTGCCAGATGTATTTGCCGGTGTCGGCGTCCAGCGCGATGATGGAAGCGGTATAGAGATTGTCGCCGCCGCCCGGGCTGCGTGCGTCGGGGTCGTTGGGCGAGGCGTTGGCCGTGCCCACGTAGATCCGGTTGAGGTCCGCGTCATAGGTGATGTCGTTCCACGGGCCGCCGCCGCCGCCGTTCTTCTTCCAGAAATCCGGCGCCCAGGTCGCAGCCGCCTTCTCCATGGCGGGGTCGCCGCGATTCTGCTCCGGCGATCCCGGCACGACGTAGAAGCGCCACACCCGCTTGCCCGTCGCCTGGTCGTAGGCGGCCACATAGCCGCGCATGCTGAAGTCGGCGCCGCCCTGACCTATGATCACCTTGTCCTTGAACACCCGCGGCGCGCCGCTGACGGTCTGGTAAGGCTGCTCGGTGGTCTGGATCTGCCAGATCAGCTTTCCGGTCTTTGCGTCGAGGGCGAACATCCGCCCGTCCCACGCTGTCGAGAAGATCCGGCCGTTGGCGTAGGCGACGCCGCGATTGATCGAGAAGGACGATTGGATCTTCTCGATCGGCGCGGTTTTCCAAGTCTGCGGATCGAAGGTCCACAATGTCATTCCCGTCACGGCGTCCACCGCGTAGACCTTGGCGTAGGCGCCCGTGAAATAGAGCACCCCGCCCACGGCCAAAGGCGTCGCCTCGAGCGAGGATTCGCCCGGCAGGTCGGCCGACCAGGCCAGTCCGAGCCGCGACACGTTGGAGGCGTTGATCTTGTCGAGGCGGCTGTAGGCCGTTTCCGCCGCGTCGGCGTTGTGACTCAGCCAGTCGGCGCCGGCTCCGACACCCAGCAGCTCTGCTCGATGGTCGACGGCGCGGTAAGCTGCGAGGCTCGCCACTCCGAGCGCTACGGCCAGCAGGCACGTGGCAGTTCTTCCCACCTGGTCTCCTCCCGATAAGTCGCCGCCGCATTCGCCTGCTCGCAACGAGGGCGGGCGACGCCTCGCGAGACGCGCCTTGCGGCGATGTTTCGAGCCGGCGGGAACAAGTCCCGCCTTGCGATCAGACGGGAACAGACAAGGCGCGTCCCGGCAGCGACCCGTTGTCGACCAGGACGTGACGGCGCGAGATCTTGAACTCGCCGCCGTCCTTGCGAACCTTGTCGCGACGCTCACCCACGACGATGTCGGGAACGACCGAGCCCTCGCGCAGGACCGTGAGCAGCAAGTTCACGGTGGTCTCATATTCGCCGTCGGCCGTTTTTCGCACACGCAGGTTGGTGATGAATCGCCGCGCTCGCGACGCCGGCTCTTCGCCCCAGGCGCCCGGCTTCTGCAGGAAGGCGACGCGAGCGGTGAGCGTCGCCATGTCCTCGTCGTAGAAGCCGGTCCTGGCATCGCCGAAAGGCTCGCCTCCGGTCCGCCCCAAGCTCGAGCGCACCGGCAGGGCGTATACGATGTCGTCGGTCAGGCAGCCTAGCCAATCTTCGAAGCGCCGCCCATCGAGCAACTCAACTTCGCGCAAATAAAAGTCCATCAGCTGAACGTATTCTTCCTCGCCCGAGGAAATAAAACCCTCTTCCACCTTAAGCCGCGCTCCAGGGACGGTTGTTCATGAAGTCGCGCCACCGATTCCAGAATTCCCAAGCGGTGTTCTCACCGGAATAGCCGCGCCAGGTCTTCATGCCCGGCACCAGGTCTTCCGCATCTGGTTCCCAGAGCGCACGATACTTGGCGATCGCGGGCATGCCCGTGGCGCCGTTCACCGCCGCCTGGATCCGCACCCACATGTCCACGTCGTCACGTTCCACCGAGCCCGCGGGCCCAAACATGACGGTGCGAACTTTCAGCGCCTTGTCGTTGTGATCGGGGTCGGAGTCCCGTTCGACCAGACCCCACCCCCAGATCTCCGTCTCGGTCGCGCTGAGGGGGCGGGCGAGCTTGATGTCGGTGTAGGTGATGATGGTTCCGTCCGTGTGCGGCATCTGCGCCCGCATCCAGGTGCAGGTCGGGAAGATGTTGCCCACGGAAGGCGGGAAGTTCACCAGCATCTCGATTTCGCCCGCCGTCGCGCGGGTGAGGAAGGAGTCGATCATCGCCGGCGTCATGCCGGCGGGCGGGCGGGCGCGCAGCTGCTCTTCAGGCGTCCCGGCGTCGACCTTGGAGTCGCCCCCCCAGGCCGCGGCCAGGTCGATGCAGCGCATCCCGTGACCGTTCACGGCCATGTCCACGCCCTGCTGGGCGCCGTCGCTCCCCTCAGGGTCCATCACCGTCGTATGGGTCATGCCGGCGTGGTAGCCGTCACCGGAGAACTGCTCGGTCACCGTTTTCCAGTTGGTCGGGAGGACCCAGCGCTGCGGCGGCCCGATCACCTCCATGCCGTTGTCGCCGCGCTCGAACGTCGCCTTGATCACCGACAGGTACGGTCCAAGGTAGGTCCTGAGGTCCGGCGCTTCCGGGTCCCAGTTGGCGAACGCCAGGCCGGCGACCGTCTCCACCCGTGCGCTCGGCAGATTGTATTCGGACGTATCGACGTCGTTATACAATTCCTTCCTGTAGGGCATGTTGAAGAAGGAGCCGTCACGGTTGAACGAGAAGCCGTGGTAGGGACACACGAAGCGGTTGCGCTGGCCCCGATCTTCTCGGCACAGCATCGCGCCCTTGTGAGTACAACGGTTGGCCAGCACCCGTAGCGACCCGTCTGTGTGGCGGATCAGGATCACCGACATGTTGCCCATGTAACGGGTGACGAAGTCGCCGGGCTTGGGGACTTCGCTTTCATGGCCGATGAAGTTCCACGTCCGGGCGAAGATGCGGGACATCTCGGCCTCGAACACGTGCTGATCGGACATGACATGCAGGTCGACCTCCTGACGCTCCAGGTCGACAAACTGAGCCTCCGGCGTCTCGGACGCGCGTGCACGAAGCTCTTCGAATGATGCCTTCGTCATCGGACTCGCTTCCTCCGCCGCCGCCCGGGCAGACCGGGCGGCAATGCTGTCTGGGTCAGACGGGCGTTATGCCTTGTTGTAGGACGATACTTCTCGGCCCTCCGGGACGATAGTCCTAATATGTCCCGCCTTTAGGTGGTCCGGCGGACGGGCGCACCCCAGCCGGCCGGCCGAAGATAATCCCCCCGCGCGACGGCGCGCCTAGGCGGGGGCGCCGATCAGCGACATTTACCGGCTTGGGCGGATGGGTCCCGCCGAGCGCATCATCCGCGCGTACCGGGCCGCCCGTTCGTCGGCTTCCGCGGCGAGTTTGGCGGCCACCTCGTTGGCTTTCGTGGTGCAGGCGATCGCCCCCCAGAAAGCGATGAATCCTTTGATGCTTTCTCGCGTCGAGCGCCACTCCCCGCCTTCGTTCAAATTGCCGAGGGCGCGAGGGGCAAAGCACACAAGAGCTTCCGCAGCGTGGTACAGAAGCAGGCCCACGCCGAACGCGACCGCCGCCATGCGGGCGTAATGGAGGATGGCGCGAACGCCGCCGCGCGGCAGGCCTTCAAAAGCCAGGTTCTGGACGAAGAAGCCGGGCGCGAAGATCGATGATGCGAGGTAGAGGCCGCCGTAAGCCGCAAGGGCCGCCCCGATCATGTGAAACGCAAACACCTTTGAGCTCTCCCGGTCTGCGGCGTCTTGGTCCGCCCTTGATCGTCCTGGAGCACGCGCATTCCCGCCCGCTCAGGCCGCCACGATCCAGTCTCCTGTGAGCGAACCCAGCGAGACCCCCGCCAAGACGATCTGGGCGGAGACCGACAGGGTGACCACCACGTACCCGCCGACCAGTTCGACCATGTGGCTCGTTCCAGGATCGAGCTCGATGCGGTCGCCTTCGGCGGGGTTGAAGTCGGTCACCCAGTCGGTTCCCCCCTCTCCAGAGCTGTGAAAGACATCGGCGCCCGGGCCGCCGGTCAGGGTGTCGTCGCCGCGGTCGCCGGAAAGCCAGTCGTCGCCGTCGCCGCCGCTGATCAGGTCCGCGCCCTGGCCGCCGTGCACGGTGTCTGAGCCGCCGCCGCCCTCCAGGGTGTCGTTCCCACGGTTGCCCTGGAGCAGATCGTCGCCGAGGTCGCCATACACGCGGTCCGCGCCCGCGCTGGCCAGAATGGTGTCGTTCCCCTGGTATCCTGCCAACACGTCGCCGCCGTTGCTGCCCGTCATACTGTCGTCGCCGGCGAAGATGATGGGCGCGGGGTTGGAGGAGGTCGGGTCCAGCAACGCCGTCGCGGGAATCGAAAGGCCCGTGATCGAGTAGCGCAGCTCAGTCGGCTCCCACACGACGTCCCACTGGGTGACGACGCCGCCGGTGAACTGGCCCGACGCGTCGTAGGTGAAGCCGACGCCGGAGATCACATAAGCCCCGCCGTAGCCGCCGTTGTACCCATAGAGCGACGGAGTGGTGTCGCTCACCCCCGGTCCCATCTCGTTCTGGATCGTAAGGTCTTGCAGGTTCTCGCCGCCGTCCGGGACGTGGACGTGCGTCAGGAACCAGTCGGTCACGGTCACGACGGCCATCTGGAATCCCCAGCCGTGGGAAGCAGGCGGCCCACCCTGTCAGGCTCGGGGCCGTTTGACCGTGAAGCGGAACCAAATCTTCGCCAAAATCTCGCCGAAGATGGGCGAGATCAGACCTGCGTCCTTGCGGGCGCCTTTCCGGCGCGGCGGAGAAGGTCGAGCTTCTTGCGCTGCACCCGCGCCGCCTGCCGGCAGATCTCGGCGATCGCTTCGAACCTGGGATCGGAGCGTGCGGGCGCCCAGAGTGGGTCGCGGTCGGTCACATACCACCAGTGGCGTACGTCGTGGCCGGCCTCGAACGACGCCCGTAGATTGCTGAGCGCCTCGTTGCGTTCGCCCAGCAGCATCATGGCCTCCGCCCGGGCGCGCAAATGGAAGGCCATCCCGTAACTGGGGTGCGCGTCGATCCATTGCACGGTCTGGGCCAACAAGCGGGTGGCCCTAGCCGTGTGGCCCTGGGCGGTCAGCAACTGCGCCAGAGCCGGCGCCGTATTGACCTGCGGAGGACCGGCCGTGCGGGGGTTTTTCAGGTCGAAGCCGTAGTGCGCGGCGATGCCCTGGGCCGCCTTGTCGTACTGGCCGGTCTGCAAGGCGTAATCACGAACCGCCCTGGACCAATTCCAGTTCTGGTACATGTTGAACAGGAAGCCCCGCCGGTCGAAGGCCGCCGCTGCGGCGGCGCGCCAATCTCCGCTGTATTGGGCGAGCAGGATGCGTGAGGAGGCGCGGGTGGCCGACGTGGTCTCCGCGATGGCGCGCGCGGCCCCGGGATCGTTGGCGTCGAGGTAGAGCGCCACCGCGAGGTTCGGCCCCGACGGCTGCTGGGGGTCGGTGGCGATCATCCGCTCCGCCCGCTCGATCGCTTCGGCGGTCTCCCCATGCAGGTACCACCGGGTCATCGCGTGGCGGACGGCGAGCGTGTAGTTCTGCGGATCAATCGCCAGCTCGCGCGCCATCGCCAGTTCGAGCTGTTCGGGCGGGATGTTGGTCCAGAGGCGCTGGACGGACCACCAGCGGGCGCGCGGCGACAGCGGATCTATCGCCAGCACGCGGTCGACCAACGCCTTCGCTTCCCGCGCGTATTCCCCGCCGCCGCCGATCGCATCTGTTCCGTGCTTGTCGAGGAATTCGGCGTAGGACGTCAGGCCGCGGCTGTTGCTGGGATCGCGCCGGGCGGCCCGCCGGAACAGCTCGATCCGCCTGTCGAAAGGCTGGTCCGACCACATGGCCTTGGCGAACAGCGCGGGACCCGCCTCGGCGTCGATCCTCATCGCCCTGTCGAGAAAGGGGCTATAGCGGGCGCGATAGGAGGCCAGGTCGTCGAGGCGCAGGCTCGCGCCCTGCATCTTCGCATCGAACAGGGCGACCATCGCGTCGGCGAACCCCGGGTCGAGTTGCACCGCCCGCTCGAACTGGACGGCGGCGGCTTCGGTCTCGCCGACGGTGAAGCGGCTGAGCAGCGATTTCCCTCGGAGATAGGCCAGGTAGGCGTCGCTGTCGCGTGCAGTTCTGGCTTGCTGCGGCAGGGGCCCGATCGTCCGCGCCTGGCCTTCGAGCGCGGCCGCCACCCCTTCGGCGATGCGGTCCTGCAGGGCGTACATGCGGCCGACCGGCCAGTCGAACCGCTCCGACCAGATGCGCGCTTGGGTGTCGGTGTCGACCACGAAGCAGGTCACCCTCAGGGTCTCGCCGAGCCGCTGGACGCTGCCCCTGACAATGAAGGCCACCCCTAGCTGCTGCGCCGCTTCGCTCGCGGCCGCTGTGGAGGCGGGGCTCAGCAGCGCGGAATCCCGGGCGATGACCGTAAGCGCGGGAATCGCCGACAGCCGGTCCAGCACCATTTCGGGGATGCTTTGGGCGATGAACGCGTCGGCCGGATTGCTGCTCAGATTGTCGAACGGCAGCACCGCCACCCTCAGGTTTTCGCGCGGGGCGGCGTCCGGCTTGCCTTGCGAAACCTTGGTGGAGGAGGGCGCGACGGCCAAAAAGAGGCCAAGGCCGACCCCGGCCAGCAGCGCTCGCCTGGGATGCTGCGCCAGGCCGGCCCGGCCCAGGCGGTCTTCGTGACCGATCCTGACCGCGGGAGGAATAAGCTGGTATCCCGCGCCGCGCCTGACCGCGAAATATCGCGGCGCCTTTGGGTCGTCGCCCAAGGCGTCGCGCAGCAGCTTCGCGCGCTGGGTGATGGTCTCGGCGTTGACGAAGACGCCTACCCAGACCCGCTCCATCAGATCGTCGGTCGACATCAAGCGAGGCGCCGACCTGACCAGCGCCAGCAGGAACTTGAACGACAGCGGCGGCAAGATGATGAGGCCGCGGCCCCGACGGACAGTCTGCCCGCTGACGTCGATCGTCAGGTCGGCGACCTGCCAGCGCTCGCTGTCGATGTTGGGCATGCGCAGCCCGCGTTGTTTGAGCCTAGCTCGGGGCGCTCTCCTTGACGAAGCCGACATATGGCGTCTGCTCGATCACCTCCAGGTCGGCGCGATCCTGGTCGGTGAGGCGGATGCGGCCGGCTCCAAGGTTCTCTTCGAGGTGGGCCGCCGACAGCGTTCCCGGAATCGGCAGTATCACGGGCGAGCGGTCCAGCAGCCAGGCGAGTGCGATCTGCGACGGGCTGGCCTCGTGACGCAGAGCAACCTGTCGCACCGTCTCGACCTGGGTGAGGCGGCCTTTGGAGAGCGGCCAATAGGGAATGAAGCCGACGCCGCGGGCTTCGCACCACTCAAGGACATCTTCGCAGCTGCGGTCGGCGAGGTTGAAATTGTTCTGGACCGTCGCGATGGGCGTCACCTTTGCGAGGGTTTCCAGCTGTTCGACGGTCACCGCCGAGACGCCGAACATGCCGATCTTTCCTTCGCGGATCAGGTCGGCGAAGGCTCCGGCGGTCTCTTCCAACGGCACCTGGGGATCGACGCGGTGCAGTTGGTAGAGCTCGATCCGCTCGAGCTTCAGGCGCTTGAGGCTGCCTTCCAGCGAACTGCGGATGTAGTCCGGCCTGCCGCAGACGTCGCCGGCGCTGTACTCCAGGCTCTTGCGGATCATCCCCACCTTGCTGGCGATCAGCATGCCGTCCGGATAGGGGTGGAGGTACTTGCCGATCAGGCTTTCGCTCGTGTGGGGGCCATAGGAATCGGCGGTGTCGACGAGGTTGATGCCCAGCTCGCGCACGCGCCGCAGCACCGCCTTGGCCGCGTCCTCGTCCTCGCACGGGCCGAAGCCGCAGCCGCGCGGCCCCGCCAGGCTGACGCCGCCGTATCCGAGGCGATGGACGGTGACTTGCCCTGCAATCGTGAAGGAGCCAGCCTCTGAAGCGTGGGGCGCGCGTGCGCCAAGCGAACTAGTCATTCCTCGTCTCCTTAGGCCAGATAGGCGCTGGGCGGATCGCCCACTAGCTTCAGGCCGAGCGCCTCGGCCTTCTGTGGGTCGTGCGCGGCGATGGCGGCGGCCAGGGCGCGGTGGAGCTCGACGTCCTTGATCTGGTCCTCGGGCGACTGCTTTTCCATTTCCCAGATCCAGAACCGGGTGGCGATGTTCTGGAGCGAGAGGATGAAGCGAGCCAGGGCCGCATTGTCGGTGGCGAAGGCGACCGCGCGGTGGAACTCGCGGTCCATGGCCACCATGGCGCGGAAGTCCGACGCCTCGATGGCGGCTTCCGCCCGATCGAAGGCGCCGGTGATCGCCGCCACGTCCTCAGGCCCGGCGTTCTTGGCGGCGAGGGCGGCGGCTCGGCCTTCCAGCATGTGCCGCACCTCGAACGCCTGCTCGATCTCGCGGATGTCGAGAGGCGCGACCACTGTACCGACGCGGGGGCGGCGCACCACCAGCCCCTCCAGCGCCAGCCGGCCCAGGGCGTCGCGCACCCCCGCCAATCCCGCGGCGTAGCGGGCGGCCAGGGCTTTCTCGTCCAGCACGTGCATGGGCGCCAGCTCGCCCAGGATGATGTCCAGAAGGATCTGTTCATAGACGCGCGCCTTCTGCAGGCCCGCGGCCCAATCCCCGCCGGGGCCCACGCTGTTCGCTGGACCTTTCATCCTTCCCGGAAACGGTGGCGACGGGTTCATCGTCATGACGCCTGAAATGTTAGGCCTCGCAACACTTCGAGTCACCTTGGCTCGGCGCGGATTTAGTCCTTACAGATGCGGCATGACAACGGAAGCGCCCGACACTTCGCTGCACAGCGCATTCCTCCTCCTGCGGGAAGCTTGAGGCGGGCCGCCATGTTCTCCGGCATCATCGATCGCGTGGCCGAGGTCGCCTCGGCGGAACGGGAGGGCTCGGCGCTGCGGCTGACGCTGGACGCTGGCTATTCCGACCTGAGCCTCGGCGAAAGCGTGGCCGTGAACGGCGTCTGCCTCACGGTCGTCCGACATGACGCGACGGGGTCGGCCGATTTTTTCGTCAGCCACGAGACGCTCGCCCGGTCCAACCTGGCCGGGCTTGCGCCCGGCGGGGCCGTGAACCTCGAGCGGGCCGTGAGCCTTTCCACCCGCCTGTCGGGTCACCTCGTCCAGGGCCACGTGGACGGCAAGGCGCGCGTGCTGGCGGTCGAGAGCGAGGGTGACGCGCGGCGCGTGAGCCTTCGCCTGCCCGGCGAGCTGTATCCCTATTGCGTCGAGAAGGGGTCGATCGCCTTGAACGGCGTCAGCCTGACGCTGAACAGCGTCGCGCGGCCTGGACCGGAAGGCGGCTTCGAGGTCAGCCTCGTCCTCATCCCGCACACCTGGGCGCACACCAACCTGCAGCATGTCCGACCCGGCGATGAGCTCAACGTCGAGGTCGATGTGCTGGCGAAATATGTGGAGCGGCTATGTCACGCGTACCTGACGCCCTCGCACGCCTGAAGGCGGGCAAGATGGTGATCCTCGTCGACGACGAGGATCGCGAGAACGAAGGCGACCTGGTGCTCGCCGCCGAGTTCGCCACCGGCGAGCAGGTCAACTTCATGGCCCTGCATGCGCGCGGCCTGATCTGCCTGGCCCTGGAGGCGGAAGCGGTGGACCGCCTGGGCCTGCCGCCCATGACCGCCTTGAACCGCACGGCGCGCAAGACCGCCTTCACCGTCTCCATCGAGGCGAGGGAAGGGGTGACCACCGGCATCTCGGCCTTCGACCGGGCGCGCACCATCCAGGCCGCCGTGGCGGCGGACGCCAAGGCCGGCGACGTGGTCTCGCCCGGCCATGTGTTCCCCTTGCGGGCCGACCCCGGCGGGGTGCTGGCGCGGGCCGGACATACCGAAGGGTCGGTGGACCTGGCGCGGCTGGCGGGCCTGCGCCCGGCGGCCGTGATCTGCGAGATCATGAAGCCGGACGGCGAGATGGCCCGGCTGGACGACCTGCGCGCCTTCTCCGCCGAGCACGACATCCCGATCCTCACCATCGCCGAGGTGGCCGCCTGGCGGGTCGCGCATGAAAGCCTCATCGACTCCGTGGCGGAGGCGAAGCTCCCCTCCGTCTACGCGCCCGAGGGCCTGACGGCGCGGGCCTTCGTCAGCCGGATCGACGGGCGGGAATATCTCGCCGTGGTGAAGGGGCCGCTTGGCGATGGCGCCCTGGTGCGCGTGCATTCCGAATGCCTGACCGGCGATGTGCTGGGCTCCCTGCGCTGCGACTGTGGCGCCCAGCTCCAGGCCGCGCTTCGGCGCATCGGCGAGAGCGACGGCGGCGTGCTGATCTATCTGCAGGGCCACGAGGGCCGCGGCGTCGGCCTGGCCAACAAGATCCGCGCCTACGCCCTGCAGGACGCCGGACTGGACACCGTGCAGGCCAACGCCGCCCTGGGCTTCGCCGACGACCTGCGCGACTACGCCGTGGCCGCGCAGATCCTCAAGGCGCTCGGCCTCTCGCGCGTCCGCCTGCTCAGCAACAACCCCAGGAAGACCGCCGGTCTGGAGCGCTACGGGATCGAGGTGGCCGAAGAGCTTCCGCTGGTCCAGCCGCCCAACGCGCACAACCTCGGCTACCTGGCGGCCAAGCGCGACAAGCTCGGCCATCGGCTCGCCGGCAAATCCCCCGAAGACCGGAGCGCCGCATGAGCGCGGGCATTCGCATCGCCATCGCGGTGAGCGCCTTCAACCCGGAGGTGACCGGCGGGCTCCAGCGCGCGGCGCTTTCGCACCTCGCCGAACATGGCGCGCCCGTCGCGGCGGATGACATCTTCGAGGTTCCGGGCGCCTTCGAGCTGCCGCTGGTCGCCCAGACCCTGGCGCGCACCGGCCGCTATGACGGGGTGGTGTGCCTGGGATGCGTCATCAAGGGCGACACGGCGCATTTCGAGTTCATCAGCCTGGGCGCGAGCCTGGGCGTCATGAACGCCAGCCTTTCGACCGAAACCCCGATCGCGTTCGGCATACTCACCGCCTACACCGACGAGCAGGCGGATGTTCGCAGTCGCGACGACGCCGCGAACAAGGGCCGCGAGGCGGCCGAGGCGTGCCTGAAGACGATCGGGCTGCTGCGCCGCATCCGGGGCGACCGAGCGCCTGAAAGCCTCCTCGCAGGGGATCTGCAACGCTGAGCGGCCGCCAGGGCCGGGTTCCCCGAACATGTCGCGGCGATGAACGGCGCGATCCAGCTCGGTTCAGACCTCAGCCGTTAGCTTTGGCTCCAGAATCGCCAAGCCCCGAGACCGGTGGCCGGCGTAAGCCAGAGGATTTGAGCCATGACCAACAGGATGATGAAGGCGGCGCTGGCCCTGACGGCGGTTGGCGCGATGGCCTTGCCGGCCAGCGAGGCGGCGGCGGGAACCTCGAAGACCGAAAGCGCCATCCTGGGCGCCCTGCTGGGCGGGGTTGCGGGCGCCGCCGTCGGCAACGGCAGGGGTGAAGCGGTCGCGCTCGGCGCCGTGGCCGGCGCGGCGCTCGGCGTCGCGGTGGACAAGAACAACGACCGGCCCCGCTACCGCAGCGCCTATCGCTATCGTCAGTCGGCTTATGACGGCCGGTACGGTCGGGATGGGTATGGCCGGGGCGATCGCGCCTATTACGACCGGGGCGGCGGCCGCTACGGCTACGCCCCGTACCGCTACGACTCCTACGGTTACGGCTACGGCCGCTAAGGATGCGGTCGGGGTTGTGGCGGCGGCGCCGTTACAACCCCGATAGGAGCTTAGGCGGGGCCTATCGGACGTTCGCCCTCGATCATCAGGCGATTGAGCGTCCGCTCCTGGTTTCCATAGTCGTGAGAGACGCAGTGCATGGTGGTCCGGTTGTCCCAGAGCACCACGTCGCCTGGCATCCAACGGTGACGGTAGATGCCCTCGTGTCGGAGCGAATGCTCCTCCAGGAAGTCCAGCATGTTGTCGGATTCTTCCTCGGTCATGCCGCTGATCAACCGCCAGACGGTGCTGTTGGGATTTCTGGCCCCCGTGTAGAGGGCCAACAGGCCGGTTTCGGGGATCATGCGGACCATTGGATGCTCGGCTTCGACGGGCCCGGCGTCTGGAGCAGCCCACCCAGCAGGCGCATTCGCCATATTGGTTCCGTGCCTGCAGCGAAGTCCCTTGAGTATGCTCTTGAAGGTCTCGCTGAGCGTCTCGTAGGCGTAGACCATGTTGGCGAACAGGGTGTCGCCGCCGGCTTTCGGTAGCGTCTGGGCGGCCAGGATCGTGAACGACGGCGGATGCTCGCTGGTCGTGCCGTCCGTATGCCAATCCAACTTGCTACCTTTGTTCTCGACCCGGTAGATGTCGTGCCACTCGGTGTTGTGAACAAGCATCCGCGTGTAGGTGGCCACGCCCAGATGGGCCCCGAACTTGAGCTGATCCTCAGCCTTGAGGAACTGGTCGCGGATCGCCACGACGTGATGTTTCAGGAGCGCTTGCCTGACGAATTCGGCAGTTTCCTTGCGGCCATCGTCCAACCGAAGCCCGAAAATCTCCGCCCCGGTTACGCCCGTGAGTTGGCGGATCACCACCTCGTCCGACGCTGATTTCAAAGCGGTCGCTGACATTTCCATTCCCTAGGTTTGCGTCTGGGCGCGCCCTTATAAGACATGAAAGGCGATGATAACCCACGGTGCAAGCGGCGAACACCTCGGCCGAGAGCCCGGTCGGGCCAATCCGCAAGCGCCCAGAAAGGCCGGGTCCGGGTTGCGGCAGCGGAGCCGACAACCCGGATGGGAGCTTAGGCGGGGCCTATCGGACGCTCGCCCTCGATCATCAGACGATTGAGCGTCCGCTCCTCGTCGCCGTAGTCGTGCGGGGCGCAGTGCAGGGTGGTCCGGTTGTCCCACATCACCACGTCGCCTGGCATCCAACGGTGACGGTAGACGCCGTCGTTTCTGAGCGAATGCTCCGACAGGAAATCCAAAATGCTGTCGGATTCTTCCCGCGTCATACCGCTGATCCATCGCCAGCCGCTGCTGTAGCGGTTGGTCGCGCCGGCGTAGAGGGCCAACAGGCCGGTTTCGGGGATCATGCGGACAATCGGATGCTCGGCTTCGACGGGCTTGGCGTCCGGAGCGGCCCAGCCCGGAACATTCGCCATATTGGTTCCGTGCTTGCAGCGAAGTCCCTTGAGCATGCCTTTGAAGGTCTCGCTGAGCGTTTCGTAGGCGTAGACCATGTTGGCGAACATGGTGTCGCCGCCGGCTCGCGGCAGCACCTGAGCGGCCATGATCGTGAACGACGGTGGACGCTCGCTGGTCGTGCCGTCCGTATGCCAATGCTCGGTCAGCGCCAGCTTCTTACCTTTGTTCTCGACCCGGTAGATGTCGTGCCACTCGGTGTTGCGAACGAGCATCCGCGTGTAGGTGGTCGGGCCCAGATGGGCTCCGAACTTGAGCTGATCCTCAGGTTTGAGAAACTGGTCGCGGATCGCCACGACATGATGTTTCAGCACCGCTTGCTTGATGAATTCCGCTGTTTCCTGGCGGCCATCGTCCATCCGAAGCCCGAAAATCTCCGCCCCGGTCACACCCGTGAGGGGGCGGACCACCACCTCGTCCGACGCTGGGTTCAGAGCCGTCGCTGACATTTCCATTCCCTAGGGTTTGCGTCCGGGCGCCATTCTTATAGGACAATGAAAGGCGATCCTCGCCCATAGCGCAAGATGCGGCCCCCCGTCGGCTGAGAGCTCAGATCAGCGGGGATCCGCCGCCCGCCGCAACGGCTTGGCCGGCGTTTGGCCGCGGTCAGAACACCGCCATGGTGTTCGGCTCGCCCGCCCGGTCGGGCCAGTCGGCGACGTCCAGAATGCTCGGGCTCTCCTCAGGGGCGAGTTCGGCCTCGATCACGCATTCGACGCCTTCGGGCCGATAATTGATATCGACCGAACCATTGAGGTCGGCCGCCAGGCCGCGCTGGATCAGGCGCGTGCCGAAGCCCGTCCGCGTCGGCGGCCGCACCGGGGGGCCGCCGCTTTCGCGCCAGACGATCCGCAGCCGCTGGCCCTCCGCCGCCTTCGAGATCCGCCAGTCCAGATCGACCCGTCCGTGCTCGGCCGACAGGGCTCCGTACTTGGCGGCGTTGGTGGCCAGCTCATGGAAGGCCAGGGCGACGGCGATCGCGGTCTTCGGCGGCAGGCGCACCACAGGGCCATGCACGCGCACGCGCTGGGCGGCGTTGCCGTCCTGATAAGGCACCGCCGCCAGGGCGGCGATCTCGGCGAGGTCCGCACCGGACCATTGCTCGTCGGTGAGCACGTCGTGGGCGCGCGACAGGGCCAGGATGCGGGAGGTGAGGGTCTCGCGCGCCCTGGCTGGATCGGCGTCGGCGCGCAGGGTCAGCGCGGTGATGGCCTGGATGGTCGCCAGCGTGTTCTTCACCCGGTGGTTCAGTTCGTTCACCATCAGCCGCAGGTGCTGCTCGTCGCGCTTCTGGCGGCTGACGTCGGTGTTGGTGCCGAACCACCGGACGATTTGCCCCGTGTCGTCCCTCAGCGGCGCCACCTTGGTGAGGAAGGGACGGAAGAGGCCGTCGGCGCCGCGGATGGGGAAGCTCATGTCGAACGCTTCGCCGGTTTCCAGCGACAGGCGCCACGCCTTCATCACCTCCGGGAGCACGGCCGCATCCACGCAGGCGACCCAGCCCCAGCCCATCTGGCTCTCGGGCGTCATGCCTGTGTATTCGTACCAACGTGAATTGAACCAGAAGACCTCGCCGTCTGGATTGGCCGTCCAGCACAGGGTGGGAATGTTCTCGGCGAGCGTGCGAAAGCGCTCCTCGGCCGCCTGGATCATGTCGAGCCGTTCACGCGCCTCATACTGGCGCCGCCGCGCGCGCAGCGCGGTCTGGGCGATGCTCACCAAGGTCGTGGGGTGAAAGGGGCGCTCCAGGAAGGTCACGTTCCCCAGCGCCCGGCTGAAACGCGAGGCGGCGGGGTTCTTCTCGATGTCGCCGCCCCGGCGGGCGAGCACGATAATCGGGAAGTCGGACCACGGCGGCTGGGTGTCCACCCAGCGCGCCAGTTCGCTGTAGTCGTTCTCGTGCAGCGCCTCCTCGACGATCAGCGCGAGCCCGGCGCCCACCCGCAGGTCCCGCATCAGGCAGGTCAGGTCCGTGCAGACGACGTTGGGGATCTCGGCTTCGTGCAGGATCTTCGACGCCACCTGCGCGTCTCGCCCCCAAGGCGCCAGGATCAGCGCGCGCTCGGCGAGGGCCGGCGGAGCTTTCATGCGCTCGGCTCGCCCATCACGCCAGGGCTTTGCCCCACGAAGTTCGGAATGCCCCGCAGCACGCCCTGAAACCCTTTCAGCGCCGGCCCAACGCGAAGGCCCTCGGCATTGATTTCGTATTCGCGGATCGTCTTCTCGTGGGCGCCGGATCGCTTCTTGATCACGGAGATGGCGCGCCGCACCTGGCCGGACGCCTCGAAATAGCGCAGCAGCACCACCGTGTCGGCCAGGTAGGTCACGTCAACCGGCGACTTCATGTCTCCCACCAGGCCGTGTTGGGCGACGGTGAGGAAGGTGGAGGCGCCCAGGCGGTTCAGGTACTGCAGCAACTCGTGCATGTGCAGCAGCAGGAAGTGCTCCTGCGGCATGGCCGCCTGGTAGCCGTTGAGGCTGTCGATCACCACGGTCCGAGCGCCGGACACGGCGACGCAATTCCGCACCTTCGCCGTGAACTCTCCCGGAGAGAGCTCCGCCGCGTCGATCTGCTCGAGGATCAGCCGGCCGTCGTCGAGCAGGGTGTCGAGGTGGAGGCCAAGCCCTCGCGCGCGTTGAATGAGAAGCCCTTTCTCTTCGTCGAACAGGAACACCGCCGCGCGCGCGCCGCGCTTGATGGTCTCCAGGGCGAAGTAGAGAGCCAGCAGGGACTTGCCGGTGCCGGCGGGTCCCAGGATCAGGCAGCTCGTTCCGCCCTCCAGGCCGCCGCCCAGAAGTGCGTCCAGTCCCTCGATGCCGGTCGAGAGCGACAGCCGATCGAATTCGGACCGATGTTCGGCCGAGACGAGGCGCGGATACACCTCCAGTCCCCCGGTCCGGATCGTGAAGTCATGGTAGCCGCCGCGGAATCGTCGGCCCCGGTATTTGACCACCCGGCAACGACGCCGCTCCGCCCCATACTCGGGCGCGAGCTCTTCGAGCCTCACCACGCCATGCGCCACGCTGTGGACAGTCTTGTCCGAAATTTCCGCCGTGAGGTCATCCAGCAGCAGCACCGTGGCGCCGTGTGAGGCGAAATAATGCTTCAGCGCCAGGACCTGGCGCCGGTAGCGGAGCGAGCTTTGGGCCAGCAGGCGGATCTCGGACAGGCTGTCGATCACCACCCGCTGGGGCTTCTTGGCCTCGACAGCCTCCAGAATCGCCTGGGTTGTCTCGCCGAGCTCGAGATCGGAGGAATAGAGCAGGCTCTGCTGCTGGCGTTCGTCGAGCAGGTTCTCAGGCGGGACCAGCTCGAAGATGTCGATTCCGCTCAAGTCCCAGCCGTGCGAGGCGGCGCTGTCGCGAAGCTCGCCCTCGGTCTCGGAAAGGGTGACGTGGAGCACGCGCTCGCCATTCGCCGCGCCGGCGTTCAGGAAGCTCAGAGCCAGCGTCGTCTTCCCCGTGCCAGGGCTGCCCTCCAGCAGGAACACCCGATTGCGTTCGAAGCCGCCCAGGATGTCGTCGAGACCCGCTACGCCGGATGAAGCGTCAGGTTGAGAACTGGGACGATCGACCAAATTCGGCTCCATTGTCCGGCGGCGCGGGCAATGTGGCACGGCCGGCGCGGGCCTTCCGTCGGGAACCTGTCATTGCCGTCTCGAACGGGCGCAAACCAGCATTCCCCTCAACCGTGGAGCAGGCGGCCCTCCGAAAATCTAATGTTTCTAACGGCGGTTTGTTCCCCAGCCGAAATACGGGGACAAGGTGATCCAGTTGAAGCCGTCCGCTGAGCGCGGACGGGCCTTCGATTATTTCTTTTGCTTGGTCAGGTAGCCCACGACCGCGTCCAACTCCTCGTCCGACACTTCGGACTTACGGAAGGGGGGCATGACATAAATCCCGTTGCGGACAGTCGAGCGGATCAGGGCCGCCGGAATGTTCGCGCGCCGCTCCAGCACCGGATTGACGTTGGTGCCCTTGTACTTCTCGGTCAGCGCCGCGGTGCCCGAAAGGTAGGGGTACGGGCCGTGGCAGGTGGAGCACCACTTCTGGAACACGGCCTTGCCGCGCGCGGCGCCGGTTTCGGTGACGTCCATCCGTACGCCCTGGGCGCCGTCGACCGGCACGGGAATGTGCAGGGGATAGCCGGAGGGGAGCGCCGCCGGAGCGGGCGCCCGAGGGGCGTTTTTGGACGAGGGGGCCGCCTGGGCGGCGCCGCCAGCGAGAACCGCGGCGGCCAGGATGACGATGGCGCTACGCATCAGACCTTCTTCCTCAGGTGTTGCGGCCAGATGCCGTAGCGGCCAGCGGAGATGATGCCCTTGGGGTCGAGCACATCCTTAATCTTCTCGGTGATGCGAAGAAGGATGTGGTCGTTGAACGAGTAGGTCGAGCGGACGTCGTCCTGGAACACCGGCGGGGTCCGCTCTTCGCCAAAGCCCCGCGCCGCGCACTCCCGGATCAGCTGGCGGAAGGCCTGGCGAAGCACGGCGTTCTTCTTGGGGTCATCGGAGATCGGCACCCCGATCTGGAACACCATCGCCTTGGGCCAATAGGTCACCGGCGGGCTGAACCAGGACGTCTCGATGTTGTGTTCCTTCAGGATCTCCACGACGAGGCGGGTGACCTCCAGCACCGCGGCGCCGGTGCGCGGAATGATCGGGGCGAACCACATGTGGCCCGACGCGGGGTGAGGATAGGTGCTGGAACGGTTGCCGAGGTCGAACGCCGTCAGCGACGGAATGCTCAGGAAGACCGGGTTGATGCCCTTCGCTATGACCTCCTCAGTCGGGATGGGCAGGTCGAAGGCGTGGTTCTCCACGAACTTCGCGTCCGGGAAGCGCTTGAGATACAGCTCCTTGGTGTATTCCCACTGAGCTTCGATGACCTTTGCGGACCCATAGTACTGGAACATGCAGGCCCAGAAGCCGCCCTTGGCCTGGGCCTCCTTCTCCAGTTCCGGAATATTGGCGGTCACGGGGAAGTACAGCGGACCGGGCAGGTGGCCGACGGAGCTCACCAGCGGGCTGACGATCAACGGGTGGCCCTGGGTGTTGCCGGTGTCTTCGAGGTAGTTCTTGATCTCGATCAGGCCTTCCAGGTCCGCGAAGCGCGGCAGCAGGACCGTGCCCATTCGATAGGCGTCGGGCTTCGGCATCAGCCAGAAGCCCATCTTGGTCACCACGCCCATGTTCGACTGGCGGAAGAGGCCGTCGAGCCAGGGGCCGAAGCCCCAGCGCCATTGCGTCCAGGTGCCTGCCTGCGTGGGCAGAGCGCCCATGCCGGTGCGCAGCATCTCGCCGTCGGCCAGGACGACTTCCATGCCGCAGTGCGCGGCGAAGTGGTCCCGGTACGGCCCGTAGGAGGTGCCCGTGCCGCCGTCGAGAGCGTTGCCGATCAGGCTGCCCCAGCCGGGCTCGGGGGTGTCGATCCAGAGCTTGAGGCCGCGATCGTTGATGTACTTGTAGAGGTCGAAATAGCTGACGCCGGGCTCCACCAGCACCGTACCGGCGTGCTCGTCGATCTGCAGGATGCGGTTCATCCGCTTCAGGTCCAGGACGACGCTGCCGGAATAGCGGGGCGCAGAGCCGCCATAGCCGAGGTTCTTGCCCGTGGAGACGGGATAGATCGGGATCCCGTACTTGTTGGCGATCTTCATGATCGCCTGCACTTCCTCGGCCGTGTCCGGCGCAACGCCGGCGGAGGCGACGAGCTCTTCGGCCTCGCCTTTAAGCGGCGAATAGGCGTCGCGGTAGGTCTCGAGATCCTGGGGCGAGGTCAGGACCCACTCGGGGCCCACGACCTTGGCGAACTCATCGAGCGCGCTCTTGAAATCCTGAGCGGAGACATTGGGCGGGAGAGCCAAGCGGATTACTCCTGAAAAGCGCGTCAGACGCTTCTGGTGGCGATGAAAACCGGCCGGCGCGGGTCGGGCGCGATGATCCAGGCGAAGGCGGCGCCGTCCGGCGCGGCGGCGAACCGCTCGGCCGGCAGCCCGGGCAAAGCGAAACGCGGCGCGCCGGCGGCGATCTCGACCATCGCCGCAGCGACGGGGTCGGGCGCGCTGTCCAGTCGCTTCGATACGGCGGAAGCCCATTGCGGCTGGCCCGCCACCTTGAGCGCGCGGGTGTCGAGCTGGACCAGGGCGGCGAGCCTCATCCCGTGGTCGCGAAGCAGTTCCTCAAGTCCGAACAGCGCCCCGCCCGAGCTGACGCCTGCAAGCGTCTGGCCTCGCACCGCGTGTCCGGCGTCCAGTTGGGACAGCCAAAGGTGTCCGACGTCCTGATCGAAGGCGAACACCCGTTCGGCGCTTCGCGCAGCGATGCGCATAGCCGGCGCCAGGCTCTTCAACGAAGTCTGCAGGACAAGCCCCTGGGGCTTGACGATGGACGAAGCGGCTCGCGCCAGGCGGGGGGCGCCCAGGGCGCTGGCCATGCCGAGCGCCGTTCCGCCCGCAAGGACGTCTCTTCGACTGGGCATATTCCTCCCCACGCCTGCTCGTTACCGCCGCCGTCGGCATTTGCGCGGCGAGGAACTCTAACGTCACTATTAGGGCGCGTGCGAAACGGCCGTCAACAATCGACTGGTTGCACCCAGCCAAATCGGAGACGCCTTGCGCGTGAGCACCGTCTTCGATCCGCCGCGGACGATCCTGGCCCCGACAGCCGACGGGAAGCTATTCACAGTGCGCCGCGTCCCGGGTCGCGGTCGGTGAGAAATGCGTAGGAGGGGTCCGAACGGTCCCGTGCGCCACGTGGGATCGGCCCGAATTCGGTGACGACCCGAATGTCATTGTAGTCGGCCACCGACTGCCGTTGGTCGATCGCCCAGCGCCCGCGGCGCCGTGACCAGCGGTCGAGATACCGCCCGCAGATCATGGTCTGCTTGAGCACGCCCTCGTCGAGGATCCTGTGGCTGGACATATAGTAGGCCTCGCTGGCGGCGGCGTCTCCGTCCAGCTCGATGATAATGTTCGCGATCAGGTGCTGATGGGCGATCATTTCGGCGTGCACCTTGAAGCAGTAGTCGATGAAGCCGTGGCCGGTTCCCTGGTAGATTTCCTCGCCGTAGTCGGCGAGGCCGTCTTCGTGCCAGACGGTGAGGGCCAGGGCGTAATCCATCCGGTCCAGCGCACGGCCGTAACGATAGAGCGCATCGGTGATCGCTTGACGGTCGGCCAGGGCTTGCAGGTCGATCTCGGGCATCGCCTCTTTCCTCCTCCTGTGTAAGGACGCCGGCTGCGATCTCGGCCGACCTTATGGCGCAGCAGGCGGGGGGAAAAGTTGCTTTGAGTCCCAACGAACCATGGTGAAGGCGCCTTGCCCGCCGTGCGCGTCCCGGTTCGAGCTGCGACGCCCGGATCCGGCTTGACCTTCGGCCATCGACCGGTAGCGTTTTCCGGCGCGGTATAGAAAAGTGGAGGAACGTTCGGTGATGTCTGCTGTTCGAAAGGTTCTCGTCGCCGGCGCGCCGAGTTCGGCGCCCTCCCGGCGCGGCGAGGGCGTCCGGGGCGTGGCTCTCCTGTCCGAAATCCCGGCTATGGAGGCCGGCGAGATCGCGGTCGGGCGGCGCGGCGCGAAGCCCGCCCCCAGGGTCTAGACGCCATGCCCTACTACAGACTGACCAACCGGCGGGACCGCAAGAACGTGCTGGTCTTCACCGGCGGCCACCCTTTCGACGGGCCGGACTTCTTCTCCCTGCTCGACCAGATCATCTACGACGGCCTTGGCATGACCTACACCCATGTGGAGCAGCCGGCCGCGCTGGCCTTCATCGAGAACCCGGAGCTCACCAAACCCTACGAGATGATCCTGTTCTACGACGTCCCGGGACAGGACTATCAGTTTCCCGGCCGCCCGATCCCGTTCCAGCCCTCCGAAGCTTACAAGGCCGGCTTCGAGCGCCTGCTCGAAGAGGGCAAGCCCATGCTCTTCCTGCACCACGCCATCGTCGGCTGGAGCGAGTGGCTGCGCTATTCCGAGGTCGTCGGCGGCTGCCTGATGACCGCGCCGGGCAGGGTGCGGGGCAAGGATGTGGCCGACAGCGGGGCGCGCTACGACATCACTCACAAGGTCTATCCCGTCGCCAAGCACCCGGTGACCGAGGGGCTGGAAGACGGCTTCACCGTCACCGACCAACTTTACATGCTTGAGGTGTTCGACGACCTCATCACGCCGCTGATGCGCAGCGACTATCCCTTCACCTCGAAGTCCTTCTACTCGGTCGCCGCCGCCCTCCAGGGCAAGGCGAACTGGAACGAGGGCTGGGATCGGCCGGACGGCGACAACGCCATGGTCTGGTTCCGCCGCGAGAAGAAGAGCCCGATCATCTACACCATGTGCGGCGACGGCCGATCGGCCTACGAGGCGCCGGGCTTTCGTAAGCTGCTTGGCAACGCCATCCGCTGGCTGAGCAGCGAAGACGCGAAGGCCTAAATCCCCACGCAGACGCGGTCCAGCGGATAGCCAGGCCGCGTCGATGCGGTCTCGCCTCAGAGCTTCAGGATCAGCTTGCCGAAGTTGGCGCCGGTGAACAGCATCGGCATCACCTCCGGGAAGCGGTCGATGCCCTCTTCGATGTGCTCGAGGGCCGTGCATCTGCCCTCGTCCAGCCAGCCGCCGATCTCGCGCCTCGCCGCTTCGAATTGATCCGCGTAGTCGGGGCACATGAAGCCTTCCATCCGCGAGCGGCAGCGACGCAGGTTCAGGTAGTTCCGCGGCCCCTTGGCGTTGGCGATGTCGTTGTACTCCGAGATCGCGCCGCTGAGCGTGATGCGGGCGTGGTTCTTGAGGTTGTCGAGGGCCGCCTCCAGAATCTCTCCGCCCACATTGTCGAAGAAGACGTCGAGCCCCTCCGGCGCCAGGCGCGGCACGGCCTCGAAGACGTCCTCGGCCTTGTAGTCGATGCAGGCGTCGAACCCGAGCGTCTCGACCACGTAGCGGCACTTCTTCTCGCCGCCGGCCACGCCGATCACACGGCAGCCTTTGATCTTGCCGATCTGCCCCGCCAATGCCCCTACGACCCCGGCCGCCGAGGACACCAGCACCGTCTCGCCAGCCTGGATCTTGGCGACGTCGAGCATGCCGAAATAGGCGGTGAGGCCAGAGGCGCCCAGCACGCCCAGATAACGCTCCGGCGGGTGGTGGCCGGGTTCCAGCTTGCGCATGGTCGGGGCCGGCGTCCCTGTCCAGTAGAGCTGGACGCCGAACATGCCCACCGCCAGGTCGCCGGCGGCGTAGGCGGGGTTGCGGCTCTCGACCACCTCGCCCACCACGTCGGCCGAGCGCATCACATCGCCTTCCTCCACCGGCTTGAAGAAGCCCGCGGTGATCGGCGTGATCCAGTGGCGCATCGGCGCCTCGATAGAGATGAAACGCACCCGCACCCGCACCTCGCCGTCCTTCAGTGGAGCCAGCGGCTCGTCGCGGATGTCCCAGGTCTCCGGCCCCGGCAGGCCGGGCGGGGGGCGGCGCTTCAGGCGCACCACGCGGTTGAGGGTCTCGGTCATTGTCATCTCACGAGCTGAAAAAGGCGGCGACGCTATTGCCGCTGCTGAAACTTGGCGATCGTCCCGATCGGCGGCAGAGGCTTCTCTGCGCTGATCTCGTACATCTTGACGTTGAGGGCCTGGACGCCGCCCCAGGCCTTGACGAATTCCTTGGTGAACGGTTGCTCGTGGTGTTCCTGCAGGCCCTCCGCGTCGCGCCAAATCTCGGCCACCGTCACTTCTCCGGTCTGGCGGTTCGCCACGCCGAGCGAGAAGAGATGGCAAAACTCCTGGGCCTCGGTGCGCGCCGCGTGGGCGGGCAGCAGCTTCTCGAAAATCTCGATCTTGTCGGGATCGATGTGGATGGTGCCGGCGCAGACGATCATGGTCGCTCCTTGTCGAAGTCAGTAGACGCTGAAGCCGCCGTCGAGCGCGAAATCCAGGCCCGTGATGTAGGCGGCTTCGGGGGAGGCGAGGAAGGCGGCGACGTGGCCGAAGTCCGCCGGCTCTCCCGGCCGTCCAAGTGGGATGATGGCCCGCATCCGGCGCCACCGCTCGTCGGCTGGATCGTCGAAGAAGGGCGCGGTGGCCTTGGTCCGCGTCACGCCGGGCGAGATGGAGATGACGCGGATTCCGTGCGGACCGAGCTCCCAGGCGAGCGCCTTCGAGAGCATCACCAAACCGGCCTTGGCGGCGCTATAGGCCGGCCGGTCGGCGCGCGCGTTCCGGGCCGACGCCGAGGCGATGTTGAGGATGACGCCCGCGTTTCCCAGGGTGTCTTCCGGCTGGGCCGGTCTGCTGGCGATCACGGCGTCGGCGAAGCGGCGGCAAAGCAGGTAGGGGACGTGCAGGAGCACCCGCATCGACTTCTCGAAGTCCGCGTCCGTCATCTGCAAGAAGGTCTTCGGCGGGATGTAGGCCGCGTTGTTGACCAGGATGTCCACCTTGCCGTGCGCGGCGACGGCGGCGGCGAACAGGCGATCGGGCGCCGCCGGGTCGGAGATATCCAACCGAAGGGCGGTGGCGCGCACCCCGTGGGCGCGCATGGCCTGGGCGGCCACCTCGCCATCGGCCTCCGGCTCGAGGTGGCAGAAGAAGACGTCGGCGCCTTCGGCGGCCAAGGCTTCGCCGATGCCGCGGCCGATGCCGTGGCTGCCGCCGGTGATCAGGGCCGAGCGGCCCGCAAGCTTGCCTGCCATTTCCTGTCGGGCCCTACCAGCGCTTCACCTTGAGGCCGCCGTCGACCATCAGGTTGACGCCAGTGACGTAGGACGCCTGATCGGAGGCCAGCCATACGGCGGCCTCGGCCATTTCCTCGGGGCTGGCGATGCGCCGCAGCGGGATTTTGCTGCGCATGTCGTCCAGCGGGACGTGCTTCTTTGGGTCCAGGCCCTGGAGCATGGGCGTCAGGGTCGCGCCCGGCATGATGGAATTCACCCGGATGTTGTGAGGGGCATAGTCGAGCGCCGCTGAAATGGTGAGCCCGTTCGCGGCATGCTTGGCGGCGGTGTAGGCGGCCATCCTGGGCGAGGAGAACTCGGCCAGGCCGGACGAGGTGTTGACGATGGCCCCGCCACCCTGGCCGAGCATATGCGGGATCTCATATTTCATGCACAGCCAAAGGCCGCGAACATTGACGTTGAAACAGGTGTCCCAGGCTTCCGGCGTGCAATCCACGAGCGTGGTGTTGTCGCCCGTGTGGCCGGCGTTGTTGAACGCCACGTCGATACGTCCGAACGTCTGAACGACCTGCTCGACCATGGCCTGCACCTGGTCCATCTCGGCGACGTCCGCCGCGATGGCGATCGCCTCGCCCCCTGCGGCGCGCATTTCCTCGACCACCGCCTGGGAGGCCACCAGGCGGCGCGCCGCCACGGCCACCCTCGCGCCCTGACGCGCGAAGATACGCGCCGCTGCGGCGCCGATCCCGGAGTTGCCGCCGGTGACCAGGACCGCCTTGTCCTTGAACATCTGGTCTCCCGTTTCATGGACGAGGGGGGGCGGATCGACGCCCTAGTTGGTCGCCCACGCTCAACTCGTCCGTCGCCAAGTTTCGCCTCAGGCGGTTTCGCGGGCCTTGTTGAAGATCTCTTGGAGGCGGAACACCAGGTGCGTTTCTCCCTCCAGGCGGAGCTTGCCCAGCAGGCAGCAGACGGTGGAGTCGATCTGGCCGTCGACCAGGGCGGCGAGGTCTCGGAGCGAGATGTGCATCACCGCGTCGGCCGGCGCATCGCCGCCGGGAAGCACGCGGCCGTTCACGCCGTCGAGGTGGATGACTCCGGCGTCCTTGGCGTCGATGCGGATCGTCTTGCCCGGCAACACCGCCCCGTGGGCGGCCATGCGGGCGGCGATTTCCTGGATCGTGCTCAGCACCGTGACTCTCCCGCGCGCCTGACCACATATCAGTCGTCCCGCGGCGGAGATGCAATAGCCCGCGGGGTTGCAATAGGGGCCGGGTCAGGCGGCGATCAGGCCGTGGGGCGGCCTGAGATGACCCGGATCGCCACCATCAGGAGCAGGCTGATCACCGCGGTGGTGAACAGGAATTTAGCGGCGCTTTCGATCGCGGCGGCGTGGATTCCATAGCCCAGCCAGCCGGCCAAGCCCGCCACGAGCCCGATGGCGAGAATCCATCTGAGCATGTTTCCTCCTTCGCCTTCTGCGAGGCGTTCTTCGAAGCTAGCTCAAGCCTGTGCGGCGCGTCACTGTGTCAAACCGACGTGGGCGGACGAATTTGCGTGATCGCAGAGGCGCGCCGCAGAGGCCGATCAGTAGCGAGGGTCGCCGTTTTCCCAATAGTACCGGCGGTTCGAGGGGTCGTAGTAATAGTAGCGACGAGCGCGCTCGTCGTAATATTGGCGACGGTCGACCCGGTGGTTGTCCGGGGTGGTCGCCGCGCCAATGGCCGCGCCGGCCGCGCCGCCGATCAGGGCGCCGGTGACCGAATTGCCGACAGCCGCGCCGACGGCCGCGCCCGCCAGGCCGCCCGTCGCGGCGCGTTCGGTGGTCGTGGTCCCGCAGCCCGCGAGCAAAGCCCCGCTAAGCGCCAGTGTGGTGATGGTAAGCTTCATCGTGCCTTCTCCTTGCCCGACTCGGAGGAGAAAACCTTCAGCTCGGGTTTGGTTTCGCACTAACGCGCGCAGCGGCTCAGCCGCCGAAGTAATGGTGTGCGCCCACGACGAGGTCCTGCTTGTCCCGGACCTGGATGCGCGTGTCGCAGCCCATCTCGGCGAAACAGCGCGCCAGGCGATGGGCCGCCTGCTCCGCGCGGCCGCCCGACAGAAACAGCGTGGGCTCGACCTGGCTCCCGGCGGTGAGACGCCAGGATCCATTCACGTGGGTGACTTCGATGAGCTTTTCCATATCGAGGCTCCCGACTTCCTCGGCGCCAGCGTAAGCCCAAATTTTCATCGGCTGCGAGTCACGCCTTCGGGATTTTCGCTCAGGCGCCCCGGAACCTGGGGTCGCGCTTTTCCAGCGTGGCGGTCACGCCTTCGAGGTGGTCCGCCGTCAGGTGGCTCAAGGCCTGGGACGAGGCGCTCATCTCCAACATGGCGTCGTAACTCAGGTTCGCGCCCTGCCTGAGCAGCATCTTGGCGAGGCGCAGCGCGTGCGGCGGCTGCCGGGCGATCTCTTCGGCAAGCGCCAGGGCCTCGGCCAGCAGCGCGTCGGGGGCGATCACCTTGCTGACCAGTCCCCAGTCGGCGGCCGTCGCCGCGTCGATCACCCGGCCGGTGTAGAGCAGTTCGGCGGCGCGGCTCATGCCGATCACCCGCGGCAACAGCCAGGCGCCGCCATCGCCCGGGATCAGGCCGATCTTGAGGAAGGTCACGCCGAAGCGGGCGGCTTCGGACGCCAGGCGGATGTCCGCCAGGCAGGCGACGTCGCAGCCCAGGCCGATCGCCGGCCCATTCACCGCGGCCACCAGCGGGACGTCGAGGCCGTAGAGCGCCCGCACCAGGCGGTGGATGTTGGCGCGGTACTGCTGGCGGATCTCCACGCCCGAGCCGGCGAAGCCGCCCGTGCGCGCCTGCATCGCCTTCAGGTCGCCGCCGGAGGAAAAGGCGCGTCCGGCGCCGGTCAAGACGGCGCAGCGCACTTCGGGGTCGGCGTCGATCTCAGCGCAGGCGGCGGCCATTGCGTCGCCGTCGCCCGGCGCTCCCAGGGCGTTCAGGGATTCCGGTCGGTCGAGGGTCAGCAGGGCGACCGGGCCGCGCTTCTCCACGGTGATCAAACCCAATGTCCTGGTCTCCCGTACCTGGCGGCGTTCACGGTGCGGCAAGCTCCGTTGACGGTCAGCCGAGAACGGCGTTCCAGTAAACCGCTTCTCAACATCGTGCGGCTAGGTTGTGGGGGAGAGGACCGAAAAAGTCACGATCCAGATGAGCCGAAGCACGTCCAAAGCCAGCAACCGCCCGCTCGACCTCGCCAGCCTCAAGGTGCTGGTGGTGGACGACAATCTCAACGTCCAGCGCCTGATCTCAGACGTGCTGCGCGCTGGCGGCGTCGGCCAGGTCAAGACGGCCAACGACGGCTTGCACGCCCGCGAAATGATCGCCCGCTGGGATCCCCACGTGATCTTCAGCGACTGGAACATGCCGGTCATGGACGGCCTGGAGCTGACGCGCTCGATCCGCCAGGCGGCGATCCGGCCCGACCGGCGCATCCCCAACCCGCAGGTGCCGGTGATCATCGTCACCGGCCTGCGCAGCGAGGCGGACGTCCGCATGGCGCGCCGGGCTGGGGTCAACGAGTTCGTGATCAAGCCGTTCACGCCGGCGGGCCTGCTCTCGCGCATCCAGCTGGTGCTGGCCAAGCCGCGCCCGTTCATCGTCAGCGAGGACTATATTGGGCCGGATCGCCGTCGCCGTGCCGAAGGCGTCTACGCCGGGCCGCTGCGGCGCAACACCGATCCGGAGGCCGTCGTCGATGAGATGGAGCGCGCCGCCGCGCGCGAGACCATCAGCGTCGAGCTGGAGGCGCTGCGCGCCCTGATCGCCTCCCGCGGGGGCATCGACCGCGACACGCTGAAGATGACCTACCGCATCATGCAGCAGACCAGCGACCGTGCGCGGCAGGTGCGGGACTCCATGCTGCAACGCGCCTCGTCCCTGCTGGTCGAATATGTGGACGCCATGGGCGGCAACGACCGTTGCGATCCTGAGGTGATCGACGTCCATTTCCTCGCGATCAGCCAGTTGCTCGCTCTCGACCCGAACCTCGCCGAAGAGGCGGAGCTGGTGGTGGACCAGCTCAACCGCGTGGTGAAGAACAAGATCTCCAAGAAGCCGCGCCGCGCCGCCTGACGCGGTTCGTGGCGCGAACGGGCCGGGCGGGATTGCGCGCCGCGCCAGAGCCCCGCTACATCTCCGGCCTCGCGAGGAACGATCGGGGAAAAGCGCGATGGCGGAAGCAAACGAGGCGGGTCGGACCCGCGTGATCGCGATCACCGGCGCCTTTGGCGCGCTGGGCTCTGCCGTGGCGCGGGCGGCGGCCGGGGCCTCGCGTCTGGCGCTCATAGACTTCGCCCATGTGGCGCCCGCGGGGACACCGGCGAACAAGGACGTGTTGGTGCTGGGCGGCGTTGACCTCACGGACCCGGCGCAGGCCAAGGCGGCGGTGGCCGCCATCCTGGACCGCTTCGGGCGTCTCGACGCCCTGATCAATATCGCCGGCGGTTTCCGCTGGGAGATGCACGAGGGCGGCGACCCGGAGACCTGGCGCGCCATGTTCCGCATGAACGTCGAGACCACCGCCAACGCCTGCCGCGCCGCCATCCCGGCCCTGCGCGCCAGCAGCTCCGGCCGCATCGTCAGCATCGGCGCCAACGGCGCCATGAAGGCCGCCGCCGGCATGGGGGCCTACGCCGCCTCGAAGGCCGGCGTGCACCGGCTGACCGAAGCCTTGGCCGAGGAGCTCAAGGCCGACGACGTCTGCGTGAACGCCGTGCTTCCCTCGATCATCGATACGCCGGTTAACCGCGCCGACATGCCGGACGCCGACCCTTCGAAGTGGGTGGCCCCCGACGACCTCGCCGCGGTGATCCTGTTCCTGGCCTCGGAACCGGCCCGCGCCGTCACCGGCGCCCTGTTGCCGGTGACCGGCCGGGTCTGAAGTATGGACAACTAGAACGCGAATTCATCTCCCACAACCTGCTTGGCGAGTGCGCTGAAAAATTAAGGTTTTCAGGTCATTCGAGACACACGGTAAGCGGGAGATTTGGAATGATGGCGCATAAAAGCTGGCGGCTCGGCGCCGCGGGCCTCTGTGCGGCGGCGATCGGCGCTGTGGGACAGGCCCAGGCTCAGTCGCCGGTGGCGCTGGAAGAGGTCGTCGTCACCGTCCAGAAGCGCCCGGAACGCGGGCTGGAAGTCCCCATCGCGCTCTCGGTCATCACCGCGCCGCGCCTCGAGCAGCTTGGCGTGCGCGACCTCGCGGACGTGGCCCGTTTCACGCCGGGGCTGATCGTCCAGGACCAGTCGGTCAACAACCCGGGCTTCGCCATCCGTGGCATCACCTCCGACAACGCCGTGGCCTTCGAAGAGCCTCGCGTCTCCCTCTTCCAGGACGGGGTGTCGATCTCCAAGACCCAGGCGTCGTTCGTCGAACTCTTCGACATCGAACGGATCGAGGTGGCGAAGGGGCCGCAGTCCACGCTCTACGGGCGCTCGGCCCTCATCGGCGCGATCAACATCATCCAGCAAAAGCCCACCTTCGGCGGCCTTGGCGGCTACGCGCGTGGAGAGATGGGCGGCGACGGCTACCGACTGGCCCAGGGCGCGGTGAACCTGCCGCTTTCCGACAAGCTCGCCGTGCGGCTGGCCGGCAGCCTGCGGAAGCGGGACGGCGCGGTCGAGAACGCGCTGGGCGGGCCGGCCTTCCAATCGATCGACACCTGGGCCCTGCGCGGTTCGGTCGGCTATCGCCCCACCGAGCGCTTCGAAGGCACGATCATCGTGAACTTCCAGAAGGACAGCCCGACCGGGAGCGCGTTCAAGTCGCACAACTTCTATCCGACCAATCCCATCACCGGGCAGGTGCTGGGCGGGCTGGAGCCCTGGGGTCCCGCCGCGCTGGCCGCGCCGGCTGACTTCGAGGGCGGCATCGGCCTGGACGAGCGCCGCAAGGTCGGCGGCGTCACCGCGCTCAACACCTACAAGCTGAGCGATACCCTGACCCTGCATTCGATCACCGCCTGGCGCGGCTTCAAGTCGACCGACCCGTTCGACGCCGACGGCACGTCCCTGCCGCTCCTGACCGGCGTGGCGTTCACCCGCGGCGATCAATGGAGCCAGGAGCTGCGGGTGAACTACGAAGGCGAAGGCCGCCTGCGCGGCTTCATCGGCGGCAGCTTCTTCCGCAACAGCGACGAGCAGCGGGTGCCGCTGCAGTTCGATGAGCGGGTCAGCCTGGCGCAGCTCACCGGCCAGCTGGGCTTCGGTCAGCCGGCCAACACTCCCGCGCCTTTGGGCGTGTTCGCGAACACCGCCCTGACCGGCCAGCTGCTGCGCGGCCTGGTCTTCGCCCAAAGCGGCAACCGGATTCTCCTCTCCCCGGCCCAGGCGGGCGCCATCGCCGCCAACCTGCTGCCCGGCCACGTGGAGCAGAACTACCTGAGCAGCCAGATCACCTCGGCGGACATCTTCGGCGACGCCACCTACAAGGTCACCGACAGGTTCGAGCTCACCGGCGGCCTGCGCTACAGCCGCGCCCGCCAGATCACCGGCTTCGGCGCCAGCGTCCGCGAACGCAGCATCCTGGGGGGCGCCGTAGGCGCCGCCGGTCTCGCCGCGACAGGCACGCCGGCCGGTCTGGCCCAGGCCAACGCGATCCTAGCGGGGTTGGCCGCTCCGCCGGCCTTCCAGGGGGCGTTGCCGCTGTTCGGCCTGGCCGATCAACCGACGACCGGAAACGGCGGCGTCTTCAAGGCCAAGGACAAGGACGGCGGCTTCACCTGGCGGATGACGGCGCGCTATGAACCTAGCGACCAGGCGAGCCTATACGCCTCCTACGCCCGCGGCCGGCGGCCGCCGGTGCAGAGCGCGGGCGGACCCCGATTGCCGAACGGGGCGCCCAGCCTCGGCGTGGTGCCCGCCGAAAAGGTGGACAGCTACGAGGTCGGCGCCAAGGGCGCCTTCCTGGACCGCCGGCTCAGCGCCGACGTTTCGGCCTTCACCTACCGGTACAACCACTTCCAGACGGTCGAGCAGCAGGGCGTGCGTTTCGTCGCCACCGACGCCGGCCGCGCGAGGTCGTACGGCGTGGAAGCCCAGGTCGCCTTCAATCCCGTCGAGGCCCTCGAGCTCTACGCGACCTACGCCTACAACCACGCGCGGCTCAAAAGCGGCGCCTATGCGGGCAACCACTTCCGCCTGTCGCCGGACCACGCCGCCTCGTTCTCGGCGGTCTGGCGAATCCCGGCCCTGGGCGGCGAGCTGCGGGTGGTCCCCAGTTATAGCTGGCAGTCGAAGGTGTTCTTCTCCGACAACAACGACCGGCCCGAATTCCAGCAGCCGCCGAACGCCCTGGTGGCGGACAACGTTCAAGACGAGTTCCAGAAGGGCTTCGGCCGCGCGGACCTGCGCGTGTCGTGGTCGCCGCCCGGCGGTCGCGCGAGCGTCGAGGTGTTTGCCACCAATCTGTTCGACAAGAAGTACATCATCGACGCCGGCAACACCGGCGACAGCTTCGGCCTTCCGACCTTCGTCGCCGCCCGGCCGCGGCTGGTGGGGGCGGGGCTGACCTACCGCTTCGACTAAGCGCCGCGCCGCGCGGGCCGATCAGGTCCGCGCGGCGTGCTGCGGCTTACCCTTGCGGCGGGTCGAGGCCATCTTCTCCAGCTCCTTCTCGCTCATGGATTCGGCCATGTGCTTGGAGGGTTCTCGCGCCTTCGACTTGGGCGTCTGGCCGCGCTTGATGGAGAGCGCGGCGCCGGCGGCTTGCTGCTGAGCTTTCGACTTGGCGGGCATGCGGGTGCTCCTTCGGCTGTCGGGCAGACCAACACGCGAAGGCGTCCGCAGGTTCAGGGGCTCGCGGTCAGATGGGCTGGGCGAGCTTCGCGAAGGTCTCGGTCGTGAGGGCGCTCATCTTCTGGACTCCCTCGCCAGCAAGCTCCCACTCGACCATCTGGACGGAGTTGTCGCCGACCATTTTGCAGCGCTCGAAACGCCTGGCCATGAACGCCTTGAAGGCGGGCGCGACCTGGTCGTGCTTCAGCAGGACCTCGGCCAGTACGGCGGCGTCCTCCAGCGCCATGCCCGCGCCGCTGCCCAAATGCGGCGGGAAGGTGTGGGCCCCGTCGCCGATGACGATCGAATTGCCCTTGTACCAAGGGTCCGGCAGCAGCAGAGCCGAGAGCGGCCGATAGTTGATGTAGCAGTCGCCCTTGCGCACCTGTTGGCGCACGTACTCGACCATCGGCGCTCCGAAGTCCTTGATCCCTGCGAGGAACACTTCGGGCAGCTTGTCCTCCGCGAGCCGCTCGGAATTGGAGCGGGGTTCGCAGAACGGCATGTACATGGTGCCCTCGCTGAGAGGCACGACGACCACCTTGGACGTCGAGAGATGCCACGCGATCAGGCTGGTGACTTCCGGCGGCCGGGGCATGAAGACGCGCCAGCAGCCCATGTCCAAGGGCTGCGAGGGGACCTCGCCGAACAGCAGGCTCCGCACGTGCGACTTGGCGCCGTCCGCCCCCACGACCACGTCATAGACGCCCTTCGACCCGTCGGTGAAGACGACCTCGACCGGGCCGCCCTTGTCTTCCAGCGTCTCCACCGTGATGCCCGTGCGAAGGGTGGCCCCGAGTTCGGCGGCGCGCCTGCGCGCGATGCGGGCGAAGATCGGACGCTCCAGGGCCAGGCAGGTCGGGTAGTTCGGGCTGCCCACCCGCGGCATGTGGGCCTTGGCCAACACGCCGCCGTCGTTGTCGCAGTAGGTCATGCCCTCGTAGGGCCAGCCCTCGGAGACGAGGTCCTCCATCAGTTCCAGGGATTCCAGCACCCGGATGGAGTTGCCGCCGAACTCCACGCCGACGCCCAGCACGGTGTCGTACAGGTCGATCATGTCGGCCTCGACGCCGCCGCGACGCAGCGCGATGGCCAGGATGGTTCCGGCGACGCCCGCGCCGACGATCAGGACTTTCTTTGCCGCAGGCATTTACCCGACGCTTCCTCCGATGTCCGCCTGGACGGCGGAGCTATGTTCGACTGCCGCCAGACGAGGCGCAGCCCGACATTCATAACCGCCGCTGAAAGCCGATGTCAGTCGGAAATTCGAAGGCGCCGCCGCCGATGCTTGCGGTTGCGCCGGGCCTTCGGCGGGCGCTTTAATCCCGCGTCGCCTGGGTATCGAAAAGGGCGCTGACAAGTTCAGGAGGAACCCGTGCCGTTGCGGATTGAGAACGCGATCGACATGCATTGCCACTTCGGCCCGGACACCATCGGCGGTCGAGTCGAAGGTCCCCCGATGGTGATCAACGGCGTCGACACCAGCCAGATCACGGCCTCGGTCACGGCCTTGGAAGCGGCCAGGGAGGCCTGGGAAAGCGGGCATAAGGCCATCGTTCTCAAGTCGCACAGCTTCTGCTCCTGCCAGGTGGCGGCGAGCATGGAGGAGGCGGTTCCTGGGCTTCGGGTGTTCGGCGGCGCCACCACCGACTACGGCACGGGCGGCCTCGATCCGTTGACGGTGGAAAGCGCCTTGCAGCTCGGCGCGCGGATCATTTGGCTCCCGACGGTCAGCAGCCGTCAGGACGCGCCCCGACACGGCAAGCGCTTCGGCGGCAAACCTGGCATTCCGGTGACCGGCGACGACGGAGAACCGACGGCGACGGTCCGCGAGGTCTTCGACCTGGTCCGCCAGTACGACGCGGTGCTCGCCACCGGCCACACCACAAAGGAGGAGCACTACGCCGTTGCCCGGGCCTTCGGGCGGGAGGGCAAGGTGCTCGTCACCCACGCCGGCGAGGAGATCGCCGGCCCGCACCTGAACGCCGCCGAGGCGAAGGAACTGGCCGACCTCGGCGCCACGATCGAGCTCACCGCCCAATGCTGCGTCTCGGTCTTCAACATGCCGCCCAAGAGCCACAAGGCCATGGCCGAGATAATCGAGACCATCGGTCACGAACGCTGCACGCTCTCCAGCGACTACGGCTGGTCGACCATGGTCCCCAAGCCCGCGCCGGGCTTCAAGGACTTCCTGGAGAAGTTGTGGGAGATCGGCGTCCCCGAGGCGCACCTGAACCGCATGGCCGCCGCCAACCCCGCCCGGTTGCTGTCGCTGCAATAAGGCGGTCGCCTCGTGAGCGTGGTGGCGGCGGCCATCTATCGGGGCGGCAAGCGGACGCGGACCGTGTCGCTGGACGACGGGCGAGCCTGGCGGCTCTCCGGGGACGAGTTCGTCTGGATCGGCCTGCTGGAGCCCACCGAGGCGGAGCTTCGCGCGCTGCAAACCCGATTCAAGCTGCACCCGCTGGCGGTCGAGGACGCGCTCAAGGCGCACCAGCTCCCCAAGGCCGAGGTGTTCGGCGACCAGCTCTTCGTGGTGATCCGCACCGCCCACTTCGAGCCGGGCGAGGACATCGCCTATGGCGAGACGGCCATCTTCGTGGGGCGGAGGTTCATCATCACCGTCCGCCATGGCTCGGCCCGGGCGCATACCGAGCTGCGCCAGCAGCTGGAGGCGGCGCCCCCCCTGCTGCGGCACGGCGTCGACTATGTGCTCCACGCGGTGATCGACTTCATCGTCGACGGCTATCTGCCGGTGGTCGAGGCCGTCGAGGCGGAGGTGGAGGGCATGGAGCGGGCCGCGCTCGACACCTTCCTGAACCGCGCCGAGGTGGCCCGCATCTTCACCCTGCGTCGCGACATCCGCCGCTTCCAGCATATGCTCGGCCCCACGCACGAGGTCTGCGCGCGGCTGGAGCACCTGGACCTTCCCTTCCTCGACGCTGAGGTCCGGCCCTACTTCCGCGACGTGCTGGACCACGTGCGCCGCGTGGAAGGAATGGTCGAGCGGCTGCGGGAGGTGCTGGGCTCGGTGCTGGAGGCCAGCGTGCTGCTGGAGCAGCAGCGCCAGGGCGAGATCACCCGGAGGCTCGCGGCCTGGGCCGCCATCCTGGCCGTGCCGACCGCCATCGCCGGCATCTACGGCATGAACTTCGACGTCATGCCCGAGCTTCGCTGGCGTTTCGGCTACTTCCTGGTGATCGGCCTCATCGTCACGATATGCGCCGTCCTTTACCTCCGCTTCAAACGCGCCAGGTGGCTCTGAGCACCGCGTTGATCTGGCGGGGAAGGCGGGCGAAATCCCCGGCCGATCCGGCGGCCGGAAAAGCCGCGCTAGCCAACGCTCAGAAGGGTGGAAAAGAGAACTCTGCTGCAGCCAAAGCCTGGGGCGGGGGGCGCCAAGGCCAACAAGCCGCCGAGCCGCGGACGCCTGACTGCAATAATCCGGAAGATACTTCTGCCCGCGGAACGGCGATGTGCTAACAGGCGCTATGAGAGTTGAATTTCAACGCGCCGTCTTAACGGTGCTGCGCCACGACGGCGGCTGGGCCGTCAAACACGATGGCGAGCACTTCGGTCATTCACCCGACAAGGAGGTCGCGAAAGCCTCCGCACACAAACGTGCCCGTGAGATCGCCACGGGCGGCCGCGGCGCTCAGGTGTTGGTTCAGGGCGAACAAGGCTTCTATGGCGGATGAGATCTCCTCGACGGATATCGACTGCGCTGCAATTCCGGGCCGAGATTGAGAAGGCGGAGGCCGACGGCGCGTCACGTGACGACATGTGCCTTCACCTCACGCTTGGCGACGCGAGCGAGCTAAAGCGGGACCGCACCCTGCCCGTCGCAGACATAAGCTTCGAAAGCGGCACGATGCGCTATCTGGGCGTAAAAATCGTGCAAGGCGGCGTTTCCGCGAGCGTCCTGCAGCGCCTCGACGACTCGGATCGCTGAGGGCGCGCGCCGCGCGAGCGCCGGGCCGCCTTCTGGCGTAATGTCCCAGCCCTCCCGGCTGCGGGAGGCGAGCCCGATATCCGTCAAGCGGCGCGCCGCGGCGATGTTGATGAAGGGAACGGGGTTGCCGGCCCTCCTCTCCGCCAGGATCCGCAGGGCGTGGAGATCGGTCTCGGACAGCTGGTCCGTTCCTGCGGCCTTCAGCAGTGACGGGTGGTCACGTTACACCCATTCGTGCGCCGCCCCCACGAGATGGGACAGACTGGATCAGACTGGCTCGCTTATCTCGGCGGGGCCTAGACGCCGGTCCGTGGAGGACCAGACCTCGACCCTCAGTGTCGCCGCGCCGCAGAGGGCTTGCGCCTTCTGCACGGCTTCGGTGTGGTGGGTCGCCTCGATCCATGCCGCCCAGACGAGGGCACCGGTCTCGTCCTGCAGAAAAGCCCTGAAGGTCTGCATCACCGGCGGGCCTTACAGATCCGCCGCAGGCTTCAGGTGAAGGACCGGGCGCGCAGCCTTCGGCCGTGCATCGGCGGACGGCTTGCTGAGACTCTTGGTTGAGGTCCGGCCGCGGGGCCGAATAACTTTGATGAAAGACATGTGGCTCCGGGCGTGCGGCACCCTGTTCAGGGCTCCGCCGCCGTTTCATTGTGAGTTGGGACCGCCGCGGGCTTGAACGCCGCTGCGCAGATCGCTTCGAGGTGGCCCCTCAGCGTCCGGGGTGCGAGCAAGGCGTCGACCGCCCGGCAGCCGTCGGATTTCAATCGGCGCTTGAGGCTCGGCAGGTCGGCGACCTGGCCAGAGCGCGCGAGCTGATAGGCCCGCTCGATTGTGGAAAGCGTCATCGGGGAGAATGGCGGCCGAAAAGGGGAGACCCTTTCCGGCGCCCTCAGGCCTAGGCCGACTGAAGCTGGCCAGCGGACATCTTGCCGCTGCGCTGATCGCGTTCGACTTCGAAGGCCACCTTCTGGCCCTCATGAAGGGAGCCAAGGCCCGCCCGTTCCACGGCGCTGATGTGCACGAACACGTCCGCGCCGCCCTGGTCGGGCTGGATGAAGCCAAAGCCTTTGGTGGAGTTGAACCACTTCACAGTACCGGTCGTCATAAAATTCACTTTCCAGGTGCGAGTTTTCGCGCGCCCTTTTTTGGGGCGTGAGATCAAATCTTCGGAGAAGGTCTGGGAGGGCCCGGGCTAGATCCGAAGATCAAGCGTGGTGGCAACCGAACCAAGCAACGGCATTCGATTTCGGAACTTCCCACGGCGGACGGGAGAATGCAAGAAAATCTTCGATCTCGAAGCCTATTGTGACGCTCTCATTTT
>Ga0068859_100000302_pt1 | contig 49153 bp, 44 predicted proteins | sample KBSSwiS22_FD_66585 | JGI IMG/M metagenome (GOLD analysis project Ga0068859, IMG submission 66585) | Switchgrass rhizosphere microbial communities from Kellogg Biological Station, Michigan, USA - KBS Switchgrass S2-2 | ecosystem: Host-associated > Plants > Roots > Rhizosphere > Soil ... | reverse complement strand
GGCGGACTACGCCAAGAACCTCGCCGCCTTCGAGGCGAAGCTCGCGGACGGCGAGAAGCGCTGGGACGCGGCCCTCGGACCCTACGCCGGTACGGAGGTCGTCACGTACCACAACTCCTGGCCGAACTTTCTCAAGCGCTTCCGGCTCGTCGCCGCGGGCTACATCGAGCCCAAGCCGGGAATTCCGCCGTCCCCGTCGCATACGGTGGAGCTCATCAACATGATGCTCTCGAAGAAGGTCGGGATCATCCTGATGGAGCCGTATTTCGACGCGAAGACCCCCAAGGCCGTCGCCGAGAAGACGGGAGCGACTCTCGTGACGTTCATTCCGTCGGTCGGCGGCGTGCCCGACGCCAGCGACTACGTGGCGCTCTTCGACTACGACGTCAAGCTTCTCGCCGGCGCCCTGGCGGCCAAAAAGGGAGCCAAGCCATGAGCGTCTTCCAGGTCCTTCTCCCGGCCTTCGTCGCGGGCCTCATCGTGACGGGAATGCTGTCCTACCTGGGCGTGCACGTCGTCGAGCGCGGGGTGATCTTCGTCGATCTGTCGCTGGCGCAGATCGCGGCGCTCGGCACGACGATCGGCGTCCTCTCCGGATACGACATGCACTCGGACGCCGGAAAGGTCTTCTCTCTCGGTTTCGCCCTGGTCGGCGCGGCCGTGTTCGCGCTGTCGCGGGTTCACCGCAGCACGCGGATTCCCCAGGAGGCCATCATCGGCATCGCGTACGCGGTCGCCGCCGCGGCGTCGATCCTCGCCATGTCGAAGGCGACGGGAGAGACCGAGCACCTCAAGGAGATGCTCGTCGGGAACATTCTCTCCGTGTCGTGGTCGGAGCTGGCGAAGACGGCCGCGCTCTTCGCGGTGGTCGGGCTCTTTCACTTCGCCCTGCGCCGGAAGTTCCTGCTCATCTCCATGAACGAAGCCGAGGCCGAGCGCCAGGGCCTCAACGTCCGTTTCTGGGACTTCCTCTTCTACGGGTCCTTCGGCCTCGTGGTCACCTCGGCGGTGCCGATCGCCGGCGTCTTGCTCGTCTTCTCGTTCCTGATCGTCCCGGCCGTCTCGGCCATGCTCTTCTCGGACAGGCTCGGGGTCCGGCTCGCGATCGGTTGGAGCATGGGCGCGATCACCTCGGCCCTGGGCGTCTACCTGTCGTACCTCTGGGACCTGCCGACGGGCGCGACCATCGTCGCCACCCTCGGCGCCGGCCTCCTGGTGCTCGGGGGGATCCGCCTATTGACCCGGCGCGCCGCCTGATCCCTCGAAGTATCGTCGCGTCGCGCCGATGTCCTTCTGGATCTGCTCCTTGAGGTCCAGGATCGACGGGAACTTGCGCTCCTCGCGCAGGCGCTCGAGGAAGAACAGCCGCACCTTCTCGCCGTACACGTCCGCGGTGAAGTCGAGCACGTAGGTCTCGATCGTCGTCGTGTAGTCCTCGTAGAGCGTGGGGCGGCGGCCGATGTTCGAGACGCTCTGGAACCGGCGTCCGAAGGAGCGGATCTCGATCTCGGTGACGTAGACGCCCTCGGCCGGCGCGAGCTCGTTCTCGGGCTCCAGGTTGATGGTCGGCACGCCGATCTGATGGCCCAGGCGGTCGCCCCGCGCGACGAGGCCGTCGAGCTCGTAGCTGCGGCCCAGCATCGCCGCCGCCTCGGCGACCTTGCCGCTCTCGAGCGCGCGCCGGATCCGCGACGAGGACACGGGCTCCCCCTGCCACGCGACCTCGTCGACCGCCTCCGCGACGAACCCGCACTCCGCGCCCATCCGCGACAGCATCGCGAGATCGCCGCGCTTGCCCCGGCCGAACGCGAAGTGCCGGCCCAGGTAGAGCTCGGCGGCGCCGAGCCGGTCGCGCAGCAGGCCGCGGACGAACTCCTCGGGCTCCATGAGCGAGAAGTCCCGCGTGAACGGGATCACGAGCAGGAACTCGAGGCCCATCGCCGCGAGGACCTCCTCCTTCTGCCGCAGGGTCTGGATCCGACGAGGCGCGTGGTTCGGACGCAGCACCGCCATCGGATGGGGCTCGAAGGTGATCGCGAAGGACGGCCGGCCGATCTCGCGGGCCCGCGCGATCACCGTCTCCAGGATCCGGCGGTGGCCCAGGTGGACGCCGTCGAAATTGCCGATCGTGCCGACTCCGCCGCGCGGCAGGTCGGACGGCGACGCCCGGAGCGGATCGCGGATGACGTGCATGCTCGGTTAGCCCACGAACAGCCAGTGCACGAAGCGGTGCAGGAGGACCACTCCCCCGCCGATGCCGACGACGCCGTAGCCGAACGCGAGCGCCGGGCGCGGCCGGAGGAACCGGGCGAGCGGGAAGAAGCACGGGAACAAAACGAGCACGTACCGCTGGATGCCCGAGAGGGTGCCGCTCGTGAAGAGCAGCAGGAGGGTCCCAGCCGCATAGATTCCTTCCGGAATCCGGCGCTCGACGAAGAGAGCCGCCGTCAGCAAGACGAAGAGCGCCGCGGAGCCGACCTCGAGCGCGACGCGCGCCGGGTCGTCAGGCCGGCGGATCTGCGCGAGGACCTCGTGCAATGTGCTCGAAACCAGGGACCAGAACGGCTGCGGGCGCACCGACCATCCGGCGATCTTGTTGTGCACGTAGAGGAGCGGGTCGCCGAAGCGTTTCCAGAGGTAGATCGGGTACGCGGCCGCCCCCGCCGCTCCGGCGGCCACTGCCAGGATTGGAGGGAGGCGCGTCTTCGTCGGCGCTCGCAGGCTCCCGACGGCGTACGCGGCGAGCGCCGGAACGAGCAGGAAGCCGTTGAAGCGCGTCAGGCCGACGGCGAACGCCGCGGCGCCCGCCACTGCCCAACGCTCGCGCCGGGCACCCCACAAAGTCGCCGCCGCAAGGAGGAGAAAGAGCGACTCCGTGTAGAACGCCGCGAGGAAGAAGGAAGTCGGATAGCAGAGGAGGGCCGCGACGCCGGCCGCCCCCATTCCGGGGCCGCCCCACTCGGCGAAGAGGTCGCCCGCGAAGAGGAGCGCGCCGCCGAGGCAGACGAGCGAGAGCGCGATACCCGTCGGGAAAATCGCGGCGCGAGCGAGAGAGGAGAGTCCGCGGGCGAGCAGAGGATAGAGCGGGTAGAAGCCGACGTTGCTCTCGCGCTCGCCCGCGTAATGGTAGCCCTCGACCGCGACGCTGTGGTACCAGCCCGAGTCCCAGCGCGCGAGCGGTGGCGGGTCGGGCACCGCGGCCCAGCGGCTCGGGCCCGCACCCGGCAGCCGCTGCGCGGCGGAGGCGAGGAGAAGAATCGCGAGGCTCCACGCGCCCCACATCCCGAGGATCGTGCGCGCCTCCCGGGGATCGAGGAACGCGCCGCGACTCATCCGCCTCCGGGAACGCCCACGACACTCCCCGTCACGTCGTAGTCGAAGGTCTCCTCGATCCTGACCCTCACGAGGTCTCCGGGGAACAGCGTCTTCCCGCCGGTGTCCGTGATCAGCACCCGGCCGTCGATCTCGGGCGCCTGGGAGCGCAGCCGGCCCTCCAGCAGGTACTCGGACTCCTCGCTCGGCCCCTCGACGATGGCCTCGACCGCGCGGCCGCGGAGCTCGCGGAGCTTCCGCCGCGCGATCGGCTGCTGAAGGGAGAGCAGGAAGTCCTTCCGGCGCTCCTTCTCGTCCGCCGGGACGGGATCGCCGAGCGGCTCGGAGCCCGATCTCGGCTCGGGCGAGTAGGTGAACGCGCCCACGTTGTCGAGCTCGGCCGCGCGGACGAACTCGCACAGCTCCTGGAACTCGGGCTCGCCCTCGCCCGGGAAGCCCACGATGAACGTCGTCCGGATCGCGATCCCCGGAACCCGCTCGCGCATCCGCGCGGCCATCGCGAGGTACGAGGCGCCGTCGCCGCCGCGCCGCATCGCCGAGAGGATCGGGCGCGAGACGTGCTGCAGCGGGATGTCGACGTAGGGGACGAAGCGCGGCTCGCGCGCCATGAGCTCGAGCACGGAGTCGTCGAGCGTCTTCGGGTACGCGTAGAGGAAGCGGATCCAGGGGAAGCTCGTCTCCGTGAGCAGCGCTTCGACGAGTCCGGCGAGGCCGCGCCGGCCGAGGCCCAGGTCCTCGCCGTACCGCGTCGTGTCCTGCGAGATCAGGACCAGCTCCGAGACGCCCTGGGCTTCGAGCGCGCGAGCCTCGGCCACGAGCGACGCGATCGTCCGGCTGCGCTGAAGCCCGCGCATCTGCGGGATCGTGCAGAACGTGCAGGGGTTGTCGCAGCCCTCGCCGACCTTGAGGTACGCGTATCCGCGGCGCCGCGAGAGGACGCGCGGCGCGAGCTCCGTGTGTTCGTAGAGCCGCGTCGCCAGGGGCTTGTCGGTGAAGCGCGGCAGCGAGGGCACGCCGGCGGCGGCCGCGGGCGCATTCTCGAGCTCGTCGAGCCCCACGAACGCGTCGACCTCCGGGATCTCGGCCGCGAGCTCGCTCCCGTATTTCTGGACCATGCACCCGGCGACGACGACCCGGTCGATCTCGCCCCGGCGCTTTCGCTCGACCTGCTCGAGGATCGTCTCGACGGACTCCTCCTTCGCGCGGTCGATGAAGCCGCAGGTGTTGACCAGCACCACGCGCGCCTCCGCGTCGGGAACGATCGCGTGGCCGGCCCGCTGGAGGTGCCCCAGCATGACCTCGGTGTCGACCAGGTTCTTGGGACAGCCGAGCGAGACGACCCCGACGGACGGCGGCGGGAGCGCCTCGTCGGGAGGAGGCGGCGCGCTCACGGGTAGATCCTCTTGAGCGTCCGCGGGTACGGGATCGCCTCGCGGAGGTGGTGGATTCCGCAGATCCAGGTCACCACGCGCTCGAGGCCCATGCCGAATCCCGAGTGCGGGAACGTTCCGAAACGACGGACGTCGAGGTACCACTCGTAGGCCTCGCGCGGCAGCTTGTGCTCCTCGAGGCGCCGCTCGAGCAGCGCCAGGTCGTGGATGCGCTGCGAGCCGCCGATGATCTCGCCGTAGCCCTCGGGCGCGAGCATGTCGAGCCCCAGCACGACCTCCGGGTCCTGCGGGTCCGGCTGCATGTAGAACGATTTGATCGCCGTCGGGAAGCGGGACACGATCAGGGGCCGCGTCGAGTCGGCGCAGAGTGCCGTCTCCTCGTCGGCGCCGAGGTCGTCGCCGAACTGGATCCCGAAGCCCTTCTTCTGGAGGAGCGCGATCCCCTCGCGGTACGTGATGCGCGGGAACGGCTTCCGGATCGCCTCGAGCTTGGCGATGTCGCGCTCGAGGCGCTTGAGCTCCTCGCCGCACCGGTTGAGCGCGCGGGTCACCAGCGCGACGATGAAGTCCTCCGCGAGCTCGCAGAGGCCCTCGAAGTCGAGGAAAGCGACCTCGGGCTCGACCATCCAGAACTCGGTCAGGTGGCGCCGCGTCTTCGACTTCTCGGCGCGGAACGTCGGGCCGAAGCAGTAGACCTTCCCGAACGCCGCCGCCGCCGGCTCGAGGTAGAGCTGGCCGGACTGCGAGAGGTACGCCTTGTCGCCGAAGTAGTCGGTCTCGAACAGCGTCGAGGTGCCCTCGACCGACGAGCCCGTCAGGATCGGCGAGTCGATGCGGACGAAGTCGCGCTCGTAGAAGAAATCCGCGATCCCCTGCTCGAGCTCCGAACGCACGCGCAGGACCGCGTGCTGCTGGGAGGACCGCATCCAGAGGTGCCGGAGGTTCATCAGGAAATCGACCCCGTGCTCCTTCGGCGTGATCGGGTAGTCCGGCGAGCCGCCGAGGAGCGTCACGGACGACGCGGTCATCTCGAAGCCTCCCGGCGCGCGCTTCTCCTCCCGGACCAGGCCGGTCACGCGCAGCGAGCTCTCCTGGGTCAGCTTCTCCGCCGTCTCCCAGACCTCGGGCGGGACCTCGGCCCTCGGGACCACGACCTGGAGGTAGCCGGTTCCGTCGCGCACGATCAGGAATTGGATCTTCCCGGAGGAGCGCTTGTTGTAGAGCCAGCCCTCGACGGTCGCCGAGGCGCCGGCGGAGCCGCCGATCTGGGCGATGGAGGCAGGGGTCGAACCGCTGGGCGTCGTGGCCATAAAGGGCCGGGATTATAAGGGTTTTGGGCCGCGGCCGCGCGCCCGGCGCCCGTAGAATCCCGCGCATGCCGCGGTCTCTGCCCGAAGGCGTCGCCGCTCTCGCTCGCACAATCGTGCCGACCCGCTGGCGCCGCTGGCTCCGCCGGGCCGCGGCCGACGGTCCGCAGCGCCTGCGCGACCTGCCGGCCGACCTCGTGTCCCTCGCGGCACCCTCCGCGTTCGGCGGGCCGCTGCCACCGCCGGCCCTGCGCTCGCGAGTCGGCCAGCTCTCGCGGCGTGTCTTCCGATCGGTCGGCGTCGACGGGAGCCGCCAGATCCAGGCCGCCTTCGCGAGGACCCGCGCCCCCGGCCGCGCGTATCCCGACTGGCTCGACTTCGGCTGCGGGTGCGGACGCCTCGCGCGCTACGTCGCCGGGCTTCCGGACGTGGCGAACCTGCGGGGCGTGGACGTCGACGCCGACCTCGTGGGCTGGGCCGCCCGCGCGCTCCCCGACCGCGCCCGGTTCGCGACCATGAGTCCCGATCCGCCGCTCGCGTTCGCCGACGCGTCCCTCGACGTCGTCTACGCGATCTCGATCTTCACCCACTACACCGAGCAGGAGCAGGTCGCGTGGCTCGACGAGCTCCGCCGCGTGCTCCGTCCCGGCGGGCTGCTCCTCGCCACGACGATCGCGCCCGCCCTCGCCGGCGGGTTCCCGGGAGTCTCCGCACGAGACCTCGCCCGGCTCGAGGAGTCGGGCTTCCTCTGCGTCAACGCCGACAGCGCGTCCTTCAACGAACGCGCGGCATTCCACTCCCGCGACTACCTGCGCGCGCAATGGGGGCGGCGGTTCACGCCGCGACTGCACGAGCCCGCCGGGTTCGTTGGCTACCAGGACCTCACGGTGTGGGAGAAGCCCGCGGCGCCTCCGCGCCGACCAGGATCGACCGCTTCAAGACCGTGATGCCGCCGTCGCGGGCCACGAGCGTGACCGTCAGGACGTGCGGTCCCGGCGCGACTCGCGGGACCTCGAACCCGTAGCCGCCCCGAGCGGCGTCGGGGAACTCCGGAAAGTTCTCGACGAGGCCGGGCCAGCGGCCGCCGAGCTGCGCGAGCCCGGCGGGCCCGAGCTCGGTGCCGATCCGGATCTCGACGATCCCGGAGTCGTCGAGCGCCCATCCGAATCCCCAGGAGCCGGCGGCGGCGGTCGTGCCCTCGGCAGGAACCTGGATCATGCCGAAGGGGGGCGAGACCTTCGCGGCGAGCTCGTCGAGGAGCGATCGGAGCCGCGCCCCGGCGTCCGAGCGGTCCGTCTCCGAGAAGCCCGACACGAACGGGACGGACGCGGCTCCCCCGGTCAGCCGGAACAGAAAATCCCGGTTCGCGCCATGGGGAGCCGAGCCGAGCAGCTCGAGGTGCCCCGCTTCGAGTCCGCCCTCCACGAGCCGGCGGTACGCGTAGACCTCGGGACCCAGCGTCTCGTGCGGATGGAAGACGACGACGCGGGCCTCGGTCCGCTCGATCTCGCCCCAGATCCGATCCGGGATCGGGCGCTGACGCGAGGTGTCGACGAGCGCCGCGTACTCGCGGGGCCAGAATCCGGAGTAGCCGTTGACCAGGGGCTTCCGGTGCTCGGCCTGCGACAGCACGTAGTCGCAGTCGTGCGGGAGGCCGAGCGGCCACTCGACGACCGCGCCCTCGAAGCGAGCCGCGCGGAGCCACTGGTAGACGGGACGCGGGTTGGGGTCGCACACCTCGAGTCCGAGCGGGAACGCGCGGTACTCGAAGAGGAGGACCGCGAGCGCCGCCGCGATCGCGCCCCGGCGCACCCACGGCGAACGCCCGCGTGTACACGCCGAGAGCCCCCACGCCGCGAGGACCGCGAGCGCGAGCTGGAAGATCACGATCCCCCGCGCCGCGGCCCGCACGGCTTCGAAGACGGCGCCGAAGGACTGAAAGAGGAAGCGGTAGTAGGGCGTCCGGCCTCCGAGCGCGATCAAGATCCCTGCGGCGGCGAGCGCGAGGAGAAGGAGCACGCGCCGGTCCCGCGACGAGCGGCGCACGCGGTCACCCAGGTCGCGAAACGCGCTCCCCGCGGGGAACGCGATCGAGAGCCGCGCGAGAACGACGCCCGTCAGGAGAACCAGAACGCGACCCGGGTCGCCGACGCGCAGGGGGCCGACGCGGAACCCCGGGACCGCGAGGGCCGCAATTCCGAGCGCGGCGAGAACGACCGCGAGCAGGTCGAGCGCGCGGGCTATCCTCCGGCGCCGACGGATCGTCGAGAGGGGAGGAGGCGGCGTCCCCTCCTCGCTGACCATCGAGCGCACCCGCGCGACGCCGATAGCCGCGAGGAGGAGGGGCAGCAGTCCCGGGAAGAAGTCGCCCTCCGGACTGCGCCACCGCGTCGTCAGCGGACCGTAGAGCCGGTTGCGGTCCCCCGCCGAGAGGAAGGAGCCCGGCCGGCCCGAGAAGAACGTCATCTCCCCGAGCCCCCGGCGCATGCCGTAGAGGCGCGACGCGGTTCGATAGGGGAGGAGAAAAGGCAGCCACACGAGCGCGCCGATCGCGAGCGCGGCGAGCGCGCCGGCGATGCGCCGCCCGCGCCCTGGCTTCCCGCTGATGGCCTCGAAAAGGAGGATCACCGCGAGCATCAACCCGCCGAAGAAGCCGTATTGAAAGCACGCGAGGCCGTTCCAGGCAAAGAAGAGCGCGAGGAGGACGGCGTCGCGGCGCCGGCCGGAGTCCAGATAGCGCAGGAGGAACAGAGCCTCGAGGCAGAAGAAGCCGCCCCACTCCATGTGGAGGTGCGGGAGCTGCGACATCTTGTACGGGAGAAAGGCGAAGACGATACCCGCGAGAAGCGAGGCCGCGGGATCGCCCGTGACGTACGACGCGAGCTTCCAGCAGCCCCAGGCGGAGAAGAGAAACGCGAGCAGGAGGTTGACGTTGTAGTTGACCCAGACCGGCGTGCCCGCCGCGAGGAGCGGGAAGCCGAAGATCGCACCGCCGTAGTTGTTCTCCGAGAAGGCGAGGGCATAACGCGCGGGATGGAAGATCGGCGCCTGGAAGAGATTCAGCGGGTCCCGGAGCGTCTGGCGATAGTCCCACTGCAGGACCCACGCCTCGAGCTTGCCGTCGTAGAGGTCGGGCGTCCGGTCCGCGAGGTTCGCCGCCTGGGGCCAGGTCATGAGCACGGTCAGCGCCGCGTAGAACGCGGCCGCGAGCGCGGATTCGCGCCGGCCCGTCGTCTGGGCGGTCATCGCCCGGCGCCTAGCGCTGCTTCGCCCGGGCGGCGTTGGCGATCGTCAGCGCCTGCTGGAGCCGCTGCATCCGGCGCTGGCGCTTCTGGGTGCCCTCGACGTCGCCCGCCGGAATCACGGTCCCGCGAAACTCGCGCAGGAGCCTGTCGGCCTCGAAGGCGAAGGTGTTGAAGTCTTCGGTGCGGAATTTCTTGAAGGTCAGCTCGGTCGCGATGACGTAGCCCTCCGCGACGTCGCGGACCATGTTGTAGGCCGACCCCCCGAGAAACGCTCCCATGGGCTTTCGGACAGTGTAACCCGCCGTCTCCGGAAGCGAAGCGCCGATGCGATACGATCGACCCTTTTGCAGGAGGGCTCGCTTGGCATCCGTGGACTACCTCGACTTCGACTCGCTCCTGACGGAGGAGCAGCGCCTGGTCCGGGACACCGTGGGCTCCTGGGTGGACGACAAGGTCCTGCCGGTCATCGAGGAGGCCGCCTGGGAAGGGCGCTTCCCGAAAGAGCTGGTCCCCGACATGGCCCAGATGCACCTCTTCGGCTCGACGATCACCGAGTACGGCCTGCCGGGCCTCGACAACATCTCCTACGGACTGATCATGCAGGAGCTCGAGCGCGGCGACTCCGGCCTGCGCTCGTTCGTGTCGGTGCAGTCGGGCCTCGTCATGTACCCGATCTACACCTTCGGCTCGAAGGAGCAGAAGGACAAGTGGATCCCGAAGCTCGCGTCCGCGCAGGCGCTCGGCTGCTTCGGGTTGACCGAGCCCGACTTCGGGTCCAACCCGGGCGGGATGCGGACCACCGCCAAGAAGGACGGCGACTCGTACGTCCTGAACGGCGCGAAGGCCTGGATCACCAGCGGCTCGATCGCGGACGTCGCCGTGGTCTGGGCCAAGCTCGACGGCGTCGTGCGCGGCTTCTTGGTCGAGCGCGGGACGAAGGGCTTCTCGACCTTCGAGCACAAGGGCAAGATGTCGCTCCGGGCCTCGGTCACGTCCCAGCTCGCCTTCGAGGACTGCCGCATCCCGGCGGAGAACATCCTCCCGGGCGTCGAAGGGCTCAAGGGGCCGCTGTCCTGCCTGACGCAGGCGCGCTACGGGATCGCCTGGGGCGCGCTCGGAAGCGCCATGGCGACCTACTACGCCGCGCTCGAGTACTCGAAGAGCCGCAAGCAGTGGCGGGAGCGGCCGATCGCGGCGCACCAGCTGGTCCAGGAGCGCCTCGCGTGGATGATCACCGAGATCACGAAGGGCCAGCTGCTCGCCTGGAAGCTCGGCCGGATGAAGGACGACAAGACCATGAAGCCGCACCACGTCTCCATGGCCAAGCGCAACAACGTCTGGGTCGCCCGGGAGTGCGCCAAGCTCGCCCGGGAGACGCTGGGCGCCAACGGCGTCGTCAACGAGTACCCCGTGTTCCGCCACCTCGCCAACATCGAGAGCGTCTACACCTACGAGGGAACCCACGACATCCACACGCTGATCATCGGCGAGGCCGTGACCGGGATCCCGGCGTACAACCCTCCCATGGAGTGAACGCCTAACCTTCTGATTCCGAACGTTTTGCGCTAAAATAGCGTCCTCGAGAAATCACTAGGTGGGAATCACCGGGAATCTCAGGACGATGCAGCTCGGCGAGCTGCTGCAGTGGCTCTCGCTCGGCTCGAAGACAGGCACCCTCCTGATCGACGGCCACGGAGTCGAGAAGAGGATCTATTTTCAGGACGGTCGCATCGCGTCGACCTCCTCCTCCTCGGAGCGCGAGTACCTCGGCCACTTCCTCGTCTCCCACGGTTTCATCACCGAGGAGGAGCTCAAGATGGCCATGGAGGTCCAGGAGGAGTCGCAGATCCTGCTGGGCAAGATCCTCGTGATGATCAACGCGATCGCCGAGGCCGACCTCCTGCGGCTCATGAAGAAGAAGGCCGAGGAGTCCATCTACGACGTCTTCCTCTGGACCGAGGGGGACTTCGAGTTCCTCGACGGCGAGATGCCCGACCAGAAGATGGTCCCCCTGTCGCTCGACGTCACGGGAATCATCATGGAGGGCATGCGGCGCTACGACGAGTGGCAGGTCATCCGCCAACGCGTGCCCGACTCGGGCGTCGTCCCGGAGATCGTGCGGCCCCTCGACATGGACGCCCTCCACGACCGCGAGAAGCTCATCGTGCCCTACATCGACGGCCAGCGCACGGTCGAGGAGATCGCGCTCCACACGCACAACGCCGAGTTCACGGTCTCGAAGCTGATCTCCGAGGGTCTCCGCACGACCCACATGCGGCTCCTCGAGCGCCGCCCGCGACGGGAGGAGATCCCGGTCGCGGGTTCCGGGACCGAGGTCGAGCAGTTCCTGAAGCGCGGCCGCGCCCAGCTCAAGAAGGACCCCCAGGCGGCCTACCGGATGTTCAAGGTGGCTCACGAGCTCGACCCCAACGACGGGCGAGCCGCGGACGCCATCCGGGAGGCCGAGAAGGAAATCAAGACCGCGCTGCAGGCCGACGGCGTCTCCGGCGAGAAGATTCCGGAGCTCGCGATTACCCTGCAAAAGCTGCAGGAACGGCCATTTACGCCGCACGAGGGCTTCGTCCTCTCGCGGATCAACGCCCAATGGGACGTAAAATCCATCATGAAGATCTCGCCCATGAAGGAGCTGGAAGTCCTCATGATCTTCCAGAAGTTCCTGAAGGACGGAGTCATCCGCTGGAAAGCCGACAAAAGGCCCTGACCGGGGCCGTGCCCACGCCGCATCGGATGCGGGCCTTCCGAGGCCTCCAGGGAGCCGTGTGCGCGGCCGCCGCGATCCTCCTCGCGGTCCTCGCCACGGAGATCGACTGGTCGCGCTGGCCCGAGATCGTGTTCTTCACGGCGCTGACCGTCCTCGCCTTCCGCCTGCGCGTCCGTTACGCCGGCAACTTCGTGGGCCTCGAGGCCGCGGCGATGATCCCGGCGATCCTCGTCCTCGGCTCCCCCGGCGCCGCGATCCTGGTCTGCGTCGTTGCCGACGCGATCGCCAAGGTCCTCGCGAGGTCCCGCCGCCTGACCCTGTCGAACGGTTTCGACCTCGCGCAGCTCGCCCTCTCCTACGGGTCCGCCGCCCTCTTCTGCCGGGCGCTCCATGCGGCCGGCATCGGATGGGTCACGGTCGCGGCGCTGGCCACCGGCGCGCTCCTCGTGTTCTTCGTCGTCAACACGATCCTCGTCTTCACGTACCTCGAGCTCGGCGCGATCGCGCCCCGCGAGCGGCTCTTCCAGATCGCCCTCTTCCAGCTGGTCGCGCTCCTCCTGCTCGCGCCGATCGTCATCCTCGAGGTCCTGATCTACACCCCGTACGGGATCGCGGGCATGCTGCTCGCGTTCTTCCCCGTGGTGCTCGCCTCGTTCGTCATGCGGAGCCTCTCGTCGATGGAGAAGCGCGTCGAGGAGGTCTCACGCCAGAACCGCGAGCTCGACGTGATGCGCGACATCTCCAACACGTTCGGGATCAGCGCACGGGTCGACCGCTACGAGCGCGTCTTCGCGGCCGTCGGACGCCTGCTGCCGGAGAGCGCGATGGCGATCATCGAGTGGCTCGACGGAGTCGGGGCCGGGGCGGAGGAGGCGTTCTCCGTTCACCGCTCCTCGCGCGTCACGGCCCCGCGCCGCGAGATCCTCGACTGGGCGCGCCGCCACCGGCTGGACGAGCGGGCCGTCGATCCGGCCACCGATCGGGCCGAGACCGTCGCCGGTCTGCGGCGAGACCTCGCCCTCACGCCGGAGGGCCATTACCAGGTCCGCCTCCGCCTCTCGACCTTCGAGATGCACTCCGGCCTGATGATCGTCGAGAGCGCATCCTCGGAGCTGCACTCCGCCGAGTCGCTGGCGTCTCTCCGCACGATCGCCGAGCACATCGCCCTCGTCCTGCAGGACCGCAGCATCCGCGCGCAGATCGAGGAGCTCTCCCAGCGCAACCGCGAGCGTGCCGAGACGCTCAACCAGATCCTGGAGATCTCGAACGACCTGAAGCGCAACCGCACGCTCGACGACCTCTTCCAGTCGATCGTCTCGGCGGTCGCCAAGAGCCTCGGCTTCCAGGCCGTCCTCCTGTCGCTCTACGACCGCGAGCAGAACGTCTTCTCGCCGCGCGCGCACTTCGGGCTGGGCGAGCGCTGGCCCAAGATCCTCGGCAAGACGGTTCCCGCCGGAGAGGTCACGCGACACTGGACGGACCGCTACCGCGTGTCGAAGTCGTACCACGTGCGCGACCGCTCGGTGCACACGGGCATCTCGGGCATCGCCTCGTCGGTGTCGGGCCGCGTCCTGGCGGCGGGCGACGACGGGTGGCGGGCGGAGGAGCTCCTCTGGATCCCCCTCTACTCGGAGGACCGGCTCCTGGGATATCTCTCGGTCGAGGAGCCCCACAACGGGAAGTCGCCGACGCTCGAGACGATCCGCTCGCTCGAGATCTTCGCGAACCAGGCCGTCACCGCGATCGAGAGCGCGCGCTCCTACGACGAGGCCCGCGAGCAGTCGATCCGCGACTCACTCACCGGCGCCTACAATCACCGCCACTTCCAGGAGGTCCTCCAGCGCGAGCTCGGCCGCGCCGAGCGGCTCGGGCGGCCGCTCACCGTCCTCATGCTGGACATCGACGATTTCAAGTCGATCAACGACCGCTTCGGCCACCCGGTCGGCGACGCGATCCTCCAAGGCATCGTGGCCGAGATCCGCAACGAGGTCCGCGGCGACATGGACCTGCTCGCGCGCTACGGCGGCGACGAGTTCGCCGTCGTGCTGCCGGAGACGCCCCCCGGCGAGGCCGTCCTGGTGGCCGAGCGCGTGCGCCGGCGCGTGGACGAGCGGCTCTTCCGCATGCCGGACTCCGGACAGATGCTGCGCGCCACCGTCTCGATCGGCGTCGCGACCTATCCCGACGACGCCACCGAGAAGATGGACCTCGTCGAGAAGGCCGATGCCGCGCTCTACCGGGCGAAGCGCGGCGGGAAGAATGCGGTCGTCACGACCGCCGAGCCGGGCCCGGGACAGCTGCCCCTGCTACCGCACTGACGGCGAGGCGCGAACCTCAGCCGCGCCGCGACACGGCGCGCGAATCTTGATCGGCGAACCGCAGCGGCCACGCCGCGGCGTCTCCCGCGTAGTCGACCCCGATCCGCGGCGAGATCGCGATGCGGCGCCGCCGCCGGGAACCGAGGAGAATCCGGATGTCGCCGCCGATCAGGTCCCGGCCGCTGTCCCGCGTGGTGATGCCGAGCGCCGCGCACAGCTTGCCCGGCCCCGACAGGAGCCTTGCCGGGGCCGACTCCCCTCCCTCCGCGGCCCGGAGCAGGACCGCCTCCGCGATCCCCTCCCGCCGCGTCACGACGTTCGCGCAGAAATGCATGCCGTAGACGAGGAAGACGTAGAGGTGCCCGCCGTCCGCGTACATCGGCTCCACGCGGGCGGTGCGCCGGCCGGACCACGAGTGGGCCGCGCGGTCGCCGGCGCCCAGGTAGGCCTCGGTCTCGACGATGCGCGCGCCGTACCACCGGCCGCGCCACCGGCGGGCGAGCCACGCGCCGACGAGCGCGCGCGCGACGCGCACCGTGTCCCGCCGGTAGAACGCTCGCGGCGCCTCCGCGAGGCCGAGCGCGCGCGGATCGAACGCGAGGCGCGCGTCGGGCCGCCGAATCTTCGCTATCATGCCGACGCTCGGGCGGACTCCCACTGAAAGGATTCTATGAACATCCTCGTCACCGGAGGCGCGGGCTTCATCGGCTCCCACATGGCGAAGAGGCACCTCGCGGACGGGCATCGTGTGGTGATCGTGGACGACCTCTCCTCCGGGCGGATGGAGCGCGTTCCCGAGGGCGCGCGGTTCGTCCGAGCGGACATCGCCGACGCCGACCTCGAGCCGCTCCTGCGCGAGGAGCGGATCGACTTCGTCTCGCACCACGCGGCCCAGATCGACCTGCGCCACTCGGTCTCCGATCCGATCGGCGACGCCCGCGCGAACATCATCGGGAGCCTCAAGACCTTCGAGGCGATGCGGCGGGCGGGAACGCCCCAGGTGCTGTTCTCCTCGACCGGCGGGGCGATCTACGGCGAGCCCGAGGGCGGCCGCCCGGCCCCCGAGACGCACCCCACGAATCCCATTTCGCCCTATGGGTGCGCCAAGCTCTCGATCGAGAAGTACATGCACTACTACCAGGTCGTGCACGGGCTGCGGTGCCAGATCTTTCGCTACGCGAACGTCTACGGCCCGTGGCAGGACGGGACCGGCGAGGCCGGGGTCGTGGCGATCTTCTCGGAGGCGATGCTCGGCGCGCGCCCGCTCAAGATCAACGGGGCCGGCGAGCAGACGCGCGACTACGTCTACGTCGGCGACCTCGTCGAGGCGGCGGCCCGCGCCGCGAGCAGCGAGAAGACCGGCGTCTGGAACCTCGGCACCGGCATCGAGACGTCCGTCAACCGCCTCTTCGCTCTCCTCGCGAAGGAATACGGCTACGCGGCGACGCCGCCCCACGTCCCGGCGCCCGCCGGCGAGCAGCAGCGAAGCGTCCTCGACGGCTCGAAGGTCCGCCGCGACTTCGACCTGCCGCCGTGGACGCGGCTCGAGGACGGCCTCGAGAAGACGGCCGAGTTCTTCCGGAGCCGCCACCGGGGCTGACCGCCCGGCCGTACAATTCCCGCAGCGATGACGCTCCCCGCCGGGAGCCGCCTCGGCCCCTACGAGATCCTCGCGCCTCTGGGCGCGGGGGGCATGGGCGAGGTCTACCGTGCGCGGGATCCGCGGCTGGGCCGCGACGTCGCGATCAAGGTCCTGCCGGCGTCGTTGTCGACGGATCCCGATCGCCTCAAGCGCTTCGAGCAGGAGGCGCGGGCCGCGGGGGTGCTAAACCACCCCAACGTCACGATCGTCTACGACATCGGCTCGGAGTCCTCGTCGGGCGCGCCCTACGTCGTCCAGGAGCTGCTGGAGGGCGAGACCCTGCGCGCGGAGCTCGCCGGCGGCCGCTTCTCGCCGCGGAAGGCCATCGACTACGCGATCCAGATCGCCCAGGGGCTCGCCGCCGCGCACGAGAAGGGCATCGTCCATCGCGACCTGAAGCCCGAGAACCTCTTCGTGACCCGAGAAGGCCGGGTCAAGATCCTCGACTTCGGGCTCGCCAAGCTGACGCAGGTCGAGGGCTCGGACTCGGGGTCCAAGATGCCGACCGCCACCGAGCCCGGCGTCGTCATGGGCACGCTCGGCTACATGTCTCCGGAGCAGGTCAACGCGCGGCCGGCGGACGCACGGAGCGACCTCTTCGCGCTGGGCGCGATCCTCTACGAGATGCTGGCCGGACAGCGCGCCTTCCGCGGCGAATCGGCGGCCTCGACGATGGCCGCGATCCTCCGGGAGGATCCGCCCGAGCTCTCCGCCGGCAACCGCAGCCTCCCGCCCGGACTCGAGCGCATCGTCCGCCACTCCCTGGAGAAGAATCCCGACCGGCGCTTCCAGTCCGCGCGCGATCTCGCGTTCGACCTCGAGTCCCTGTCGCCCGCCTCGTCGGCCGCCGCCGCAACGCCCGCCGCGTCGCGGGGGTGGAGCCGGGCGCTCGCGATCGCCGCCGCGCTGCTTCTCCTCGGCGTCCTCGCGGGTTGGGGTCTCCGGGCGCTCCGCCCGAGAGCCTCCTCCCCCGCGTACCGGCGCCTCACGTTTCGGAGAGGCACGGTGTACACCGCGCGGTTCGCGCCGGACGGCCAGACGATCGTCTACGGCGCCGCCTGGGAGGGACAGCCCAACCGGATCTACGCAACGCGGCCCGGCAGCACGGAATCGCGCGATCTGCGGCTGCCGGACGCGCGCATCCTCAGCGTCTCCGCGACCGGCGAGCTCGCGATCCTTCTCGGACGCCAGGCCGTGTGGGACGCCACGGGAACGCTCGCGCGCGTTCCGCTCGAGGGAGGCGCCCCGCGGCAGCTGCTCGAAGACGTCCGGCTCGCCGATTGGTCGCCCGACGGGCGGGAGCTCGCGGTCGTGCACAGAGTTGGGGGCGACGATCGGCTGGAGTTTCCGATCGGGAAGGTCCTGTACCGGGCGTCCCAGCCGATCGAGTCGATGCGGTTCTCTCCGAGCGGCGATCGGATCGCCGTGAGCGAGCTCTCGGGGTCGATCCTGACGGTCGATCTCTCCGGCAAGACGACGATCCTCTCGAAGGCGTGGCTCGTGGCGGAGCTGGTCTGGGGGCCCGATGGCCGGGAGATCTGGTTCACGGGCTATCGCAAGGGCGAGAAGTTCGCCCTGTATGCCGTGTCGACCTCGGGTCGCGAGCGGATCGTGCGCCGCGAGGCCGGCGGCCTCTACCTTCACGACATCGCGAGAGACGGCCGCGTCCTCTTGAACGAGTACGTCTGGACCTCGAGCCTGGCGGCGCTTGCCGCCGGCGAAACCGCCGAGCGCGATCTCTCCTGGATGGACTTCTCCCTGGTGACCGACATCGCGAAGGACGGCCGCTTCGTCGTCTTCGAAGAGCCGATGGAGGGCGGAGGGCCAAACGGCGGCGTGTATCTCCGCGCATTGGATCAGTCCCCGGCGGTTCGCCTCGGCGACGGCTCCGGTTTCGCGGTCTCCCCCGACGGACGCTGGGTCCTTTCGAGGCCCGCGGGCGGCCAATCCTCCAAGGCGCACCTGCTTCTGCCGACGGGCCCCGGGCCGCCCCGATCTCTGGAGCACGAGGGCGTGAGCGAAACGGCGTGGGGCCGATTCTCCCCTGATGGAAAGCGCATTTTCTTTCTCGGCCGCGCGGCGTCGGGCACGATGCGCCTGTACGTTCAGGACCTCGACGGCTCCCCGCCCCGGCCGATCTCGCTCCAGGGAAAGCAGACCGATTCCCCGGAGGGAATGCCGAACCAGCCGTTCGCGATCTCACCGGACGGCCGGTTCGTCGCGGCGCAGGGACCCGACGCCAGGATCGCGTTCTACCCCGTGGACGGAGGGGACCCGCGCCCCCTCCCGGGCGCGGTCGCCGGCGAGAGTCCCATCCTCTGGGGCGCCGACGGAACGCTCTACGTCTTCATCGCCGAGGAGGCGCCGAGCCAGGTCTTCCGGGTCGACGTCGCGACCGGCCGGCGCGAGCTCTGGAAGACGATCGCTCCCGCGGACCGCTCCGGCCTGGTCCAGATCGACACCCTCGTGATGACTCCCGATGCGCGCAGCTATGCTTACAGCTACGAGCGCATCCTGACCGATCTGGAAATCGTGGACGGCCTGCGATGAGCCTCCCCGCCCCGTCTGCCTAAGAGAGTTTCGCCGTCCCGCCCGTCGTCCGCCGCTCCTCCGTGGGCTGCTGGGGGACGAGGTGGCGCTTGAGCACGACCACGGTCCGGTCGTCCTCGGGCTCGCCTCCCCCGGCGTACTCGGCGACCCGGCGGATGAGCGCCCGCGCGATCTCGTCGCACGCCATCTCGCGAACCTCCAGGAAGGCGCGCGAGAGGCGCCCGACGCCGAACTCGACGTCGTTCTCGTCGTGCGCCTCGACCATGCCGTCCGTGTACATGAGGAGCGCGTCTCCCGGCTCGAGCCTTCGATACCCGCGCGTATACGTCGCGTTCGCGGTCGGGCCCAGGACCAGCCCCGTCTGGATGAGCGGCGTCACGCTGGTCCCGTGGAAGTGGAGCGGGTGCGGATGGCCGGCGTTGACGTACATGAGACTGCCGTCGTCCTCGACCTCCCCGTAGAAGAGCGAGACGAAGCGCGTGGTCACCCGCGACTCGTGGATGATGCGGTTCAGGCGCTCGACGGTGCGCACGATCTTGAAGTCGCGCTCGACCGCCATCCGCAGCCCGGTATAGACGTCGCGGACCTGCAGCGCCGCCGGTAGGCCGTGGCCCGACGCGTCCGCGATCGCGAGCCCCAGGATCCGGTCCGAGACCGGGATGAAGTCGAAGTAGTCGCCGCCCACGAGCTCCGCCGGCGTCGTGAAGCCGGCCACCTCGATCGAGCCGCGCCGCAGCGCGCGCTTGGGCAGGAGCGACATCTGGATCCGCCGCGCCTCCTGGAGCGCCGAGATGTAGCGGCCCTCGCGCAGTTTCTGATCGACCGCGAGCCGCATGATCCCGAGCGACGCGAGCAGGTCGTCCTCCGGCACCCTCGGGTCGACGGTGAAGGAGAGGATGTACCGATCCTCCCCCACCGAGATGGCCGCGAAGCGCTCGGCACCCAGCCGCCGCTCGAGCTCCGGGTCGACTCCGGGCGCATCGAGGTCCATGACGGTCACGCCCTCGTCCAGCACCTTCTCGACCGGCGGGTACTCCTCCGGAACGAAGAGGCCGGGCGCTACCGCCGGCACGTCGCCGAAAGTCCGCACGAGCTCGTAGCCGCCGTCGCGGCGCTCGTAGAGCCGCCCGCCGCGGACGCCGAGGACCTCCGAGAACTGCTCGATGACCGTCGACGCCGTCTGCATGATCGTCGCCGAGGGGTCGCTCGAGCGCTCGAGGGCCTCGATCGCCTTCTCGACCTGACGGAAGAGGATCTTCCCGGTCGTGCTGCTGCCTGTCGCCATGGGAGGGGCGGATTCTATCGTGCGCAGGCGCGAGACAGCGGAAGTATGATTCCCCTTTCTCTCGGGGGCCGAGATGAAGACCGCACTCGCCTTCCTGCTGCTCGCCACCGTGTCGTTCTCGTTGCGGGCCCAGTTGCTGAGGCCTCCGCTCGCTCCGGACGCCTTCCCCGTCAACGACCAGCCTCTGGTCCTGGACCAACCAATCTCGCCCAGGTCGTTCATGGCGCCGGACGGAACGATCGTGATCACCTGGAACAACCACGTGGGGACCACGCAATCCCGGATCCTCGCACGCCGGTTCGACGCCAACGGAAGTCCTCTCGAAGACGAGTTCTTCGTCAGTCAGTCCGCCGTCGGCGACCAGCTCTCACCGTCGATCGCCGGCGACGACGCGGGAGATTTCGTCGTCGTGTGGGAGAGCACGCTTCAGGACGGCTCCGGATCCGGCATCTATGGACGCCGTTACGTCGGCGGCCTCCCCGCTTCCGACGAGTTCCTCGTCAACGCGTCCGAGACTGCGGGAGACCAGAAGGCCCCGGCCGTCGCCGCCGCTCCCGACGGCCGCTTCGTCGTGGCCTGGGAGACCGATCGGCCCGATCCCGCCGGCGCCGACGTCGTCGCGCAGCTCTACGATGCCGGCGGCAACGCGGTGGGCTCGCAGTTCGACGTGCCCACGGAGATCTCCGGACCGCAGACGCTGCCCGCGGTCGCGATGGACGCGACGGGCGCGTTCGTCGTGGCGTGGCAGGGCGCTCCCGTCGTGGCTCCGGCCCTCGACAACGTCTTCGCCCGCCGCTTCGCGAGCGACGGCACGCCCGTGGGCGATCAGTTTCAGGTCAACACGACTTCGGACATCGACCAGGAGCATCCGGCGATCGCCACGGACGGGACGGACCGGTATCTGGTGGTCTGGGATCGCATCACGAACACCTTTCCCCACGGCCTCTTCCGCGGGCGGTATTTTCGGGGGGCCGTTCCCGAGGGGCCCGATTTTCCCGCGGGGGATCCATCCGAAGGATTATCCCGGCCCACCGTATGGATGACCGTCGACCGCGCGCTCGTTGCGTGGACCAACGACGGCAGTCTGCTCGCCCGGGGATTCGATGGACTCGGGCGGCCGGGGGAGACATTCCCCGTGGGCTTGCCGCCCGGAGCCGACGTGTTCGCGGTGACGATCGCGGGCAACGCGCTCGGGCGCTTCGTGGTGAGCTGGGTGGGCCTTCCGCTTACGGGCATGGGCCTCTTCGGCAGAATCGGTGCGGCTCCGGACGCATTGAATCCGGCGGTCGACCCGCCGACCAGCGTTGCCATCCCGTTCAACGGAATCCTCGAGAGCGGCGAGCAGGCCGTCTTCGCGCCCGCCTATCTCGAAACCTCCGGAGCGGGCTTCGCGCTGACGGGGTCCCTCGTCGCGAGCCTCGGCCCGCCCGGCTCCGACGTGGCCGTCGCGGACGGAACGGCCGATTACGGCATCCTCCCCGCGGGGGCCGCCGCGGATTGCCTCGCGGCGACGGGCGACTGCTACGCGGTCTTCGTCGACCGAGGGCCGAACGTCATCGGCCACTGGGATCCGGTCTTCATCGAAACCCTCTCCAACGGGGAGACGAAGACCTGGGCCCTCCATGTCGGGGAGACTTTCCTGGACGTCTCCGCCTCGGATCTCTACTACTCCTTCATCGAGTCGATCGCGCATTACGAAGTCACTGCGGGCTGCGGAAACGACAACTACTGCTCGGACGCGTCCGTCTCCCGCGCGGAGATGGCGGTCTTCCTCCTCAAGAGCCGCTATGGACGGAATCACGCGCCGCCTCCGGCGACGGGCACCGTCTTCGGCGACGTGCATGCCGGCGACTTCGCCGCAGACTGGATCGAGGAGCTCGCGGCGCTGGGCATCACGGCAGGCTGCACGGCGACCGACTACTGTCCGAACGATCCGGTGACGCGGGAGCAGATGGCGGTCTTCCTCCTGAAGACCCTGGAGGGCTCGACCTACGTGCCCCCGGACCCGACCGGCATCTTCGGAGACGTGCCGATCGACGACCCCTTCGCACCCTGGATCGAGGACCTCGCCGGCCGACAGATCACGGGCGGCTGCCAGACCGATCCGCTGCTCTACTGCCCGTTGCGGCCGACGTCGCGGGGAGAAATGGCCGTCTTCCTCACGAAGACGTTCTCGCTGGTTCTCTACGGCCCCTAGGCGGGCCGTACGCGCCGGACGCTAGCCCGCCGCGGGGCGGGAGGTCGGCCGGGCGCGGTCGTTCGGCTGATCGTCGCGGATCTTGCCGTCGCGCAGCCGCACGATGCGCCGGGCGTGCGCGGCGATGTCCTCCTCGTGCGTGACGAGCACGATGGTGTTGCCGCGCGAGTTGAGCTCGTCGAAGAGGGCCATGATCTCGTAGCCGGTCTGCGAATCCAGGTTGCCCGTGGGCTCGTCGGCGAGCAGGATGCTCGGGTTGTTGATCAGCGCGCGCGCGATCGCGACGCGCTGGCGCTGCCCGCCCGACATCTCGTTGGGCTGGTGGTTCATCCGGTCCTGCAGACCGACGGACGTCAGCGACTGCACGGCGCGCTCGCGACGATCCTTGCGGGAGAGGCCGCCGTAGACGAGCGGCAGCTCGACCTGCTGGAGCGCCGACGTGCGCGGCAGGAGGTTGAAGGTCTGGAAGACGAACCCGATCTCCTGGTTGCGGATCGCCGCGAGCTCGTCGTCGGTCATCCGGGCGACTTCCTTCCCGTTCAGGATGTACGACCCCGCCGTGGGCGTGTCGAGGCAGCCGATGAGGTTCATCAGCGTCGACTTGCCGGAGCCCGAGGGGCCCATGATCGCCACGTACTCGCCCCGCTCGACGCCCAGGGACACGCCGGCCAGGGCCTGGACCTTCTCCTCGCCCATCACATAGACCTTCGTGATGTCACGGATGTCGATCAGCATCGGGGACGCGGTCCTCTCTGGCATGGATATACGAAGATTCGGCCGTCCAGTTTCGATGACGGCCGTCTGCCCACGACGATTCTACGGCCTCAGGGCCGCGAACCCGGCCTTCCCCAGAACGAAGAGCAGCCACAGGGACACGACCAGGATGGCCATCCGGCGGCGCGAGGCCCCGGCGGCGGAGGACAGGCCGAGCACGAGCAGGGCGATGGCCCAGAAGGTGAAGAGGTCCACGGAGGCCGCGAGGCTGTGCAGGGCCCTGTCCGTGCGCGGATCGACCAGGAAGCCCAGGTTCGTGTGGAGGGCGTCGCCGATCGTCTCCGGATCGATCGTCTGCCGGTTCCAGAACACCGCGATGAGGGCAATGGAGGCGAGCGTCGCGGGGAAGAACGCGTGCGCGGTCACGCCTAGCGACTGCTCGTAGCGCACCTCCCAGCCGAAGGCCTGGCACGCCCCCCAGAGCACGGCCGCCGTCAGGAGCGCGAGGACGAGCGGCGCGAGGACCGCCGCCGCGTCTCCGAAGACCCAGCCGATCCGGCGGATCGTCTCGAGCGCGGAGTCCATCTGCGCGGCGGTCAGGTGGCGATTCGCCAGCTGCTTCGCGGCGACGGCGCGCCAGTCCATCTTGGACAGGATCAGCTCGGAGAGCGGAAACCCGAGCCCGGCCGCGATCGCGACGGGCAGGATCCACGTGGGCCGCGCCGCGATCGACGCGAAGGTCCGCACCGGCGACAGGAAGACGCCGAGCAGACGCGGGAGCCCCGACTCGCGCCCGGTTCCGGGTGAGGGCGGCGGCGTGGCCTCCGCTCCGCCTTCCGTCATCCGCTACGGAGCGCCGAGCGTCGTCCCGTCGAGAAGGGCCCGCCGCGCGGCCGCGACGCTGCCGTCCGTCACCGGAGGCTTGGCCTCGGGGATGCCCGAGATCGTCACGCCCTTCCAGTCGAGGATGTCGGCGATCGCGCTGTGGTACGCGGAGACGGCCTTTCGGTAGACGGCGAGCGCCAGCAGCTCCGAGGACTTCGCCTCCGACAGCTGGTTCTGGATCTGCGAGACCTCGAAGGACGTCGTCATGCCGTTGTCGTACTTCTTCCTCGCCGCATCGAGGTTGCGCTCGGCAAGCTCTCGGCTCTTCGCGGCCGCGTCGATCTGGCGCGCGGCCGTCTCGATCGCGCGGTGCGCGTTGCGCACGTTGAGCACGATGTCCTGCTCGAGCGTCGTCTGGCGGGCGCGCTCGGTCTCGAGGTTGAACTCGGCGACGCCCTTCGCGCCCCGCGCCGCACGGTTGAAGATCGGGTACGAGAAGGCCAGGCCCACGCTCCAGTCCTGGTAATGCCGGGTGAAGAGCGAGTCGACGGCGCCGTTGAGGCCCGTGTCGTTGCGGCTGATGATCTGGCCCGTGTCCGGATCGAGCAGCGCGGTCGCGCCGCCGTTGTGCCCGTAGTGGGCCTGCAGGTCGAGCCGCGGCAGGAGCTGGTTCTTCCAGTAGTCGTAGCTGAGCAGGTTGTTCGCGACCGTGTAGCCCTGCGCGATGATCTCCGGCCGGTGAGCCAGGGCCGTCTGGACTCCCGACGACAGGTCGAAGCTCACCTTCTGGGCGTGCAGCTCGTCGGTCGGGATGATCGGTGTCTGGCCGCTCGTCGCCTCGAAATTCATGGCGCGGCGAAGCTGGTCGCCGGCGAGGCCGACCGTGGCCTCCGCGTTGATCACGTCCTGCTCGGCCGTGGCGATGCCGACCTCGGTCTGGACGATGTCGATCGGCGCCATCGACCCCACGTCGATCTTGATCTTGGTGATGCGGTTGAGCTCGGTGGCGATCCCGCGGGCCTCCTGCTTGACGAGCAGGTTGGCGCGCGCGAAGACGAGGTCCCAGTACGCCTGCTCGACGGTGTCGATCGTCGTCTGCACGCTACGGACGAACGTCTGGTACGTCGCGTCCCGCGTGTTGGTGGCGAGGTTGATGTTGAGATTCGTCACGCTGATGCCGAAGTTCCGCAGCAGCGGCGTCGAGACGCCGAGGACGAGCCCCGAGGAGTAGGCCGGGTTGATCGTCTGGAACGAGGAGTTCGTCTTCGTCCGGTCGGCGTTGAAGCCCAGGCTGAAGATGCTGCCCCACGGCGTCAGCTGCGAGACCTGCGCCAGTCCGCTCGCGGTGTCGGTCTTGATGACCGTGCCGCCCGAGAGCTGAGACGACGTCGGCAGCTCGCTGTGGGAACGCAGGCCGTTGCCCGTGAGCAGCGGATCGTAGATGCCGGTCTGCTGAAACAGAAAGAACTGCGCGGACTCGGCCGTGTTGATCGAGACGTTCAAGTCCTGGTTGTTCGCCAGCGCGACGCGGATGGACTCGTCGAGGGTCAGATGGATGCCGTCGCTCTCGGGAGGCGGCAGGGGCCTCGGAGTGCGCTGCCCGGCTCGGGCCGACACTACCGCGCCGACGGGCTGGGAGACGATGTTCTGAGGAGGCTGGGTCCCCGGCGCGGGCGCGGTCGCCGGCGGAGGAGGCTGGCTCTGCTGGGCCGTGAGGGCCGGCGGCATTCCGATGAGGAGGGCGGAAACCGCGAGCGCGGCGATGCCTCTCCGGGTGTGGCTCAAGCTCTTCATTCCCAAACTCCTTTGTCACCCACTCTACGCATCTGCGACCCGAATGTTTCGCTTAATCCTTCATATCACTGCATTTCGCCGGGGTAAAAGCAAGCCACGGAGCGCCCCGACACATTCTCGACGAGCGACGGAGTCTCTTCTCGACACCGCGGCCTCGCGATCGGACAACGCGGATGGAAGGCGCACCCGCCGGGCGGATCGACCGCCGAGGGCGGCTCTCCCGCCAGGCGATGTGGAGGCCGCGGCGCTTGCGGGTCGGCGGCCGGCACCGCCGCGAGCAGCGCGACGGTGTACGGATGCAGCGGACGGGCGAGGACGGCGTCGCCCGGCCCCTGCTCGACAATGCGCCCGAGGTACATCACGGCGAGCGTGTCGGCGACGCGGGAGACCACGGCGAGGTCGTGCGCGATGAACAGGTACGCGAGGCCGGCGCGCTCCTTGAGATCGAGCAGAAGGTTCACGATCTGAGCCGCGATGGAGACGTCGAGGGAAGACACCGGCTCGTCGCAGACCAGGAGCTTCGGCCCGGTCGCCAGCGCGCGCGCGATCGCGACGCGCTGCCGTTGGCCGCCCGACAGCTCCGCGGGGAACCGCTCGGCGGTCTCGGCCGAGAGGCCCACGTCCTCGAGGAGCTCGCGGACGCGCGCCCCCAGCTCCGAGCGGAGGGCGAGGCGCTGCACGCGCAGCGGCTCCGCGACCTGATCGCCGACGCGCAGGCGCGGATTGAGCGACGTCTGGGGATCCTGGAACACGACCTGCAGATCGCGCCGCCGGCGGCGCAGAGCGGAGCCCGAGAGCGCGAGCCAGTCCTCGCCTTCGAACGCGATCGACCCCGAGTCCGGCTCGACGAGGCGAGCGACGATGCGGCCGACGGTCGTCTTGCCGCTCCCTGACTCGCCGACGAGCGCCAGCGTCTCGCCCGCTCTCACGTCGAAGTCGACTCCCCGCACCGCGGGCAGGAACCGCTGAACGCCTCCGAGCACGCCGCGGCCGCGCCCGCCACGGACGGCGAAGCGCTTGGTCAGCCCGCGGGCGGCGAGCAGCGCGGCGGTCGCGTTCAGCGGCGGCTCCCCGGGGAGGCGGTCGCGCTTCCGGGCGCGCTCGAAGGAGTCGTCCCTCCAGGCGCGCCCGAAGGGGTCGTCCCGCCGTAGAGGAAGCAGCGCGCACGGCCGGCGACGGTCGGATACGGATCCGGCGGACTCGCCTCGCACGGCGCGAACCTCTCGGAGCAGCGCGGCGCGAACGCGCACCCCCGTAGGGAAGTCTCGCGCGAGGAGAGGTCGGCAAGGACGCCCGGGATGACCTCGTAGCGGCGTCCCCGCTCCCGCGCGGCCGAGTCGACCCGCGGCATCGACCGCAGGAGACCGCGCGTGTAGGGGTGAGCCGGAGACCGGAAGAGCGCCGTCGTGTCCGCCTCCTCCACGATCTGGCCGGCATAGAGAACGAGAACCCGATCGCAGTGCGCCGCCACGGCGCCGAGGTCGTGGGTGATCAGGAGGAGGGTCAGCGCGCGTTCGCGGCGCAGGCGGTCCAGGAGGTCGAGCACCTGCGCCGCGACGGTCGCATCCAGCGACGCCGTCGGCTCGTCCGCGAGCAGGAGCGCCGGCCCGCAGGCGAGCGTCAGGGCGAGCAGCGCGCGCTGGCGCAGGCCGCCGGAGAGCCGGTGCGGATACTCGGACAACGCGCGCTCGGGGTCCGGGAACGCCACGTCGCGGAGCGCCGCGAGGGCGAGCTCCCGCCGCTCCGCGCGCGACACGTCGAAGTGAAACCGGAGCGTCTCGTCGATCTGCGCCCCGATCGTCTGCACGGGATCCAGGGCGGACGCGGGCTCCTGGAAGACCAGGCCGATCTCGCGGCCGCGAATCGCCCGCCACTGCGGATCGGAGAGCGCGAGCAGATCGCGACCGCCGAACCGCACCGCTCCGGTGACGCGCGCGGATTCCGGCGACAGCCCCAGGATCGCGCGCGCGAGCTGCGTCTTCCCGCAACCGCTCTCGCCGACGAGAGCCACGGACTCCCCCGCCTCCAGGGCGAACGTGACTCCGCGCACGGCCGGCCGCCGCACGCCGTCGGCGGGGAGCTCGACGGTCAGGTTCTCGACGGAGAGGAGAGGCGCGGCCGCCGTCGCCGCGGCCGACGAGGACGAGGAGACGCGGGAAGCGGGAGACGGCGTGCCCGGCGGACCCTCGGCGCTCACGAGTTCTTGCGGACGGCCTCGAGATCCTTCACGCGGCGCGCGACGTCGCGGTAGTTGCGGTTGAGCGCGGAGACCTCCTGGAACGTCTTGATCGCGAGCTCCCAGTCGCCCGTGTCCTGATAGACCGAGCCGAGGTCGTACAGCATGCCGGCGGTCTCGATCGGCGTGATCGAAGGCGTCTCGAGCCCCTTGCGGAACCACTTGACCGCGAGCTGCGGCATTCCCTTCTCGAGGAAGCAGTGTCCGAGCATGCTGCAGCACTCGACGGCGCGGCCGACGTCCTTGCTGGCCAGCTGGAACTCGCCGATCGCCTCGTCGACGAGGCCCATCTCCTTGTACGCGATCCCGAGGTTGTAGTGGGTCTCGTAGTCTTCGGCGGAGAGCTGCTGCTCCACGCCCTTCTTGAACTCGCGGAAGATCTCCTCGAGCGAGACCTCGCCCTGCGGACCGGAGAGGGCGGCGGCGTCGTCGGGCAGGATCTCTTCGGACAGCTCCTTCTCGAGCTCCTCGGCGAGGTTGAAGAACTTCTGTTCGTCGGTGAAGAGGTTCTCCTCGAGGACGGCGGGGACCTCGGGAGAGTCCGGCACGGACGGGACGGCGGACTCGCCCGCCTTCTGCATCTCGTCCTCGAGCAGGTTGCCGAGCTGCTCGAAGGAGACGAACTCCTTCTCCGCCGGCGCCTGAGGCTCGGGAGTCGTGAGCTTCTCGAAGGCGGGCGCGGGGCCGCCGACCTCGGTGAACTCGATCGAGTCCTCGGGAAGCATCGGCGGCGCCTGCTCGGTGACCGGCGGCGGCGGCGCGGACGCGGGGCCGAGGTCGAACTCCTCGAACTCGACGTCCATCCCCGCCGGGGCCACGACCGCGGGCGGATGCGGGGCCGACTCGGGAGGAGCCTCGATCCAGACCTCGGCGGCCGCCGCCGAAGCCGCGAGACCGGCCAGCCCCAGAATGCGTCGTGCGTCGGCGGGCCGCGCGGATTCGTTGTACGCGGCGGCCAGGGACTCGGCCTCGCGGGAGAGCGCCGGATTCCGATTCTCCGCCAGCAGCTCGACCAGCCGCTCGCGTGCCTTCAGGAGGTCCGGACGCTTGCGCGTCAGCGAGATGAGGCGCTCGATCGCCTTGTCCGTCAGGCCGTACTTCGCGAACACCTCGGCCTCGACGATGAGCGTCTCGAGCTGCTGGTCGTCGACTCCTGCGGTTCCCGCGGTTCCCGCGGTTCCCGCAGTTACTCCGATTCCCGGCGCCCCTGGCGGGACTCCGACTCCGACTCCTGCGGTGCCCGCCGCTCCGTGCGTCGCGGCGGCCGGTTCCACTTTGGCCGGCGCGGGCGCGGGCGCGGGAGGCGGGCTCGCGACCTCCTCCTTCTCGAACTCGATCGAGGGGACCCTGGGCTGCGGCGCATGGACCGCGGCCGAGTCCTCCAGGTCGATCACGAGCTCCTGGTACTCCGGCTCGGCGGCCGCCGGAGAGGCCGGCGCGGAGGGGGGCACAGGCGCCTCGGTCGGAGGTCCGACCTGCTGCAGGCGCTGCGCCGCGGCCGCGAAGGACGGGTCGGCCTCCAGGGCCCGGCGGTAGTGCGCCGCCGCCGAGGCGGGGTCCGCGCGCTTCTCGGCGACCTCGCCGAGCGTGGTGTGCGTCTTCGCGAGCGCCGTCCGGTTGCCCTCGGCCTCCTGGACCTTCGCCAGGGTCTCCAGCGCCGCCGCGTTGTGCGGATCGGCGGTCAGGACGGGTTCGAGATAATCGGCCGCTCGGGTGAACTCGCGGCGGCCGGCGGCCTTCTCGACGAGCGGCGCGAGGACGGCCGCCGCCTTGTCGAACGCCTGTTCCTGAAGGCGGAGGCGGCTCAGAAAGAGGCGCGGGGCCTCGGCATCGGCGTCGAGCGCGAGCGCCTGCTCGGCGGTCCGGACGGCCTCCGCCCGCTGCCCCATCTCGAGCTGGGCCTCCGCGAAGAGCGCGAGGCTCTCGGCCGTGCGCGGCGCGGCCCGGAGGACCGCCATCGCCGCGTCGGTGTTCTTCTGCGCCAGCAGCGAGCGAACCAGGTTCTTCTGCGTCTCGACGTCGGCGGGCGAGAGCTCGAGGGCCTTCTGGAAGACCTGGGCCGCCTCGTCGTGGGCTCCGCGCTTCAGGAGCATGGAGCCGATCAGGCCGTACTGCATGACGGCCTCGTCCTTCTGGTTCGCGGCGCGGTAGAGATCGGCGAGCCGGGCCTGGATGCGGAGGTCCGTCGCGTCGATGGTCGCCATCTTCTTGTACACCGCGATGGCGTCCTTGATCTTGTTGTTCTTCTGGTAGTGGTCCGCGAGGACCTGGTACTGGGAGCGCGAGTCCTGGACCAGCCCCTGCTTGTGGTACAGCTCGGCCAGCTTGTCGTAGACCTCGAGCTGGGCGGGGTCGATCTTGTTGATCTTCTTGTAGATCGCGATCGCCTTCAGGAAGAAGCCGTCCTTGGCGTAGTGGTCGGCGATGCGCGAAAAATAGGGGATCGAGTCCTGCTGCCGGTTCATCCGGACGTACAGGTCCCCCACCTTGTTCAGCGTCGAGATGTCCTTCGGGTTGTCCTCGAGGACGCGCAGGTATTCCTTCAGCGCCTGATCGAGCTTGCCTCGGGACAGAAGCTTCTCGGCGGATTGGAGAATTTGTTCGCGGGTGGCCGCCATCGGTCGATCTAATTCTAACCGCGACCGCGCGCCGGCCGACCGGCGATTGGCTCCTCGCCGGGCTCCGGAACGACCCCGCGATACGTCAAACGATGCTCGGGACAGGGTCCGGAGCGTCGCAGCGCGTCCCAGTGCTCCGGCGTCCCATAGCCCTTGTGCTGCTCGAATCCGTACGCCGGATAGCGCCGCGAGAGCCCGTCGAGGAGGCGGTCGCGGTGAACCTTGGCCACGATCGAGGCGGCGGCGATGGCGCCCGAGAGCGCGTCGCCGTGCACGATCGGCACCTGCGGAAGCCGCACGCCGGGAACCCGCACGGCGTCGACGAGCAGCGCGTCGGGAGCGGGGCGCAGCGACGTGACCGCCTGCCGCATCGCCTCGAGGCTCGCGCGCAGGATGTCTCCGACGTCGATCGCGTTCGCCTCGACGACGCCCACGCCCCACGCGATGGCGCGCGCGCGAATCTCGCGGTCGAGCTGCTCGCGGACGGGCGCGTCGACCTTCTTCGAGTCGTCGAGACCGGGGAGCACGCAGCCGCGCGGCAGGATGACGGCCGCGGCGACGACGGGGCCGGCGAGCGAGCCGCGCCCCGCCTCGTCGACGCCGGCGATGCGCGCGTAGCCGCGGCCGAGGAGCTCCTCCTCGAGTCGCGACAGATCCCGCAGGCGGCCCAGCTCCGCGAAGAGCGCGGCCAGCGGATCGGGGATCACGTCCGGGGCGAGCGAACCGCGGGTCGGTTAATCGGTCTGCTTCTCGTCGATCCGGGCAGCCTTGCCCTTGCGGCCCCGGAGGTAGTAGAGCTTGGCGCGACGGACCGCGCCCTTGCGCTCGACCTCGATGCGGTCGATGATCGGCGAGTGCAGCGGGAAGATCCGCTCCACGCCCACCCCGCCCGAGATCTTGCGGACGGCGAAGGTCTCGCGGATGCCGCCACCCTTGCGGGCGATCACGATCCCGGAGAAGAGCTGGATGCGCTCCTTCTCGCCCTCGCGGATCTTGACGTGAACGCGGACGGTGTCCCCCGGGGCGAAGACCGGCAAGTCGGTCTTCAGCGCGGGCTTCTCGATTTCGAGCAGAATGTCACTCACGGCCGGACCTCTTTCGGATTCAGGCGGGCGTAGCGCCCGCGGGTACCAGGAAGTCGAAAAACGGCGCATTCTAGCCGAGCGGGCCACCCCGGGGCAAATCGCCCCCTCGGAGGCCCCGCCCGCTACTCTCCGCCGTCCTCCCCCGGTTCCGGGGGTCTGCGTGCGAGCAGATCCGGGCGCCGCTCGCGCGTCCGGGCCAGCGCGGCGGCCCGTCTCCAGCGCAGGATCTTCTTGTGGTCGCCGGAGAGGAGCACGTCCGGCGCGGAAAGCCCCCGGAATTCGCGCGGCCGCGTGTAGTGAGGGTAGTCGAGGCGGTCGCCCTGGAACGACTCCTCCTCGAGCGACTCGGGGGCTCCCACGACGCCCGGGATGAGCCGCGAGACCGCCTCCGTCAGTGCCAGCGCGGCCGCCTCGCCGCCCGGCAGGACGAAGTCGCCGAGGGAGATCTCCTCGTCGTACAGACCGAGCTGCCGGACCCTCTCGTCGATCCCCTCGTAGCGTCCGCACACGAGGAGCAGACGCGGCCGGAGCGCGAGCGCCGCCGCGGCCGCCTGATCGAGCCGCCTCCCCTCGGGGCCCATCAGCACCGTCCAGGCCCGGGGTCGTCCCTCGGCGTCCCGCCGGCCCTCGATCGCGGCGGTCACGACCGGAGCGCTCAGGACCATCCCGGCTCCGCCTCCGAACGGCTCGTCGTCCACCTTGCGGTGGCGGTCCATCGCGAAGTCCCGCAGGTCGGTGACCTTCACCTCGAGCAGGCCGGCGGCGAGCGCCTTGCCGAGGAGGCTCTCCTGGAGCGGCGAATGGAAGTACTCCGGGAAGATGGTCAGGATCTCGATCTGCATACGCGGCCTGCCTCAGAGCTCCAGGAGTCCCTCGGGCAGATCGAGGATGATCGCACGGGCGTCCCGATCGACGCGGACGACGTACTCCTCGACGAACGGGACGAGGGCCTGCTTCCCGTCCGGCCGCGTCACGGTGAGCAGCGGGCCGGCGGGGGTCTCCTCGACTCCCTCCGCGGTTCCGAGGCGGCGGCCCTCGCGGTCCGCGCACGCGAACCCGCGGAGCTCGTGGCTGTAGAAGAACCCCTCCGGCGCCGGGAAGGCGTCGCCGGCCGCGACACAGAGGTCTCCCCCCGCGAGCGCGCGCGCGGCGTCGGCGTCTCCCACGCCCTCGAAGCGCAGCAGGAAGCGGCTCCCGTGCGGACGCGCCTCCGCGAGGCGAACGGTGCGCGTCTGCTCGTCGCGCTGCCAGACGAGCTCGAGCCCGGGTCGCAGTCGCTCGGGGAACGCCGTCAGCACCTCCGCCGAGACCTCTCCCTGGAGCCCGTGCGGGCGGTGGACCCGGGCGACGACCAGGAGCTCGGGCTGGGTCATGGGCGAAGCCAACGCAGGGCCGGGCGAACCGAGGCGCCGGCGAGACGCTAGTCGCGAACGCGGATGACGAGGCGTGTGCCGCGCGCGACCGCGGCGGCCGACGCGAAGGCGCGCAGCGCCCGGATCGTCCGCCCCTCGCGGCCGATCAGGCGGCCCCGGTCGGTCTCCGGCACGTCGATCTCGTAGACCGCCGTCTTCCCCTCGAAGCTCTCCACGACGCGAGCCTGCTCGGGCTGGTCGCAGAGTCGGCGGACGACGGTCTCGACGAGCTTCCTCATGGCGAGGCCTAGGCGACGGGCGCCGGCGCGGGCTGCTCGAGCAGGGACTGGATCGTGGGCGACACCAGCGCGCCCTTGGCGATCCACTGCTTCGCGCGCTCGCGGTCGAACGCGAGGACCGGAGGGTTCACGACGGGGTCGTAGGAGCCCAGCTCCTCGAGCACCTCGGCCCGCGGGGTGCGGCGGGTGTCGGAGACCACGATCCGGTAGTAGGGCCGATTCCGGGCCCCGGTGCGGCAGAGACGGATTTTCAGCATGTCTGGGTTCTCTCTTCCTCAATCAAAAGCGGGGCATTCTAGCAGAGGTTGGAGCAGCCGCCGGTTTGCCCCTACCCCTTGGGGGCGGGCATGGCCAGCTTCGACAGGTCCAGCCCCCGGACGCCCTTGCGGGCCGTACGCATCATGCGACGCATCTGCTGGTACTGCTTGAGCAGCCGGTTGATCTCGGCGACCGAGGTCCCGGATCCCGCCGCGATCCGCTTCTTGCGGCTCCCGTTCAGGACCTGGGGGTAGCGGCGCTCGTCCGGGGTCATGGAGTCGATCATCGCCGTGACCCGGGTGAGCGCCTTCTCGTCCACGCTCTCGGGCTGCTTGAGGGCCTTGAACGCGCCGCCCTTGGGGAGCAGGTCGAGCAGCCCTTCGAGCGGCCCCATCTTCTTCATCGACGCGAGCTGGTCGCGCAGGTCCTCGAGGGTGAACTCGCCGGCCATGCTCTTCTCGGCGAGCTTCTGGGCGGCCTGCGCGTCCACGCTCGCCTCGACCTTCTCGATCAGCGTCATCACGTCGCCGAGCCCGAGGATGCGCGACGCCATGCGATCCGGGTGGAACGGCTCGAAGTCCTGCGGCTTCTCGCCGACGCCCACGAACTTGATCGGCTTGCCGGTCGTGGACACGACCGACAGAGCGGCGCCGCCCCGCGCGTCCCCGTCCGTCTTGGTCAGGATCACGCCGGTCAGCGGGAGCGCGGCCGCGAAACCGGACGCGGAGCGGACCGCGTCCTGCCCCGTCATCGAGTCGGCGACGAAGAGCGTCTCCTGCGGCTCGACGGCCGCGGCGACGGCCGCGACCTCCCGCATCAGCTCCTCGTCGATGTGGAGGCGCCCGGCCGTGTCGACGATGACGGTGTCGCGGCCCGTCTGCTTCGCCTCGCGCACGCCCTCGCGCGCGACCTCGACCGCGTCCTTGCGGTCTCCCGGCTCGTAGACCGGGATGCCGATCTGCTTGCCGAGGGTCACGAGCTGCTGGACCGCCGCCGGCCGCGTCAGGTCCGCCGCGACCACGAGCGGGTAGCGGCCTCTCCCCTTGAGGTGGAGCGCGAGCTTCGCCGCCGACGTCGTCTTGCCCGACCCCTGGAGACCCGCCAGCAGGATCACCGCCGGCGTCTTGGAGAGCGCGAGCTCGGACGTCGTCCCCCCGAGGAGCGCGATCAGCTCGTCGCGGACGATGCGCGTGACTTCCTGCGCCGGCGAGAGCTGCTGCGTGACCTTCGCCCCGATGGCCTTCTCCTTGACGCGCGCCGTGAAGTCCCGAACCACGGGCAGGGCGACGTCCGCCTCGAGCAGCGCCAGGCGGATCTGGCGGAAAGCGGTCTCGAGGTGGTAATCGGTGAGGTGCCCCTCGCCCCGCAGCTCCTTGAAGACGCCGTTGAGTCGATCGCCCAGGCTTTCGAACATCGCGTTTGTAACCCCCGTTTTCGCCGTTTAGCGGGCGGCGAAGCGCCCGACCCTCGAAGGCTATCGCCGCGATGACCCCGAGTCGAGCGTCCCCTTTTGGGTTGACAGGGGGTCCGGTTCGGATATGATTCCGCGTCGATTTTCCTACGGTCGGTTTCGACTTCCGCGCTCCGAGACAGCGCTTCAACAAGAAGGAGATGAGGTTTATGAAGAAGTTCCTGACCCTGGGTCTTGCGGCCATGGCGGCCGTGGCGCTCTCGACGGGCTGCCAGAAGAAGGAGACCACCACCACCGAGACGACCACCCAGACCGAGGCTCCCGCCGTCGTCGAAGAGACCGGGTCTGCGTCGGCGACCAGCAGCACGGCGACGACCACGACCGAGTCCACGACCACCTCGACCGCGACGACGACCGGCACGGAGACCGCGCCGGCGACGACCACCCCGGCGCCCAAGTAACTCTCTCCCTCGATCGACCGCGAGGCCCCCGCGAGGGGGCCTCGCTTTTTTGTGCCCCGCTCCTCCCGCTACACTGAGCCGAAGTGCTGCCGGTCTGGGTCGACGTCGCCCTGCTCCTCGTGTCGACCGCCGCGGGCCTCCGCGCGTGGCGGCTGAGCGGCCGCGTCCGAACGCTGACCGCACGGCTCCAGTCCCGCGAGCGCGGGGGCCACTTCCTGGCCGAGTCTCCGGATCCGCAGCAGATCCTCCAGCACGCGTACCGCGCCGCCTCCGAGATCCTCCCGCTCGCGGAGTTCGACCTCTACCGCGTGGACCAGTCCAACCGGATCTACGAAGTCTGGACCCTCGGCGGGCCGACCGAGGATCGCCGGCCGCGGCGGGACCCGGCGAACGCCAACCTCGGAGAGCTCATCGACTCGCAGGCCGTCCTGCAGCAGCTCGCGACCACGGAGACCGATCGCTCCTTCGCTCCGCGGGAGCTGATGCCCGGCTCCCCGCCGAGCCAGCGCCTGCGGCTTCCGCTCTACTCGGGCGACGTCCTCGTCGCGTACCTGCTCCTGATCTCGCCGCGGCCGATCGAGGAGCACCACAAGGCCGAGATCCGGGCGCTCCTCGCGCCTCTGACTTCCTCGCTCCACGCGTCGCGCAACTGGGAGATCGCGGTGACCGACGAGCTCTCGGCGCTCTCCTCGCGGCGCTACTTCGAGACGCGCCTGGCCGAGGAGTGGGCGCGTCACCTGCGCTACGGCGCGCCGCTGGCGGTGGCGTGCTTCGACCTCGACCACTTCAAGCGGATCAACGACACCCTGGGCCACGCGGCGGGCGACGCCGCGATCCGCCGCTTCGGCGAGATCCTGCGGGCCGCGGTCCGGGCGAGCGATCTCGCCTGCCGCAGCGGCGGCGAGGAGTTCGCCGTCCTCTTCCCCGAGACCTCCGCGCGCGCCGCGCTCGCGGTCGCCGACCGCGTTCGCCGCTCGATCGAGAAGGAGTCCTTCACGAGCGAGGGGCGGCCGTTTCACGTCACGGTCTCGGCGGGCGTCGCCGACACGACCGCGCTCGCCGCGGACGACCGCGACCAGCTGCTCTTCCGGGCGGACAGGGCGCTCTACGCCGCCAAGGACTCGGGACGCAATCGGGCGCGGCTCTGGGCGGAGAAGACGAAGCTACGGGAGCGTCGTTAGTTCTTAATCGTTAGTCGTTAGCCATTGAAAATGTCGGTTGGACGGCTAACGACTAACAACTAACGACTCATAACCCTTCGCAGCCGCCTCCACAGGCGGCTCAGCGGTCTGGGCAATCGAAGCGGAAGCTGGGGTGTGACCAGTCCCGCGATCGCCTCCGCCTCGAGCCGCGTCCACCGCGCATCCTCCGGCCGCACGCCGAGCTCGGCGAGGATCTTCCCGCGCTCGACGGCGACGCGCCGCAGGGGATCGCTGGAATCGCTCATCGCGCGGCCTCTCCCGGCGCTTCCACCCCGGCGATCCCCGCCGCGGAGAGGAGCCGGCGGATCGGCTCGTCCCAGTCGAGGCGGGCCGCCGCTCGCCGACCGGCCTCGCCCATCGCGGCGAGAGTCTCGGACTGCGACCAGGCCAGGCGCAGCGCCACGCCGAGCGCCTCCGGGCGCGGCGCCACGACGATCCCCGTGTCGCCGTTACGGACGAACTCGAGCGGGCCGCCCGCATCCTCCGTGGTGAGGACCGGCTTTCCCGACAAAAACGCCTCCAGCGGGACGTATCCGAGATCCTCGCCCGACGCGGTGACGGCGACGATCCGCGCCTGCGCGTACAGCGAGAGGAGCTCGTCGTCGCCCGCCTTCTCGATCCACCGCACGCGCGGCGCGACGCCCAGCTCGTGCGCCCGCCGCTCGAGGCGCTCGCGCTCCGGCCCCTCGCCCACGAAGATCGCGCGCGCGTCGGGGGCGTGCGGCAGCGCCTCGAGCAGGAGTCCCGGACGCTTCCAGGAGTCGAGCCGGCCGACCCACAGCACGGCGTCTCCGGACGGCCCGCCGCGGTAGCGGCCGGCGAGGGGCGGCGGATGGTAGAGCGGCTCCGAGCGGATGCCGTTGAAACGCAGCAGGCGTGCCGCCACCGTCTGCGAGTTGGCGAACACCCTGCGCGCCTCCGACAGGCCGACGCGGTCGATCTCGAACACGACCTCGCGCGTGCGACGGTCCTCGGGCGACGCGGTCAGGTCGCTGTACGCGGTGCCGAACTGGTCGTAGGCCTGGCGGTACTGGTGGATGAGCCAGACGACCTTGCGGGGGTGCCGGATCGCGTAGCTCGGGAAGCGCGTCGCGATGACGGCGTCGACCGGACGCGCGCCGACCTCGGAGAGGTCCAGGCTGCGCCAGGCGACCGCCGAGCGGACGAGGTCGAACCGGTCGCGCTCGACCAGGGGAATCGAGACGAGGTCCGCCTCGACGCCGCGGCGCCGGAGCTCCTCGGTGAGGCGGCGGACGTGCCGCTCGGCTCCTCCGTCCGCGAAAGGCGTCTGGACCGCCAGGACGAGGACGCGCGGGGCTTCCTTCAAGGCGACGGGCTCAAAGCGGCACGCGCCCGATGAGCGCGTAGTCCTGCGGGCCGAACAGCAGAGCGTTGAGCTTCCGATCGTTCTCCGAAGCTTCCTTCAGCCGCTGTGCGTCCGGCAGGGGCGAGCGGTACTCGATGCGCGTGTCCGCGAAGCCGGCGGCCTCGGCCAGGAAGCGGAGCGCCTCGGCGGGCACGGGCCGGACGTGCGTCGGGTCGAGGTAGAAGGCGCGCAGCGCCGAGAGCGAGTCCGCGTTGATGGTCTCGGCGACCAGCACGCCTCCGGGCGCGAGCGCTCGCCGCGCGGCCTGGAGAAAACGGAAGATCTCTTCGGGCGGCCAGTGCTCGACGACCTGGAACGCCACGACGCCCCCGAGCTCTCCGGTTCGCATCTTGAAGAGTCCGGCGATGCCGTCGCCCTCCTCGACGTCCAGCCCGGCAGCGCGGCAGGCCGACGCCGACACCGGGTTCGACTCGACGCCCTTCGCCCGAATCCCCGCCGCCTGCAGGAGCCGCAGGAACTCTCCGCGCCCGCAGCCGACGTCGAGCACGGGCCCGGGCGCGTCCTTGAGGAACGGGAGGTAGAACCGCTGGGCCTCGGCGATCTGTTCCGGGCTGCCGCGGAAGCGCTCCTCGAAGAGCGCGTACACGCCCGCGGGAAGGGGCGCCGCGGCGCCCGCGCCGGATGCCGGGCGTGCCGGCTCCGAGCCGCCCGGAGCGCCCCTGGAGCCGCTCGGCGACTCGACCAGGGTGAGACGAGACTCCTGCACGCCCGCCCGCCGCGACAGCTCGTCCACCGACCGCGAGGTCTCGGCTCGGAGGCGATCGACCTCGCCGGCGAGCTCGGATCCCGCCGCGAGCGACAGCGCGTTGAACGCGGACTGGTTGCGCCACAGGAAGCGCGCGGCGCGGATCGCGAGCCGCTTCAACGGGGCGAGCGGCGCGTCGTCCGGCACCGAGGGCGTCAGGACCTCCTCGGAGCGCTTCAGGGCGCCGCGGGCTCGGCCCGTGCCGGAATCGGCATCCGAGGAGCCGGAGGAGGGCGCGGGCGAGGCCTCCGCGATCGCGGCGCGGATCTCCTCCGCGAGGATTCGCTTCAAATCATCCGGACGATCTGTACCCGTACCCGTCGCCATCCGAAACTCGATCGAGGATAACAAATGAGGCTAGAATGCGCCGCCGCATGAGATTCACACGCCTCGGGATCGCCCTCTGCGTCGTTTCCCTCGCCGTCTTCGTGGCGGCTCGACAGGCCGCGCCGGGTCCCGCGCCGGTGAAGACCCCGGGCTCGCTCCTCGCGCCCGGCGAGGAGAAGTTCCTCGCCAACGTGCGGCAGTTGACCTTCGGCGGCCAGAACGCCGAGGCCTACTGGTCCGCCGACGGGAAGCGGCTGATCTTCCAGTCCGACGGCGGCGATCTCCCCTGCGATCAGATCTTCACGATGAACGCCGACGGCTCCGATCGCCGCCGCGTCTCGAACGGCCAGGGCAAGACGACCTGCTCGTACTTCTTCCCGTCGGGCGACCGGATCCTCTACGGTTCCACCTTCCGGGCGAGCCCCGATTGCCCGCCGAAGCCGGACCGATCGCGCGGGTACGTCTGGGCGCTCGACGACTACGACATCTACACCGCGCGGTCCGACGGCAGCGACATCCGCCCGCTCTTCTCCTCGCCGGCCTACGACGCGGAGGCCACGATCTCGCCGGACGGGAAGACGATCGTCTTCACCTCGGCGCGCGACGGCGACCTCGAGATCTACACGATGCGCGCCGACGGCTCGAACGTGAAGCGGCTGACGCACACGCCGGGATACGACGGCGGCCCGTTCTTCTCGGACGACGGGAAGAAGATCGTCTACCGCGCCGATCACCCGGAGAAGCCGGAGGACCTGGCGAAGTATCGCGAGAACCTCGCCCGCGGCACGTACGCGCCGCGCGCGCTCGAGATCCGCGTGATGAACGCCGACGGCTCGGGCGACCATGCCGTGACGAACAACGGGAAGGCGAATTTCGCCCCGTACTTTCTGCCCGGCGGCGTCCTGCCTGGCGGCGGCAGGGAGATCATCTTCTCCTCCAACCTCGCGGACCCGCTCGGCCGGGACTTCGACCTCTTCCTGATCCGCGAGGACGGAACCGGCCTGACGCGGGTGACCTTCAGCCCCGACTTCGACGGCTTCCCGATGTTCACCCGCGACGGAAAGACGCTCGTGTTCGCGAGCAACCGCAACGGCCAGAAGCCGCACGAGACCAACATCTTCGTCGCCGACTGGGTCAGGAAGTAGCGCCCGCGGAGGGCGGCTCCTCCTCCGCGAACGGAATCAGCGCCAGCGCGAGCGCCAGGACCACCGGCCCCAGGAAGAGTCCCGCGAAGCCGAACGCGGCGAGGCCTCCGAGCGCGCCGAAGAAGACGGTGAGCGTGCCCATCTCGGCCCTTCCCGAGACGAGCGCGGGACGCAGGAAGTTGTCGGCGCTGCCCGCCACGAGGCCGCCCCAGACCGCCATGAAGATCCCCTTCCAGACGATTCCCTGCGCGAACAGGACGATGGCCGCCGGGACCCAGATGAGGCCGATCCCCACGAGCGGAATGAACGAGGCGACCGTGGCGAGGACCCCGAACACCACGGGAGACCGCAGGCCGGTGATCCAGAAGGCGATCGCGATGAGCGTGCCCTGCACGAGCGCGGTGACCACGGTGCCGAAGACGACCGCATGCGTGACGTCCTGCAGGTGCCGGTCGAGGCTCGCCTTGCGCGTCTTCTCGAGCGGGATCAGCCGCTTGGCGCGCGCGGCCATCGCGTCCCCGTCGCGGAGGAAGAAGAACAGCACGAAGAGCGTCAGCGTGAGGTCGCCGACCAGCGCGAGCGCCCCGAAGAGCGCCGAGCGGCCGCGGACCAGCAGGAACTGCACCACGCTCTGCGCGCCGTCGGCCATCCACTCCTGCACCTGGTCGGACGTGACGGCCGTGTGGGCCTCGAGCCACGCCATCACGGCGCCGACCAGCGGGAGCCGCAGCACGTCCTGGAAGCCCTCGATCTGGTGGCTCTGGGCGTACTCCCCGAGTTTCTGCGCCAGCTCGGCCGCCTGCTTCGCGAAGGCGATGCTGCCCACGACGATCGGGAAGGCGATCCCGAGCACCACCGCGACGGTCAGGATCGCCGCGGCGAGCCCGCGGCGGCCCTTCAGCCGGCGGCGCAGCCGTGCGTTCAGCGGAAAGAGCAGGAACGCGAGGAGGAAGGCCCAGAGGATCGGCGCGTAGAAGGGCTGAAAGATGCGAAGAAGGAGATAGCCCAGCAGGGCGATGACCGCGAGGTTGAAGACTCGCGACGCGAATCGGTCGGTGCCGGACAGAGTGCGCCTCGCGCGGATGCTAGCAGGTCGGACGCGGACGCCCTGCTAGCATCGCGAGGTGAGTGAAGCGAGCCTCGAGCGCCCTCCGGACCGTCTCTTCGCCGCGCGCGTGCTGCGCGAGGAGTGCCTGGCCGCGGGATTCGCGGGCTTCGGGATCGCCCGGGCAGAGACTCCGCCCCGCTTCGAGCGCTTCCGCGACTGGATCGCCGAGGGCCGACACGCCGGGATGCGCTACCTCGAGGAGACGCTCCCCGCCCGGGAGTCGCCTGACAGCCTGCTGCCCGGCGCGCGTTCGATCCTTTGCCTGAGCTTCCCCCACCCGGCGCAGGATCGCGTCGCCGCCGACGGGACGCGGTTCGCTCGCTACACCTTTGCCGCCGCTCGAAGCGGCGACGCCTCCAGCGCCGCTCGAAGCGGCGACCCGGATGCCGACTACCACGGGACCCTGCGTGCGCGCGCGCTGTCGGCCGCCGAGGCGGCGCGGCGGCGTCTCCCCGGCGACTGGACCTACCGCGTCTGCGTCGACTCGACGCCGCTCGCCGAGCGCGCGTTCGCCGCCGCGGCCGGGCTCGGCTGGATCGGCAAGAACGGCTGTCTGATCGACGCCCGCCTCGGTTCGTTCCTGCTCCTCGCCGAGATCGTGACCGATCTCGACCTTCCGGCGGACGAGCCCGTCGCCGAGCAGTGCGGGGCGTGCACCCGCTGCCTGGACGCGTGCCCCACGCAGGCCTTCGTCGAGCCGGGCGTGCTGGACGCCGGGCGGTGCCTCGCCTACTGGACCATCGAGCACCGCGGCCCGATTCCCGACCGCTGGAAGCAGGCGGTCTCCGAGCACGTCTTCGGCTGCGACGTCTGCCAGGAGGTCTGTCCCTGGAACGGGAAGCCGCTGCCGCTCCCGGGAGACTCGCCGCCGCCTCCGACGCGCCGGGAGATCCTCGCGATGGGCAAGGGCGCCTGGCGCCGGCGTTTCGGCCGAAGCGCGGTCAACCGCGCCGCCCGGAGGGGCCTCCAGCGCAATGCGGCGGCGTCGGCGGGCGCCTGCCGCGACGCAGCCTGCCGCGGCGCGCTCGAGGCGGCAGCGCAGGTCACCGAGCCCGGACTCCGGGACGCCGCGCGCTGGGCCCTCGGGCGCCTCGAGAGCGATCCCGTATAAAATTCGGCATCTCCCTTGGCCCTCTGGCGGCGGCCTCCTGCCGGCCGGCGGACCGGGATCGAAAGGACGCCGCCTCATGAACCCCCAGATCGGGCTCTACGTCTTCGCGTTCGTGCTGTCCCTCCTGATGTCCGGCTTCTTCGCCGGCTCGGAGACGGCGCTCGTCTCGCTCGGCCGCATCGACCTCCAGGCCATGCGCGAGCGCGGCGACCGTCGCGGCGCCATGATCCGGATGCTGCGGTCCCAGACGTCGCGTCTCCTCGCGGTCATCCTGATCGGGCAGAACCTCTTCCTCTCCGCGGCCTCGGCCTCGGCCACCACGCTCGCCGAGCGCTGGTTCGGCGCCCGCTACGGCATCTTGGCCGCGGTGCTGTTCTCGACGATCACGCTCTTCATCTTCGCCGAGATGATGCCCAAGGCGATCGGCGCCGCGTCCCCGGTCGCCGTGGCCCGATCCGTCGTCGTTCCGCTCTCGTGGATGATGAAGGTGCTGTCCCCCCTCGCTGCCGTCTGCGTGGCGCTCACCAATCGGACGCTCCGCGCGCTCGGCGTCGTGGAGAGGCGTCAGGCGCTGACCGAGGAGGAGCTCAAGAGCGTGTTCAACCTCGGGGCGGACGAGGGCGTGATCCACCGCGAGGAGAAGCGCCTCCTCCACAAGGTCATCGAGTTCGGCGACAAGACGGTGCGGGACATCATGGTTCCGCGCACCAAGATCGTCGCGTTGCCGGAGACGGCGAGCTTCGCCGACGTGCAGGTCGTCCTGCGCGAGCACAAGTTCTCGCGCCTGCCGGTCTATCGCGGAACGCTCGACAACGTCGTCGGGGTCCTGAACGCGAAGGACCTGTTCGACCTGACCGACGCCGACGAGAGGACCTTCGAGCTGACCCGGCACTGCGACCCGCCCTTCCTCGTGCCCGAGTTCAAGCGGGCCGAGGACCTCTTCCGCGAGATGCGCCGCCGCCACACGCACATGGCGATCGTGGTCGACGAGCACGGCGGCACGGCCGGCCTCGCGACGATCGAGGACGTCATCGAGGAGCTCCTCGGCCAGATCCAGGACGAGTACGACGAGGAGCCGCCGGGCTTCGAGCCCGCCGGCGAGCGCACCTACCTCCTCGAGGGGAGCTTCCGCCTGGATGATCTCGAGGAGCAGTTCGGATTCGCGCTGCCGCGCGACGAGGCCGAGACCATCGCGGGCCACCTGATCCTGCGGTTCGGGCGCATTCCCCGCAAGGGCGAGCGCTGGAAGGGGCGTTTCGCCGACTTCGTCATCGAGGAGGCCTCTCCGACCGCGGTGCAGAAGATCCGGATGATGCTCCCGCCGCCCGTTCAGGCCCCCGAGAAGCGGGAGCACGCATGAGCGCGCCCGCCCCCGTCACGCTCATCCGCGGCGACGGCATCGGCCCGGAGGTCTCCGATGCGGCCGTCGCGATCCTCGAGGCCGCGAGGGCGCCGGTCGCCTTCGAGGAGGTCGTGGTCGGCCGCGCCGCGGAGCAGGCGGAGGGCGACCCGCTCCCGCCGCGCGCGCTCGAGTCGATCCGCAAGAACGGCGTCGCGCTGAAGGGACCGGTGGGCACGCCGGTCGGCAAGGGCTTCGCCTCCGTCAACGTCCGCCTGCGCCAGACCCTCGAGCTCTACGCCAACCTTCGGCCGGTCCAGAACGTGCCGGGCGTCGAGAGCCGCTTCGCGAACGTGGACCTGGTCGTCGTGCGCGAGAACACGGAGGATCTCTACAGCGGCCTCGAGCACACGGTCGTGCCCGGCGTCGTCGAGTCGCTCAAGATCATCACGTCCGCCGCCAGCACGCGGATCGCGCGCTTCGCGTTCGAGTACGCGCGCAAGCACGGGCGGAAACGGGTGACCGCGGTGCACAAGGCGAACATCATGAAGCTGTCGGACGGCCTCTTCCTCGACTGCTTCCGCCGCGTCGCGCAGGAGTACCCCGACATCGTCGCGGACGACCGGATCGTGGATGCGCTGTGCATGAGACTCGTCATGAATCCCGAGAGCTTCGACGTCCTGCTTCTCGAGAATCTCTACGGCGACATCGTCTCGGACCTCGCGGCCGGCCTCGTCGGAGGGCTCGGCCTCGTGCCGGGCGCCAACCTCGGGTCGACCGCCGCGATCTTCGAGGCCGTCCACGGCACCGCGCCCGACATCGCGGGCCAGGACAAGGCCAACCCGACCGCGATGCTGATGTCGGCGATCCTGATGCTGCGCCATCTCGGCGCCGACGCGCACGCCGGCGCGATCGAGACGGCGCTGCTTCGCACCTTCAAAGACGGCGTCAAGACACCCGACATCGGGGGCAGGGCGGGGACGAAGGAGTTCACGAGAGCCGTCATCGAGCGGCTCTGAAGGCGGGATCCCTCGCGCTCCGCGCTCGGGATGGAGTTGTATTGGATCGGCTCAGCCGATCAATACAACTCCACCTTCGGGATCATCAACGCTCGGACCGCGCAGTTCCCGACGACCTTCGCCTGGCAGCCCAGGCGCTTGCCGTTTCCCATCGTGTAGGCCTCTTCCTGCGGGTTGATCGGGGTGAGCCCGTCGACGACGACCTCGATCCGGCAGGTCGAGCAGGTGCCGTTTCCGCCGCACACGTGGCTGATCTTCACCCCGAGGTCCAGCGCCGCCTGCAGGACCGTCGTACCCTCCGGGACAGTCCCCGCTTTCCCCTCGTTGACGAAGACGATCGTGGGCATGAGAATCGGTTTTTTGCGAAATCAGGGTAGCACGAAAGAGCCCGCCGGCCGGTTTCCGGGCGCACACGACGAGGAGCTGTGGTTCGGCCGCACGCTCGACGCGCACGCCCTCTTCGGCCGGACGGCGCCTCTCGAGATCGAGATCGGCAGCGGCAAGGCGCGATTCCTGCTCGAGTCCGCGCGCGCCCATCCCGAGCGCGACTACCTCGGCGTCGAGCGCGCCCTCGCCTACTACCGCATCTGCCGCGACCGCGTGGCCCGCGCTCACCTCGCGAACGCGCGCGTGCTGCGCGCCGACGGCCGGCTCTTCGTCGAGACGGCGCTCGCGCCCTCCTCCGTGAGCGCCTTCCACGTCTACTTCCCGGATCCATGGCCCAAGAAGCGGCAGAAGAAGCGCCGTTTGCTCGACGGCGTCTTCCTCGATCTCGCCGCGTCTCGCCTCGAGCGCGGGGGCCTCCTGCGGATCACGACGGATCATCCCGACTACGGCGCGGGGCTCGGCTCGCTCGTCGAGACCGTGGCGTCGCTCGAGCGCCTCGCGTGGGAGGAGCTGCCCGCGCCTCCGGCGACGCACTACGAGCTCAAGTACGCGCGCGAGGGACGCCCGATCTGGCGCTTCCTGCTGAGGCGCCGCGACTGATCGGACTGCGCGCGGCCTAGCCTCGCGGCTCGGCCTCGGACCGGGGAATGGGGCTCGTGGCGTCGATCCGCCGCAGGAAGCGGCTGAAGTATTCGATCCCCGAGATCAGCGCGACGACCACGACCGCCCACAGCGCGACGAGACCGGGCACGTAGAAGACGTCGTGGCGCAGCGCGAGGATCAGCAGCGACACCGCGGCGATCTGGGTGCCCATCTTCGCCTTCCCCCAGCCGGAGGCCGGGATCACGATGCCGCGCTCGGCCGCGATCGCGCGCAGGCCCGAGACCGCGAACTCCCGCCCGATGACGACGACCACCATCCACGCGGGAGCGAGCCCGAGCTCGACGAGCGAGATGAAGGCCGCGGAGATCAGCAGCTTGTCGGCGATCGGATCGAGCAGGGTGCCCAGGGTCGTGATCTCGCCGCGCCGGCGGGCGAGCCACCCGTCGAGGAAGTCGGTCGTCACGGCCGTCAGGAAGATCAGGAGGCCGACCGTTTCGCGCCCGTCGAACTTCGTGAGGAGGACGACCACGAGGAAGGGCACCAGGAAGATGCGCAGCAGCGTCAGGGCGTTGGGAAGATTGATCCTCATCGCGGCAGGAGGCGGTCCCCGGAAGGCGGAAGGCGGCGCACGAGGCCCAATATACGAAATTTGAGCGATCGTCCCGCATAATAGGCGGGTGAACGTCCCCTGTCCGACGCATTCGGGCAAGAGAGCGCACAAGTCCTGCCACTTCTGCCAGAAGCCGTTTTGCCGCACCTGCGAGGTGCGCATGCGGGGGCACCTCTACTGCTCGACGCGCTGCGCCAACGATGCGGGACGCCATGCGGTCTGGCGCCGGGTTCGCGGCCTGCTCGTGCGGCCGGTGCCCGCGCGCGCCGCCGTCTTCCTGGTCGCTCTGGCGTCGACCGCGCCCGTCATCCTGGCGCTGCGGACCGTGCGCGACCTGGACCGCATCAACGCTCCCTCCGGGCTCGCCCGGCCGCGCCGCGAGACGCCCTGGGCGCGCATCGACGCCACGGCCCAGGCCTCCGGAGGCTCGAGGATCGAGGGCGCCGCCTCGGAGGGGAGCGCGGTCTTCCTGTTCGCGGCCGACAAGTTCGTCGCGGCCGCGCCGGTCACGGGCGGCCGCTTCCGCTTCGAGGGCGTCCGCGAGCCGGGGCCCTACCGCGTCGGCGCGATGCCGCTCACGCTCACCGCCGCCGCTCTGCCGCCGGCCGCCGCGATCCCTCCCGCGGCCGCGCCGCCTCCGCCTCCGGCTCTCGCCGAACCCCCCTCGGCGCCGCTCGGTTCGGTTTCCGCTCCGGCTCGCGCCGCCCCGGCTCCGGCGGTCCCCCCCGCCGCCGTCGTGGCCGCGTCCATCCCGCGCGTGCTGCCTCCGGCTCCGCCCGCGAACGCTCCGGGACTCTCGGCGTCCACGGCCCTGGGGCCGGGCGCGCCGGATCTGACGCGCGGACCGGCCGACCGGCGCGAGATCCTGGTCTCCTTCGACGCCGGCTCCTCGGACAACGGTGCGCTCGAGATCCTCGACGCCCTGTCCGCGCGGGGCATTCACACGACGATCTTCCTGACCGGCGAGTTCATCCGGCGCTATCCCGACATCGCCCGGCGCATCGCCGCCGACGGCCACGAGGTCGGCAATCACACGGACACGCACCCGCACCTGACCACGTACGCCGCGGACGGCCGCCAGGCGACGCGGCTGGGAGTCGACCGGGCGTACCTCTGGGGCCAGCTCGCCCGGACGGCGCGGCTCTACCGGGAGGCGACCGGCCGCAACATGGCCCCGCTCTGGCGCGCGCCCTTCGGCGAGCACAACGCCGAGATCCGGCGCTGGGCGGCCGAGGCGGGCTACTGGCACGTCGGCTGGACGGGCGGCCGCGGCGGCCTCGACGGCATGGACTGGATCTCGGATCCCCGTTCTCGCGGCTTCCAGCCCGCCGACCGGCTGCTCGCCCGGCTCGTGCAGCACGCCGAGAACGGCGGGATCGTGCTGCTCCATCTCGGCAGCGACCGCGACGAGCCCGTGGCCAGCCACATCGGCGAGCTCTTCGACGGCCTCTCAGGCCGCGGCTTCGCCTATGCTCGCGCCACCGAGTTCCTGGAGCGCAAGGGCTACGACGAGACGCGGCTCGTCGCCTTCCGGGTCTCCGGTGAGCGCTGAGCTCGAGTCTCGCGCGCTGACGGCTTGAGCATCGCGTTCGGAACCGATGGCTGGCGCGGCGTCATCGCCGACGACTGCACCTTCGCGCAGATCCGCCGAATCGCCTCCGCCGCCGCCCGCTGGTACGCCGCGGATCCTTCCGAGGGTGACCGTAGCCGCATCGTCATCGGACACGACCCGCGTTTCTTCTCTCCGGAGTTCGCTCGCGCCGCGGCCGAGGTCTTCGCCGAGGCGGGCATCGACGTCCTGCTGTCGGACCGGCCGATCCCCACACCCGCGGTCTCCTTCCATGTGCGGCGCCTGGGTCTGAAGGGCGGAGTCGCGATCACGGCGAGCCACAACCCCGGGCACTACAACGGCTTCAAGATCAAGGCGCACTTCGGCGGCAGCGCGCCTCCGGCCGTGTACGCGGCCGTGTCCGCGGAAGCGGATCGGCCTCCCCTGCGCGCCGCGCGCGGCGGGAGAGTCGAGATCGCGGATCTCGCGACCCCCTATCGCGAGCGACTCGGATCGCTCGTGGACCTCCGCGCGATCCGGGCCTCCGGTCTCACGGTGCTCGCCGATTCCATGCACGGGGCCGCGGGCTCTCTCCTCACCGAGCTGCTGTCGGGCGGCTCGCTGCGCGCGATCGGCTTCCGCACGGCGCGCGATCCGCTCTTCGGCGGCGTCCACCCCGAGCCGATCGCGGCCAACCTGGAGGCCTCGGCGGAGCGCGTCCGCGCGGAAGGCCTCGACCTCGCGGTCGCGCAGGACGGCGACGCGGACCGACTCGGCGTGCTCGACGCCGCGGGACGCTTCGTCTCGCCCCACCAGATCCTCGCGCTCCTGCTCCTCCACGTCTTCCGCCGCCGCGGCGTCTCGGGCGGCATCGCCAAGACCTTCTCCACGTCGTTCCAGGTCGACCGCATCGCGGCCGCGCTCGGGGCGCCGCTCATCGAGACCGGGATCGGCTTCAAGTACGTGGCCGAGCTGATGAACCGTGGCGAGGCCGTCGCCGGCGGCGAGGAGAGCGGCGGCTACGCGTTCGCGTTTCACCTTCCGGAGCGGGACGGCGTCCTGTCCGCGCTCCTGCTCGTCGAGAGCCTCGCCGTGAGCGGCCGCACGCTCGGCCAGGCGCTCGACGCGCTCGCCGCCGAGTTCGGCCGTTTCGCGTACGGCCGCCGCGACGTCTCTCTCCCGGTCGAGACGGTCCGTGCCTACGTGGAGAGCGTGAAGGACCAGGCGCCGCCCTCGGTCGCGGGCGAGCGCGTGACCGGGATCCAGGACCGCGACGGCGTGAAGTACCTCTTCGGCGAGCGCGGCTGGCTCTTACACCGGCTCTCCGGGACGGAGCCGATGGTGCGGCTCTATTGCGAGCACGCGGACGAGGCGGTGATGGAGGAGATCCTGGAGACGGCGCAGAAACGGCTGAAGGAGTTTGTGGCGAGCTATTAGTTATTAGTTATTAGTTATTAGTTATTAGTCATTAGTCGTTAGGCGAGCAGGGTGCGATTACCGTCTCACAACTAACAACTAACAACTAACAACTAACAACTCCCTTCAGCCTCTCCTCTGATCCACCGGCCGGTCCTGGTC
>Ga0068859_100000297_pt1 | contig 49416 bp, 50 predicted proteins | sample KBSSwiS22_FD_66585 | JGI IMG/M metagenome (GOLD analysis project Ga0068859, IMG submission 66585) | Switchgrass rhizosphere microbial communities from Kellogg Biological Station, Michigan, USA - KBS Switchgrass S2-2 | ecosystem: Host-associated > Plants > Roots > Rhizosphere > Soil ... | reverse complement strand
TTTGCATCTGCTGCTCCCCCATCATCTCCCATGGATGAATGAATAAGGCGCAGCCCAGTTCTTCTGCCCGTTTATAAAAAGGAAAGAATTTTTTATCTGATAAATTATCACCGTTAATATTGCTGCCAATTTCTAATCCTGGCATTTTTAATTCATTTACACAACGTTCCATTTCCTGTATAGCCATATCAACATCCTGCAATGGCACAGTACCAATACCAATAAAACGTTTAGTGTATTTTGTAACCGTATCTGCAATATGGTCATTAAAAAAACGACTGGTTTCCAAACCATCTTTGGCCTTTGCCCAATAGTTAAACAAAACAGGAATGGTGGAGAGCACTTGTACTGTTACATCAGTGGCATCCATTTCCTTCATTCGCAGCGCTGCATCAAAACAATTATCTTCTACTTCCCTGAAGAGTTTATCACCCTTCATCATGCAGGCTTTGCAATTACGATGTTCTAAATGTATAAATTCGCCATAGCCAAATTTTTGTACCCAGTTGGGCATTTTATCCGGCATGATGTGCGTGTGTATGTCTATTTTCATTGAAAGTTAAATGTTGAATGTTGATTGTTGAAGGTTGTTAAACCAGTTACGTTATTAACTATAGCGAAATCCCTTCTCATCAGAACCTTTCAAATATTTAATAAAAGCAGTAATCTTTTTACTTAAGTTTTCACATTTAGTTTTTAACTCTTCAAACTTTTCCTGGGTAATGTAAAATCTATCGGCCACCCTGTAAAGTTGTGACCTCACTTCTCCATTAGATGCTTTTGCAATAAGCAAAAAATTAATAAATTCCTTATTCCCTGAACGCTCAAAACCTTCTGCAATATTATCCATAACCGAACCTGAGGAACCATTGATCTGGTTCCTTAATTCAAAATCCTTAGCAAAAACACCTACAGTATATATTTGCCAAAGCTCATTAGCCTGTGTTCTTGCAAGTTGCCAAATTTCTAAATCTTCAAATCTTGATATTGTTGCCATAGTAGTACTCTTCAATTCTAAAAAACTTTCAACCTTCAACCTTCAATTTTCAACCCTTCCGCACCGGCGGGGCCATTACAGCACCACATTTAGAGCAAGTACGCTTATGTTCATCTTTATAAAACCCTTCCATCACCGGAGGCAACTGTGTAACAATATCAGTGATCACTTTATATTCTTCGTACAACTTATTGCCGCAGTTTTCGCAATACCATAAAAAACCATCTTCTTCAGTTGCCCTTACTTTTTCAATTACCAAACCCACGGTATTGGGGCCACGTTGCGGACTGTGTGGTGTTTTGGGTGGTAGCAAGAACATATCGCCTTCATTAATGGGAATGTCTTTTTGCACACCATCGTCTATAATTTTCAATACAATATTGCCTTCCACCTGGTAATACAATTCTTCACTTTCGTTGTAATGATAATCCTTACGGGAATTGGGCCCGCCCACTACCATTACAATAAAATTTTCGGCATCTTTATAAATACATTGATTGCCCACAGGAGGTTTGAGCATATCCCGGTGTTCATCAATCCATTTTTTTAAGTTGAAGGGAGCAGTAACTGGCATAGCGATAGTTTTAAGATTGTAAGTTAATTATTTTTTTGTACCAGCAAGTAACTCATAATTCATACTTCTTAATTCATCACTAAAATATTTACCTTTATAACTTATGAACCTTACCATTCCATATCATTTAGAAAATTTTATTGATGGAAATTTCATCGGTCCGTTAAGCGGTGAATTTTTAGATAATGTAAACCCTGCTACAGGCGAAATAGTTGGGCAGATACCTAACAGCAATAAAAAAGATATTGATATCGCTGTAAAAGCTGCTCAGAGAGCCTTACCTGAATGGAGTGTTAGCCCCAATGATAAACGATTTGCCATCCTTAATAAAATCGCTGACCTGATTGACAGCAACTTTGAAGCATTAGCATTGGCAGAAACTAATGATAATGGCAAACCGCTATGGCTGAGTAAAGTGATGGATATCAAAAGAGCATCAGATAACTTTCGCTTTTTTGCAACAGGCATTATACATTTTGCAACCGAAAGCCATGCCATGGAAGATAAAGCTATCAATTACACTTTACGTCAACCTGTAGGTGTTGTGGGTTGCATTTCTCCCTGGAATTTACCCTTATATCTTTTTACCTGGAAGATAGCTCCTGCATTAGCTGCCGGCAATTGTGTAATTGCAAAACCAAGTGAAGTAACACCTGTTACCGCTTTTCTTTTAGGCAAAATTTGTAAAGAAGCAGGCCTGCCGGATGGTGTTTTAAATATTGTACATGGCGATGGCCCCAATTGCGGCGAAGCAATAGTAAAACATCACGATATTAAAGCGATTTCTTTTACAGGAAGTACTAGAGCGGGGGAACGTATTGCATCCATTGCAGCGCCGATGTTTAAAAAATTATCACTGGAGTTGGGCGGTAAAAATCCTGCTATCATCTTTGCTGATTGCAATTGGGAAAAGATGCTGAAAGAAACCATACGCTCTTCTTTCAGCAACCAGGGACAAATATGTTTATGCAGCAGCAGGATATTGATTGAGCAAAGCATTTATGAAAAATTTAAAACTGCATTTGTTGAAGCAGTACAACAATTAACTGTCGGAGATCCATTGGATGAAGATTCAAAGCAGGGCGCCATCGTTAGCAAAGTACATTTTGATAAGATAATGAATTGCATTGCTATTGCTAAAGAAGAAGGTGGAACAATTTTATGTGGTGGCAATGCTATTATGTTAGAAGGCAGATGTGCCAACGGGTATTTTATTCAGCCGACTGTTATTGAAAATCTTGGTCCTGATTGTAAAACCAATATGGAAGAAATTTTTGGGCCGGTGGTTACTTTACAATCATTCAATACAGAGGAAGAAGCCCTTCAATTGGCAAACGCCACCAATTATGGTTTAGCGGCAACCATCTGGACGCAAGATATCAGCAAAGCTAACCGTGTTGCTGCAAAAGTGCAAAGTGGTATTATTTGGATCAATTGCTGGCTGGTAAGAGATTTGCGTACACCCTTTGGCGGTATGAAGAACAGTGGTGTGGGAAGAGAAGGCGGCTGGGAGGCATTGCGTTTTTTTACGGAGCAGAAAAATATTTGTTTACAGTTTTAAAAATCAACGCAGAGAAAATGAGAAGCAGAGAATTACGCAGAGATGCTCTGCGAAAACTCATTATCTCCTTTTCTCTGCACTAAAAACATGGACAACATCATTAAAACAGATAGTGCCGCAAAACCTTTGGGTGCCTACCCTCACGCAAGAAAAGTGGGTACCCTATTATTTTTATCAGGCATCGGCAGCCGCAATGCAAAAGATAATTCTATCCCCGGATTGGAATTAGACAGCGAAGGCAATATTCTAAAGTATGATATTGAAGCAGAATGCCATCAATGCTTTGCCAATGTGAAAGCTGTGCTGGAAGCCAGTGGCAGCAGTTGGGAAAAGATCGTTGATGTAACTGTTTTTTTAACTAACATGAAAAAAGATTTTCCTGTTTACAATAAAGTATATGCGGAATATTTTACAGCGGTGCAGGCTTGCAGAACAACAGTGGAAGTAAAAAGTTTACCTACACCAATTGCTATAGAATTAAAAGTAATTGCAACAATAGAATAATAAAGGGCTAAAGCCCATAAAGAACATAATCACTTGCCCCGGGTTTAAGCCCGGGGCAATGCAAAAAGTACAAGGGCTTTAGCCCAACACATTTTTATGACATTTGAAAATACTTTACAATTCGCTGCACAACTTGATGAACAGGATTCATTAAAACATTTCAGGGATCAATTCTACATTCCCATCATCAATGGAAAAGAATCGATCTATTTCACTGGCAATTCACTCGGCCTGCAACCTAAGACCACACAGGACTATGTGTTGAATGAACTGGAAGACTGGGCCAACTTTGGGGTGGAAGGACATTTTCATGCAAGAAAACCATGGATGCCTTACCATGAAATTTTTCCAACACAATTATCAAAGATCATTGGTGCAATACCTGAAGAAATTGTGGTAATGAATCAACTCACGGTGAATTTACATTTGCTGATGGTGAGTTTTTACAGACCTACAAAACAACGTTATAAAATAATCTGTGAAGTAAAAGCATTCCCTTCTGATCAATATGCAATGGAATCGCAGGTAAAATATCATGGGTTAAGTTATGAGGATGCTGTTATTGAAGTGAATCCAAGAGAAGGAGAATACACTTTAAGAACAGAAGATATTCTTTCAACAATTCAACAACATGGTGATAGCGTAGCATTGGTTTTATTTGGTGGTGTTAATTATTATACCGGTCAATATTTTGATATTGAAAAAATTACGGCCGCTGCACATACAGTTGGTGCCGTTGCAGGATTTGATTTAGCACATGCTGCTGGTAACGTGAAGCTCCAGCTCCACGATTGGAATGCAGACTTTGCCTGCTGGTGTTCTTACAAATATTTAAACAGCGGCCCCGGTGGCGTGTCTGGAATTTATATTCATCAAAAACATATTGCCGATACCAGTATCCCACGCTTTGCAGGCTGGTGGGGACATACGAAAGACACCCGTTTTAAAATGGAGAAAGGATTTGAACCCATCCCCACCGCAGAAGGATGGCAATTGAGTAACGCTCCTATCTTATCCATGGCTGCACACAAAGCATCATTGGATATTTTTGCTGAAGCAGGAATGGATAATTTAGTTGCAAAAGGAAAATTATTGAGTGATTATTTATTTTTCATTCTTGATGAAATTAATAATACCTCAAAAGAAAAATTAATTGAAATAATAACGCCACAAAACACCAATGAAAAAGGTTGCCAGGTAAGTATGCTGATGCTGCAAAAAGGAAAAGAGGTTTTTGAAGCATTAAAACAACATGGTGTGCTGGCTGATTGGAGAGAACCGAATGTGATACGTGTTGCACCTGTGCCTTTGTACAATACATTCAGCGACGTATTTACTTTTGGTCAAATTGTAAAAGCGATCTTAAACAAATAGCAATGCAAAAAAAAGATACCGTAATTATTGGCGCTGGCTTAGTGGGCTCCTTGCTTTCTATTTATTTAAGCAAGAGAGGATACAAAATAAAAATGTACGAACGCCGTGGGGATATGCGTAAAGAAAAAATTGTAGCAGGCCGCTCTATCAACCTGGCATTAAGCGACAGGGGGATAAAAGCATTGGAAGAAGTGGGCATTATGGATGATATAAAAAAGATCGCTATTCCCATGCACGGAAGATATATTCACAATGCAGATGGCAGTACTGCTTATCAGCCTTACGGAAATGATGGGCAATTCATTAATTCTGTTTCAAGAGGTGAATTGAATAAGATGCTGATGAATCTTGCAGAGAAAAGTGGTGTTGAAATTTTCTTCAATGAAAAATGTGAAAAGATAGATTGGAAAATGAACACTATTCATTTTGAAAACTCTGACCATCCCACAGGGCCCCGCGGGCAACTATCAACTATCAACCATCAACTTGCTTTTGGCAGCGATGGCGCTTACTCCGCTGCAAGGTTAACACACCAGTTACAACACGACCGTTTTCAATATCAGCAATACTATATTGACTTTGGTTATAAAGAATTAAATATTCCTGCAGGCAGCAATGGCGAATTTATGATGGAGAAAAATGCATTGCACATCTGGCCGAGAGGAAATTATATGCTGATTGCCTTACCCAATGTTGATGGCAGCTTTACCTGTACTTTATTTTTTCCTTTTGAAGGTGCGCCTTCTTTTGCATCACTGGATACTAAAGAAAAAGTAAAAACATTTTTTGCAGCAACTTTCGCAGATGCAGTGCCCTTGATGCCAACACTGGAAGATGATTTTTTTAATAATCCCACTTCATCATTAGTTACTGTAAAATGTTTTCCCTGGGTAAGGGAAGATAAATTTGCATTGATCGGCGATGCAGCACATGCTATTGTCCCCTTCTTTGGGCAAGGCATGAATTGCGGCTTTGAAGATTGCCGTGTACTGAATGAATTAATTGATAAGCATAATGACAACTGGAATTTAATTTTAGAAGAGTACCAGCAATTAAGAAAGCCTGATGCTGACGCCATTGCAGAACTGGCATTAAATAATTTCATTGAGATGAGGGACAAAGTGGGTGACCCTAAATTTTTATTGCAGAAAAAAATTGAAACTGCTTTCAGTAAAAAACATCCTGACAAATGGACACCGGCTTATGCACAGGTTACATTTAGTCCGCAGATAAGATATAGTGATGCATTGAAGAATAGTGTGAAACAGGAAAAGATAATGCAACAAGTAATGGCATTGCCTGGTATTGAAAATATTTGGCAGAGTGAAGATGTAGAGAAGATGATGTTAGAAAAGATATTGGGCTAAAGCCCTTTAGTATTTATTCTTTATCCCCAGCCTTCAGGCTGGGGCAAGTCAAATATCTTTTATCAGAACGATCTTTTTAAATTGCATCAATCTTTGACTTGCCCCGCCCTTCAGGGCGGGGAATGAATAAAAAACAATCGGGCTTTAGCCCATCAACCCATGTACAAATTTTCTTACTACACCGAACAAGATGACCAAAAAGTCATCGACTTTATGAAACAAAATGCTTTTGCATTAATTACTGGCATTGGGGAAAGTTATCCTGTGGCTACACAAATTCCATTGGCAGTAAAAGTAACAGAGGGCAAAATATTCCTGGAAGGTCACATGATGCGAAAGACAGACCATCACCTGGCATTTGAAAAAAATAATAATGTGCTGGTACTTTTTACAGGGCCACATTGCTTTGTAAGTGCAAGCTGGTATTCCAACCCTTCTATTGGCTCCACATGGAATTACATGACCGTACATGCGAAAGGAAAAATAAGTTTTACTGATGAAGAAGGAACATTAAAAATGGTAAAGGCGCTTAGTGATAAATACGTGGGCACTCAAACTGCGTCAGCTTTTGATAATTTGTCAAAGGATTATATCGACCATATGGTGAAAGGCATAGTTGGTTTTAGCATAGAAGTTGAAAGCATTGACAATGTATTTAAACTAAGCCAGAACCGGGATGAGGCTTCTCAAAAAAATATTATTGAGCAGCTTAAAAAAAGAGGCGATGCAAATTCTTTTAAGATTGCGGAGGAAATGGAACGCAGGTTATTATGATTATCGTGATTTTCGTTGATTTTTTATTTTAAAAGGATTTTGGAAGTTAACTTTGCCACATGACAAGAAAACAGCTGGTTGAACAGGTACAACAAAAGAAATCTTATCTCTGTGTTGGATTAGATACCGATATCACTAAAATCCCCAAGCATTTACAATCGCACCCCAATGCGATATTTGAATTCAACAAAGCTATCATTGATGCTACGCATGACCTTTGCGTTGGCTACAAGATCAACACTGCATTTTATGAAGCCCTGGGCTTAAAAGGCTGGGAAGCGATGGAACAAACCGTTAACTATATTCCCAAAGGCCTTTTTAAAATTGCAGATGCAAAGAGAGGTGATATTGGCAACACATCATCGCAATATGCCAAAGCTTTTTTTGAAACAATGAATTTTGACGCCATCACCGTGGCGCCGTACATGGGCGAAGACAGTATTCGTCCTTTTTTGGAATACGAAAATAAATGGACAATAGTGTTAGGATTAACCAGCAACAAAGGTGCTGAAGATTTTGAAATGCTGAAGATACAAAACGGCAATGAAGCGCATTTAAGAAGTGAATTTGTTTACGAAAGAGTTTTAAACACCGTCGCTAAATGGGGTAATGAAAATAATTTAATGTTCGTAACGGGCGCTACTCAAGCTACTGAATTTGAAAATATCAGAAGTATTATTCCCAATCATTTTTTACTGGTGCCGGGTGTAGGCTTCCAGGGAGGAAGTTTGGAAGACGTGAGCAAATACGGTATGATAAAGGACACTTCAGCTACTGCTCAGTGCGGCCTGTTAGTAAATGCCAGCAGGGCCATCATCTTTGCCAGTGAAAAAGAAGATTTTGCTGAGGAGGCAAGAGCAATTGCACAACAATATCAAACTGAAATGGCCACCTATCTAAAATAACATTGTATGCAACGCCGGAAATTTTTACAAAATATTTCATTGCTTTCTGCAGCTGCAGGTTTGCCTGCAATTGGCAACGCTGCAACTGAAAAAAAGAAAAAGAAATTTACCGTTGCATTTATAAGTGACATACATGTAAAACCATTGGCCGCGGCTGAAGCAGGCATGACAAAGGCTTTGCAAAATGTAAATAGTGTACAACCTGCATTTATTATTAATGGTGGTGATTGTATTATGGATGCGCTTGTTGCTGATAAAGAAAAAACAAAAACGCAGTGGGACCTCTTCAATAAAATAATGCAGGCCGAAAATAAATTGCCTGTTAAATATTGTATCGGCAATCACGATATATGGGGATGGCAATTGAAAGAAGATATGAAGAGTGATCCGCTTTATGGTAAAGGCTGGTGGCTGCAGCAAACCGGTTACACAAAAACTTATCATAGTTTTACCAATGACAACTGGCATTTTATTGTTTTAGATAGTGTACAGGAAAATAACGGCGGTTATATTGCCTTACTGGATAATGAACAATTTGCCTGGCTTGAAGCTGAACTGGAAAGCAACAAAGAAAAATTCATTTGCATCATCTCTCATATTCCTATCATGTCTTTTTGCAGCGCCATGTTCTTTAATGATATGTTGCCCAATGGTGATTGGAAATTATCGAGAGCATTGTTGCATACCGATGCAAGAAAAATAAAAGCGTTGTTTAAAAAATATCCCAACATTAAAACCTGCCTCAGTGGTCATATACATTTGCAGGATGAAGTGGAATATCTTGGCATAAAATATTATTGTAACGGCGCCGTCAGTGGCAATTGGTGGAGTGGCGTTTTCCAGGATTTTGCACCTGCTTATGCTTTATTTGATTTTTTTGCCGATGGTAGCGTAGAAAGAAAGATGGTTGAATACTGATCGTTCACATTATCCTGTTTATTTTCCCCGCTATGATCGCCTCATCCAAAATTTTTTGAATGGCTTCAGGATTTCTGGTTCCGATCAATAATAATTTACCGCCTCTAAAACGTAATTGTAACCCTTGCCTGCAAGATTGCGAAGTATTAATTGCTTTCCCCGTTTTAGGAGCACCGGTACGAATTCCCCAACCACCATATTCATAGAACGAATTATACTCCCTGATATAAGCATCGCTTAACTCATGCCATTCGATATTGGTTGTTTTAAGCTGAAACGGAAAAAATCGGTAGTGAATGCCCGAACTGTTGTAGGTTGTTTGCAATTTTATTGACCTGAGAAAGATAAACAGCAGTAAAAAAAGTACCTCCACTAAAATCAAGACGCTGTCTGGTGCTGGTTTTGTACCAAATGGCTTACCTAAAACCACCTGCTGCACAATGGCAAAGATAAAAAGCCCGTTCAATGCAATTGTTGCAAGCGATAGCCACCTGAATCTAAACCGTTGCACTTCGCTGAATGTATTCATATTTAACCGATAACCGTTTTTATTTTATTGGCGAGTTGTGTTGCCCATTTCGTGTATTCCTTTCCGGAAGGATGCAACTTATCTGTTGCTAAAAATTCTTCTTTATTTCCATCTGTTCTCTGCGATAGCGTAATATCAATGAAATGCGTATGAAATTTTTCGGCAGTCATTTTACAAACTTCATTGTATGCATCAATCTCCTCACCAATTTTCTTACTATCCCTCCCTTCTGCAAATGGCGTTACACCCCAGTCGGGGATGCTTACAACGAAAACATGATGAGGTATATTGTTTGCAAAATGAATGGCTCTTTGCAACAAGCCTTCAAACTCGGTTGCAAAATTATCTACCGGCCTGCCGCGGTATTGATTGTTTACACCAATGAGTAAAGAAACGATATCGTAAGATTTAGAAATATTAGCAGCGTCGATTGCAGCGTTTAATTCATCGGTTGTCCAGCCGGTGGTGGCTATAATTTCCGGGGCAGCAAAATGGAAACCGCCGTCAGGGCTGATAGCCGCTGACGGGGTTTGCGCAAAACCCTGACGGCGGCTATCAGCCCCGTCAGAGGTTTTGTTTAAGAGTCTCACTGTTTGATTAGGAAAATTTTCTTCTGGCAAAACCTGTTCGCCAATGGTGTAGCTATCACCCAATGCTAAATAAGAATATTGTTTCATTTAATTTATTAGGTTCAGCAATTTATAGCAATAGTATGTTACTTAGAAATAAAAAATAGTAATAAGGCAATGGCAATTGTTAAAATATTCTTACAATTTGTAAAAAATACTTGTCTAAATGTAAAATATACTTTACATTTATGAAAACTTTAAAATCATGTCAACAAGATTATTATTACCCAACAAGTACAAAAAGATCGGCTGGATCATATTAATTCCTGCAACCCTGGTAGGGCTTGTATTAGCCTATAACGAATTTGGAGTTGGCTGGTTATGGGCGAAAGTATTTGCCATTGCCAATGAGGGAACTGAAGAGCATTACAAATATTTTACGTTTACCTACACCAATATTACCAATACAGTTGTTGGTACTTTATTTATCATCGGTGCAATGCTCGTAAGTTTTACTAAAGAAAAAAATGAAGACGAATTTATTGCAGAACTCCGCTTATCCTCATTGCTATGGGCAGTTTGTGTAAGCTATATTTTGCTATTGATAGCGTTTGTTCTTGTGTACGGTACGCCGTTTATGGATGTGATGATATATAACATGTTTACGGTACTCATCATTTTCATTATCCGGTTTAATTATTTGATGTATAAAAATTCTAAAACAGTAGCCGATGAAAAATAATATCAGGGTGGAAAGAGCGATAAAAGGATTAACGCAGGAAGACCTGGCGAATAAAGTTTCGGTAAGCAGGCAAACCATCAATGCCATGGAAGCCAATAAATATGTGCCTTCCACAGTGCTGGCATTAAAAATAGCGAAGGTGTTCGGTAAAACTGTGGAAGAAATTTTTACCTTGGAGAAAGGTGATTAAGAATATTCCATCGTTTAATAATTTTCATCTGCCTTTTTATTTTCTATCATTCTTCTTACAATACCACCCATTAACGTTAATGGTATAAAGGCAAGTGCCATTAATACGCTACCAAGGCTGTTTCGTGCTGCTGTTGTTGCACTGAAAACTAATATTAAAAAACTAAAAACACCGGCTACAAAAGCATGATACAGCTTTCTTTCAACAGCTATCCAGCAAGCTATATAACCGCCAACAAAGGCCGACACTGTAGCCCATAAAAATTCATAGCCGTAAATTGCTGCATTATTTACCGGCATTCTCTTTTCAACAGCATGGACAACAGTGTTTGTTAAAACTATTTTCATCAAAGGAATTAATGCTGCTCCTATAGCAGTTGTTGCTGCAAGACCAACAACTACTGCAACTGTGTTTTGTGTTTTAGTGTCCATTCCTTTCCAGTTTTTTTATCCATCCTCTGCAAATTAATAATGGTATCAATCCAATTATGCCAAAGCTGCAATCTATTAAAATATGAAACATGGGGATACTGCGAATGGGGCCGCAAATAAATGCTAACGGCAATATTGCAAAGCACGCCAGTATTGCCCAATCGATGATCCATTTATTTTTTACCGGGTCTCTCAGCGGACCGATGAAGGCCATGGCAATTACAATATGTGCAAATGCCAGCCAGTCGAACCCATAAGCCAGCATGGGATATTTTGCATTGGTTTCAATCAATGCAGCATAAACATCTTGTAACCATTTGTCAGCAAAGGAAGGAACAAGTGATGGATGAGCGAGTAACCACTGCAATTCAGTTTGTACAGGAAATGCTGTAACACCACTTAATATTAAAGCGATGATAAAAAAAACTATCATCAGGCGGATCTTGGTGATGAGTTTCATATTATGGCTTTGCTGTTTGGATTTTCCGGATAAATAATGCAACTAAAAATTTTATACCCCGAGTCATAAAAAATAATTTCACCGAAAATACAAAAGGTTCGTAACTATTACGAACCTTTTGTATTTCATGGCTATACAGTAGTGATCAGGTGGTTGATTTGTTTTTCGATTTATTTTTTTCTTTGTCTTTATCTTTCATATCATCTGCACTGGGTTCTCCCAAAACAACTTTTCCAAAACTGCTTTTTATTTTCACTGGCACAGAACCGCTTCCTGCTTTTCCATTGTAGCTATGGTCAAACTTTGGACCGTGATCGCCTTTATCATCATCGTCACCATCAAATTTTATATTGGTGCGGTTTTTAAAACTACCAAAGCTGGTGGAGATATCATAGGATGCTGACAGATCACTGCTTGGCTTAAAGTTTACAGTAGAGTAAGAAACTTTTGCATCAAGGCCGGTAAGGCTGTTATCGATATTTATTTTTGTTGCACTACTGAATTCCAGTGTAAATTTCACATTGCCTACCAGTTTACCAATAGTAGCAGATGAGTACTTAATGCTTACATTGCCGCCGGTACTTTCAATTTTAGCACTTCCAAATTCTACACTCACTGATTTTGCATTCGTTAATGTTCCTGTAGTTAAAGAACCAAATTTGCTCGACAGTTCAACCTCGCCTTTAAAATCAGGCACAACAGTACTGCCAAATTCATTAGAGATGTTTAATGGATTGGATGCCGGCATTGAAATGTCATAATTTATTTTCATCGTGCTTTTTTCATTCTTGTTATGATCCTTGTCTTTATCCATTCCTTTGATAGAAGTTTTAAAATGGATATCGCTGCCACTTTTTGAATCACTGATAGTAATGCCATCGATCATTTTTTGTGCTGATGCTTCTATATTGGAAGATACTTCTATTGAGATATCAACTTTTATTTCGTTCTTATTCCAGGTATGTATCTCCACCTCACCAAATGAATTTTCAATTTTCAATTTGTCTGAAGAAGAAACATTGTACGATTTGTTTACAGTTTTGTTCTTTACAAATTCGTATTTCTTTTGTTTGTCGTTATGATTATCGTTATCATTTTGCGCAACAACGTTTAGCTGTAGTACCACTAACGGTAATACAACACTAAATAGTCTGATGATTTTTTTCATTGCTATTACTTTTTGATTGTTTGATTTGATTAATGATGTTTAATTGCTGGTTCAACACATTCAGCTGCAGCTGCAGGTTTTGAATCATAGCTTCAATCAGCAGTTCACGATTGGGTGTAGTGCTGAGTTGGCTTTTAAGGGATTTATAGGAACTGTCCAATTGGATAATATCTGTGGTGAACTTGCGGTATAATTCCGGTTGTTCGGGAGCCAGTGCTTTTAGTTCTTCCTGTTTAAGCACCACCATTTTTGCAAATTCATTTACTTCGGATGCGTCAGGTGCAACAGTGTTAAGGCTGGTGACAGTATCGTTTTTTGCTAAACCTCCAGGGTCGCTATAGACAACTGTTTTTTTATTATGCAGCACTAAAAAAATGCTAATGCCTGCGGTGATCACAAGTGCTGCCGCTATACTCCATTTGTATAATGGTAGCAGTATTGTTTTCTTTTGTTTTTTTTCTTCAAACCCTTTTGCAACGTTTTCCCATACTTTGGATGATGGTACCGCATCATCAAATTCGTTGCGATGGTCTCCAATAAATTTCTCTAACTTCCTGCTCATATTCCTTCTTTTAAAAGTTGTAATAATTTTTGTTTGGCACGCATGTATTGTGTACGTGTTGTAGATTCAGCCACATTCAATATCTCAGCAATTTCTTCATGGTCGTAACCTTCCAGTAAATACAATGTCAGCACGGTTCTGTAACCATCCGGCAATGCCATGATCGATCTTTTTACAGCATCTACTTTTAAGCTGATCTCATTTTCATCCACCACTGTTTCATCTGCCGCTTCATGAATATTGGTACCGTCAATATCCACCCAGGTAACCTTTCTTTTTTTAAGCTGGTTGATACTTCGGTTGATGCAAATCTGTTTCAACCACCCGCCAAAACTGGTACGGTATTCAAAGCCGTTCAGGTTTCTGAATGCCTCTGTAAAACTTTCCTGCAACACATCTTCTGCTTCGGCAATATTGTTCACTATCCTCAGGCAGGTATTGAACATAGCTTTGGCATAGCGCTGGTACAATTCCTTATAGCCAGCGGCCTCGCCGTTTTTGCAGCGCTCAACCAGTTCGTCGTGATGTGGCAATACCGTCAGTTCCAAAAAAAGATAGGTTTAATAGTAGAGACAAGGGGTTTTCAACAATGTTGCACCAAAGGTAAAAACAACCTTTTTGATGGGGTTGAAGATATTATCTTTGCACAAGTCAAGTCTCCTCCATTTCCCTCTCCTGCAGGAGAGGGAAATGGAGGAGACAGAAGCGAAGATATTAGCGAAGATGTTAAAAAACAATCTACGCTTCAATAAAAGTTCAATGTAGATATGTCGTACAAGAGTGCGACGCCAATGAAGTTGAACAAAGAAATATAGCTGGGTCAAAAAAAAACTAAAACACCAATTAACAAATAAAGTAATTAACGATTCCATGGCAGCTAAAACAGACAATTTTCAATCTCCGGATTATTTTAATGTAGATGAATTATTAACCGAAGAACACAAGTTGGTACGGGAAAGTGTTCGCAATTATGTAAAAAAAGAAATTTCTCCCATTATAGAAGATTATGCACAAAGGGCTGAATTTCCGCAGCAGATCGTAAAACAACTGGGCGACCTGGGATGTTTTGGTCCAACTATTCCTGAGCAATATGGCGGCGGCGGACTGGATTATATTTCTTACGGATTGATGATGCAGGAATTGGAACGTGGTGATAGCGGTGTTCGCTCTACTGCAAGTGTGCAGGGCTCTTTGGTGATGTTTCCTATTTATCAATATGGCAGTGAAGCACAACGCAATAAATATTTACCCAAGTTAGCGAGTGGCGAATGGTTGGGTTGTTTTGGATTAACGGAGCCTAATCATGGTAGTGATCCTTCAAGCATGCTCACCAATATTAAAGATGCCGGTGACCATGTTATTTTAAACGGTGCCAAAATGTGGATCAGCAATGCGCCTTTTGCACAGGTTGCTGTTGTTTGGGCAAGAAATGAGCAGGATGAAATTCAGGGTGTGATCGTTGAACGTGGTATGGAAGGTTTTTCTACTCCGACTACACATGGCAAATGGAGTCTTCGTGCAAGCGCCACCGGTGAGTTGGTATTTGACAATGTAAAAATTCCGAAAGAAAATATTTTCCCTAATGTAAAAGGATTAAAAGGCCCGCTGGGTTGTTTAACTAAAGCAAGATATGGTATTGCCTGGGGCGCTATTGGTGCTGCGATGGATTGTTATCATATTGCGCTGGAATATAGCAAAGAAAGGGTGCAGTTTGGCAGACCGATTGGTGGTTTTCAGTTGCAACAAAAAAAATTAGCGGAGATGGTTACCGAAATTACCAAAGCACAATTATTAAACTGGCGCTTAGGTGTGCTGATGAATGAAGGAAAAGTTACACCGCAGCAAGTGAGTATGGCTAAAAGAAATGCCTGCGAAGTGGCTACTAACATTACACGTGATGCCCGCCAAATGCTGGGTGGTATGGGCATTACCGGCGAATACCCTGTAATGCGCCACATGATGAATCTGGAAAGTGTGATCACCTACGAGGGCACGCATGATATTCATTTGCTGATAACGGGTATGGATGTGACGGGGTTGAATGCGTTTAAGTGACCTCACCTATCCTCTCCTTGAGGAGAGGGAAATGGAGAAGATTGAAGCGGAGATATAAGCGGAAAATCGTGCGAATTAAAGGACCTCACCTATCCTCTCCTTGAGGAGAGGGAAATGGAGGAGATTGAAGCGGAGATATAAGCGAAGGGATTTGCGAAATTAAAAGAACCCCATTCGAGTTCCCTCTCCTGAAGGAGAGGGGTTGGGGTGAGGTTTTTTTGGGACGAGCTTTAGAAACTCTATTTGGCTTCATTGGCGTCGCACTCTTGTACATTTAGTTCTTTATTCAGCGCTTTTTAAATTCAATGTAGTTTTTTATTTTAGAATGTACTTAAAATTTTGAAATGAAAAGTGGAGGACTAAAGCCAATGCATAAAACACTATTATCCCCGGCCTAAAGGCCGGAGCAATGCAAAAGACAATAATTAAATTGAAGTGTTTTGCAATTTCTAAAGCTTTCATGAATTGTCTTGCTCTTTGTGAATTACTTTGTCCTTCATGAATTGCTCTGTCCTTCATGAATTGCCCTGTCCTTCAGGACAGGGATAAAAATTAAATTTAAACCGGGCTTTAGCCCATCAATAAAATTGCTATGCTAAAAAATATTTCAGTCATCGGCGCAGGAACAATGGGCAACGGCATTGCCCACGTGTTTGCACAAAACGGTTTTAGTGTAACCCTAATTGATGTAAATCCATCGCAATTGCAAAGGGCATTGGCTACCATTACCAAAAACTTAGACAGGCAAGTTGCAAAAGCCACTATCACCGAAGAACAAAAAGCGGCGACCTTGCAAAATATCACTATGGAGTCCCACATACCCGATGGTGTAAAGAATGCACAATTAATAGTGGAAGCGGCAACGGAAAATATCAACCTGAAGCTGGATATTTTTAAACAGATGGATATCTCCTCTCCTGCGGATTGTATTTTAGCCACTAATACTTCTTCTATTTCTATAACTAAAATTGCAGCCGTTACCAAAAGGCCGCAGTTAGTGATCGGTATGCATTTTATGAACCCTGTACCGGTAATGAAACTGGTGGAAGTGATCAATGGTTATGAGACTAAAAAAGAAGTAACCGATACCATTGTTGAACTGAGCAAACAATTAGGAAAGATCCCCTGCGCTGTACACGATTATCCCGGCTTTATCGCCAACCGTATTTTAATGCCGATGATCAACGAAGCCATTTATAGTTTGTTTGAAGGTGTTGCAGGTGTGGAAGAAATTGATACCGTTATGAAACTCGGTATGGCGCACCCAATGGGGCCATTGCAGTTAGCAGATTTTATCGGCCTTGATGTTTGCCTGAGTATTTTGAATGTATTGCATGATGGTTTTGGCAATCCAAAATATGCACCATGCCCTTTATTGGTAAATATGGTAATGGCAGGAAAATTAGGTGCGAAGAGTGGCGAAGGTTTTTATGTGTATACAGCAGGTAGTAAGGATTTAGTAGTAAGTGAAAGATTTAAATAGAAGCGTGAGTGGTGAGTGGTGAATCGTCAGTCGTGAGTAACTTATACGAATTTGCGGTGTCTTCAACTCACGTCTCACCACTCACGTGCCGGTATATCTTGTGCAAAAAAAATTATCCGCCCACTCATGCCGTGTAAAAATAAATTTCTACTTTAATGATTGAAAGCTCAATAATTTTTACATTGACACTTCAATTATAAAACCTGTATTTTAATATTGCACACTATGGATAGAAAATACTGGGAAACCATCGCTCCCAAATACGATGAAGAAATTTTTGACGTACTGCAGAATGATACTTCGGGTAGTATTGTTGCAGCTGTTGAAGCAATGGCCGCTCCCGATAAAAGTGTAATTGATATTGGTTGTGCTGTAGGTAAATGGATACCGGTATTGGCGCCAAAATTTAAACACGTTATTGCAGCAGACATCTCTGCAAAAAACCTGGAGATAGCCAAAGAAAGATATCCTGAATATGATAATGTGGAATACCACCGTATGGATATGTCGGCCGATGACCTTACTGTAATACCCTGCGATGCGGCCATCTGCATCAACGCCATACTAACTCACTCTCTTGAAAAAAGGATCAATTTTTTTCAGTCACTTTCACTTTGTTTAAATAAAGGCGGACAGTTGGTGCTGGTTGTTCCATCGCTGGAGTCAAAATTATATACCAATATTATTGCAGACAGATGGGATGTGGCTGAAGATGATAAAGCTCCGGCGCTTAAAGAAGCGATCCAAAAAATAAAAAATATCAACCAGGGCGTTACTGATATTGATAATGTACCTACCAAACATTATTTAAGAGAAGAATTGCAATTGCTGCTTACACAAGAAGGGTTTGATGTAACGCTGATAAAAAAAATAAATTACCCGTGGACAACAGAATTTCAAAAGCCGCCAAAATGGTTAGCTGAACCTTATCCATGGGACTGGATGTGTACTGCAACTAAAAAATCATAAACATCATTATGGCTAAAAAAGAAAAAGCGATTGATGCTTACATTGCTAAGTCAGCAGATTTTGCAAAACCAATTTTAAAACATATTCGTGAGCTGGTGCATAAAACCTGTCCCGATGTGGAAGAAAAAATAAAATGGGGAATGCCTTTTTTTGACTATAAAGGCGAAATGTTGTGCCATATGGCCGCATTTAAACAACATGCTGTAATGAGTTTTTGGAAAGCGTCGCTGATGAAAGATCCGTTACTAATGGAAAATGCAAAATCAGAAGCATCGATGGGACACTTAGGAAGATTAACATCATTGAAAGATTTACCAGCAGATAAAAAGATAGTGGCCTGGATAAAAGAAGCCATGGCATTAAATGATAAAGGTATTAAGGTAGCCAAACCAAAATCAACAGAAAAAAAAGAACTGGTGGTGCCGGATTATTTTATCAAAGCCATTAAAAAAGATAAAAAAGCATTCCAAACTTTTGAAGCATTCGCTTACTCACACAAAAAAGAATATGTGGAATGGATCACCGAAGCCAAGACGGAAGAAACGAGAAACAAACGCATTGCCAGCGCTATTGAAATGCTGGCCGAGGGCAAAAGCCGCAATTGGAAATACAAGTGACGACGGACGACAGACAACAGGCGTGAGTGGTGAGCCGTGAATCGTGAGTTATCCGTGGTCGGTCGTCCGTGGTCCGTCGTCGTCTCTTACCAGCTAAAGCCGGGCATTATAAAATAAAATATCGTCCACCATTTATTTTGTCTTTGCATGTATAATTTGTAGGGGCCTTCGTAATGTATCACTTCGCCGTTCTCCATTACAGCATCGTATTTCAGCATTCCTTCAGCATGGCCCAGCCCTCTTTCAGCATCCTGCAATTCAAATTTTATTTCGTCAATATTATAAGCATCATCATTGAAGGCGGTAAAGGATTCAAAAAATGGTTGTAGTTTTTGCAGCAGCGCTTTATAACTGAATATCCTGCCATCAGCAGTTATGATCTCGTTACTCATTTCGCCAGCATATTCATCAAAGTGCCTGCTGAACCAATGCCCCAAAAATTCATGCGTATTTCTTTCAATTTCTGCTTTATCATTGGGGTGAAATTCTTCATAGATAAAATTCCAGGTGCCACCAAAAACCGGCACTTTATCTATTTCATGCGGAAATAATTCTTCGGTGATAAATTTGTAAATGATGCTATCATCGTAAGGACCGTCAGTAATATCCAAACCAATACTATGTTCCTGCATGATAGCAATGATCCTTTTCAATTCCTTTGTTATTGCGGCAGCATCCAGTTCTTCAGCAGATTTATACGGAGGTTTTCCAATACTCTCATACACTGTTGTTTGCTCCGCATTGGCATGGGCATCTTCAAAAGCAATAATGTTTTTTAAAAACTGGTTCTCCATTTCCGGCGGCATACTTTCATTACTCTGCATAAAAAAAGCATCGCCGTACTGTGCTTTTAATTTTATTTTCAGGATCTCATTTTCAATCCTGAAATGTTCCTGTGGGTCATCAGAAAATTTCTCATTGTTGTCCATATTGAATTTTATTTTTTCTTGTTAACGAGGGTATAAGAATCATCAATCATTTCTTTCAATAACTTTTTAGGCACTGTACCATCCACAACAATGGTATTCCAGTGTTTTTTATTCATGTGATAGCCGGGCAAAATATTTTCCGGGTACTCTTCCCGCAACTCAATAGCTCTGTCCGGATCGCACTTTACATTAAATTGCAAAGGGTCACTATCCAGGCCTGTTAATAAAAAAACCTTTCCGTTTACTTTAAACACTAATGTGTCACCGCCAAAAGGAAAACCTTCTGTTACGGAAGGTTTTTGTAAAACGTATTCTCTAATTTGTTCAATATTCATTTTACAATCAGGGTTCAATTATTTTTTTTGCTTCTTCCAGTTTTTTCTTGATCTGCCCGGTGAGTATATGCCAGAACATTACAAAATCGCTACCCAAACTATATAATGGATAGGTAAATGTTGCCGGTTTATTTTTCTCAATAAAAAAATGTCCTACCCACGCAAAGCCGTACCCGCAAACTGGTATCAACGCCAGCATCCACCATTTTTGCAACACAATAGCTACAACCAAAATAGTCAGCAACCCGGCTGTACCTATAAAATGCAGGGTACGATTTTTTACATCGCCATGTTCTGTTAAGTAGTAGGGATAAAAACTCCAGAAGCTTTTGTATTTTTTTTCCTCAGCCATAGCAATCAAATTTTATAGCAACTAAGCCCCGCCTCCTTCCCCAAAAAATCGGGATGTTTCAAAATGGAAGTCGTGGTTTTAAATGTTTTAGTTGCTTTTATTTATAGAAAGTTACAAAAAAAACATCACTATACCTCTCTTTTTGTAACCACATTTTGCAGGTCATTCAACCTGTACAATGCTTCTTCCAAACGGTTTTTGGGAATACCGGTTTTTATCAGGCAAAACAATTGCATTTCCTGCGAAATGATGTTGCAGTTAAATTGTTTTAATATCATCATTACTTCATTCATCTGAGTATAATCAAACTCAATGCTATATTTTAATGTTACTTGTTTTTGAATGATTGGCGTTACCTGGAAAGCAAGAGCCGCAGCAGTTTTATAAGCATTGATCAAGCCCGGTACACCCAGCAAAGTGCCGCCCCAATAACGCACCACAATCACTGCAACATTAGTCAGTTCTTTGCTATCAATCTGTCCTAATATTGGTTTACCCGCAGTGCCCGAAGGTTCACCATCATCACTGCTGCGAAAATTATTACCATCAGTTCCAATGCGGTATGCAAAGCAATGATGCACCGCTTTAGGATGTTCTTTCTTTAAAGCCTGCAAATGCTGTTTAAAGGCTTCTGTAGTTTCAATCGGAAAAGCATAAGCAATAAATTTACTGCCGCGGTCTTTAAACTCAGCGTTAGAGGATTGGGTAATGGTATAATAAAAATCTTGTTCAGTCATTTCAAATAAAATTATTCATAAAACATCATCTTCGTTATTGCCCCCAACAGCACTGTTGGGGGATAGGGTCTATCCATACGCTATCAAAGCTATTGCAGCAATTGCCAGTGTAATGCCCAACCAGTTGATCAGTGATAATCTTTCTTTAAATAATAACCATGCTGCAACGGCGCTGAACAAAACAATGCCCATATTATTCACTGGTATTATTTTAGATGAATCGCCTTTGTACGCAGTAATTACTTTTCCCAAACACCAGATAGAAAAATAATTGGGCACGCCAATGATAATACCTGCCAATATCGCTTTAAAAGAAAATCGTTGTTTGCCGGTTGCAACCTGTATCACCAAAATAAGCAACCCCACACAAGCGGCAACAGAAAAAGCAGTAATGAGGAAAGTATTAAAATTATCTTCCGGGTTAATAAAAAAATTATTCTTCACATACACAATTAAAGTATCCAGCAAACCACTGCTCACGAATAAAAGAACGGGCAGTAAAAACAGAAGCTGCGAATTTTTATTACTTGCGGGGTCATTTTTTTGAGATGGGTAACAGGTTAACACTACCGCAATCAGTGCAATTACAATACCCGTTATTTTTAATACAGCGGAAGTTTCATTGTAGAGATACAAAGAAAAAACAAAGGGGATCACCATTGATAATTTATTGGCAACCGATGCCACAGCAACACCTAACTTTTGAGTGGTAAATCCTATTACATTAAAAATACTGATGAACATGGCGCCCATTACCAATGCCCATACAAACCATGGCGCCTCAATATTAGTTTTGTTTACAGGAAAGGAACCATTTACTACAGAGCCGGTAAGAACGCAGGCGATATAATTAAAAACAATTGCCTGCAGGGTATTGATGTTTAACCTTTGTAACACTTTAAACGAAAGGGTTAAGTAAGAACTGAAAAGAATGCTGCCAAATAAATAGATCATTGATTGTTGTTTGAAAAATACTGAATTTTATCGGTGAGTATAATTTGTTCTGTTGTTAATTGTTGCTGTTGTAATACCGGTGCATCAATACCTTCGCCAATTTTCATTGTGGTATTGGTGATCACTCTTGCTTCATCCCATAAATTATCATCAATAAATGATTGCAATAATTTTGCGCCGCCTTCAATAATTACAGATTGAATTTTTAAATGGTATAATGCTTTTAATATTTGAGGGATGGCTTTTTCTTTTGCATCAATCTTGTAAAAAGAAAGCATTGTACCTTCTTCCTGTTTCTCTTTGTTAAACACAATTGTTTTAACCGTGCTATCCAATAGTTTCAACGATGCAGGAAGTTTCAGACCTATATCAATCACCAACCGCAATGGGTTGTTGCCCGGGTAAAGCCTTGCCGTTAAAGACGGATCATCTTTTAAAGCTGTATTGGTACCCACCATTATAGCAGCTTCCTCCGTGCGCCATTGGTGCACTAACCGGTTGGTAAATTCATTGCTGATCAGTAATCTTTCATACGTAGCAGCAGCAATTTTATTATCTGCAGTCTGTGCCCATTTTAAAATGATATAGGGCCGTTGCTGTTGATGAAAAGTAAAAAAACGTTTATTCAGCTCCATTGCTTCTTTTTCTAATACCCCAACTGTTACCTGCACACCCGCTGCTTTTAATTTTTCAATCCCTTTACCGTTTACTTCGGTATAACTATCCCTGCAACCAATCACTACATTGGGAATTTTATTTTTGATGATCAAATCGGCACAGGGCGGTGTTTTGCCAAAATGAGCACAAGGCTCCAGGGACACATACAAGGTGCTTTTATCGATCCATTGTTTATCGGCTGCTGCTGCAACGCTGTTGATACAGTGTACCTCCGCATGTGCCTGCCCGTATTGCTGGTGATACCCCTCTCCTATAATGCGGTCTTCATATACCAGCACTGCACCCACCATTGGGTTGGGTGCTACATGCCCGGCGCCCAGTTGGGCCAGTTGCAAACAACGGTGTAAATATTTTTCGTTCTCGGTCAAGGGAGCAAAAATACGCATCAAAAAATAAAGTATGTTTGCAAAGATGAACAGCAAAGAGCTATACCGGAATTTTTTAGTGGAATTACAAACTGTTTACGACCTCAGCGAGGCCACCGTGATCACCGATTGGGTGTTTGAAAATATTGCCCATATAAAAAAAGCCGACCTTATCAAAAATCCACTGCAAACTGTTCCTGCACCGGTACTTAAAAAAATAGCTGAAAAAAGAGAAGAATTGCTGCAGCACAAACCAGTGCAATATGTAATGGGTAATACCACGTTTTACAACATGCAGTTCCAGGTAAACAACAAGGTATTAATTCCCCGGCCGGAGACAGAGGAAATGACACACATGGTGGCTAACAATTACCGGTTTGAACAAAAGCAACTAAGCATACTCGATATTGGTACCGGCAGTGGCTGTATTGCAATTGCCTTAAAAAAGAACCTGCCTTCATCAAAAGTTATAGCACTGGATGTAAGTGAAGCTGCATTAGAAATTGCCAGGATCAATGCTATTACCAACAAAACAAATATTCAATGTACGTTGTTTGATTTTTTGGATGAAAGCCGCTGGCCTGAGTTGATGCTGTTTGATATCATCATCAGTAATCCACCCTATATTCCTGATAAAGAAAAATCTTTACTGGATAAGAATGTAGTAGACCATGAACCGCACACTGCATTATTTGTGCCTGATAATAATCCCCTGCTGTTTTATGAAAAGATAGCCAAATTTGGCAGGAGCCATTTAAATTACAATGGGAAAATTTTTGTGGAAACGCACGAGGATTACACACAGGATGTAGCCAAACTTTTTTCCACCAGCTACCAGCAGGTGATCGTAAAAAAAGACATGTTTGGTAAAGAGAGAATGGTAATTGCCACTTTCTGATTGCTATTTACAATCTATTTCGGTGTAACATTAAATCCTGCTTTAGCACCTGCTTTTTTTGCAGCATAAAATATTTTGAATACATCGCCGTAATGAGCCAGTGTATCTGCTGCAATTACTATGGAAAGTGTATCTGGTTTTACTTTTTCTGCTTCACGTTTAACCACAGAATCCAATTGAGAAAAAGTTATTGGTAATTGTCCCATAAATAATTTGCCATCTTTATTTAAACCAATAGTAACACTCTGCCTCATTTTGGTATCGCTCTTGCCTTTCGGCAAATTGGTTTTAATAACATTTGGGTTGGCCAATGTAGATATCAATAAAAAGAACATCAGTAATATAAACAGGATATCATTTAATGGACCAGTATCCACTTCGCTATGTGTTTCCCTTAAATGTTTGCGTAAACTACCCATTATACAAAATAATTTATTGGTGTTATTAAACGTGAATGGTGAATCGTCAGTCGTGAGTAGCGTTTGTGAATTTGCAGAGTATTCAACTCACGATTCACCACTCACGTCTCACGCCCTACCTCGTTGGTTCCTGTAAAATATCAATGAACTCAGCGCTTGCTGCTTCCATCCTGTTTACTGTTTTATCAATTTGTGTATTTAAAAAACTGTAGCCTAAAAACGACAATATACCAATGATCAACCCTGTAGCTGACGTGATCATTTTTACATACATGGCATCAGCAATATCGCTGATAGCAGGGTTTGCAGCTGCTGCAAAATCTTTTAATAATAAGATCAAACCAAAAATAGTACCCACAAAACCAAATAAAGGAGCAATGCGTGATATTACAGAAAGTATGTTCAGGTTTTTTTCCATTTTATAAATCTCCAGCTTGCCTACATTATCCATACTTTTTTCAATAGCATCAATAGGTTTACCAATACGTTGTATACCTTTATCAATCATCCGGGCAACGGGGTTGTTGGTATTTTTTGCCAGGCTGCGGGCTGCGGTAACATTACCAGTAACCACATGGTCACGTATAATGCTCATAAAATTCTCTTCAATCTTACTGGCCTTTCTTATGGCAATCAATCTTTCAATAAAGAAGAAAATAGCCAGTGCAAATAATATGGCCAGCGGTATCATTAATACACCACCCTTTACCAAAAGGCCCATCACACTTTCTTTTTGTACTGCAAGTGCTTTGGCCATTCCCGTACTGTCGATCTGTAAAAAAATATCAAACATAGTTAAGCTGATTTAGGAACAAAAGTAATTGTTTAATTTATAATTAGTTTCTTGTACGCTATAATTGTGCCAATCCGGTGCAAGATTAAAGTGTAAACGAACACATTGCAAAAATGCTGCTTAAAGAATTGTTAATCTTCCCTGTCTACCAATGCCATGGAGAATGCAGGAAGACAAACACTCCAGTATTCGCAGGCTTCGTCAAAGGGATTGCTGTAGCGTACACGGCTGCCTTTCTTAATTAAAATGCTTTGTCCTGCATGCACAATAATTTTTTCTCCATCCACTTCAAACATTTTTTTGCCTTTGCTTACCAGGGTATATTCATCAAACTCCGGGTTCTGAAACGGTTCACTCCATCCTGCAGGTGCCAGCATGTGTGCAATGCTTAAATTATTTTCATTAGTGGTGGCGCCAAAATGTTCTTCAATTAATTTACCATCAGTGGTGGGTACTACAAAAGGTTTGTCTTGTTTAAAGTGTGGCATAGATAAAGTTTATGAATACAAAAGTGCCGTAAAATACGGCACCTTGTTTTATTATTTGTGGTTATTTCTTAACAAGGTCAGACGAGGACGTCAGACCTTGTTTACATGATCACACGAAGGCGTCAGATCATGTAAGCGAAACATGGTCTGACGTCCCCGTCTGACCATGTTATCGCTTACCATCCATTTGTTGCATAGCCATTATCTGGCGCATTGTTTTTTCCATGCCTTCGCTGCTGCCATCAAGGAATATCACATTGCCTTTGCCGTACTCTGCAAAATTTTTGATCGCTTCTGTCCACATACTGAATAAAATTACATTGGTATCCAGGTTGGCTTGCTTCATTTGTTCTGCAGCCTGGCTCATACCTTTAGCTACTTCTTCACGGAACAACGCCACACCTTGTCCACGTAATTGTGCCGCTTGTCTTTCAGCTTCAGCAGCAATTTTAATAGCATTACCTTCTGCTTCTGCTGCCTTTGTTTTAGTGATCAATAAAGCCTGCCCTTCATTTTCTGCAGCGGCTTTTAAATTGTTTGATGCTACCACTTTGCTCATACTGGTAATGATCGCTTCATCAAAAGTGATGTCGTTGATCTGCAGATCCTGCAAATGATAACCCCAGCTTTCCAGGGTAATATCCACCTGCTCTTTTACATTTTCAACAATATCTCTTCTTACATTTAATACCTCGGCTTGTTTTTTTGTAGATACAAATGCACGGATACTACCTTCTACGGTACGTATCAGCGCCTGCATCAAATCTTTATCGCTGATGAATTTAAAAGCTACGTTCTTGATCGTGTCCTCATCCACATTAATTACCGAATACAAAAGCATACTTTTAAAATATACATTGGCCTGGTCAATTGTTACTGCCTGAAATTCCAGTTCTACCGAACGGTTTTGAATGCTTATCTTTTTGTAGATCTGTTCCAGCACAGGAACTTTCCAGTTTAATCCCGGACGCATTATTCTTTTATATTTTCCAAACTGCGTTACCACTCCGATCAAGCCCTGGTTAATGGTAACAAAAGAACCCAGAACGACAAATGCCACTACCGCCCCAAGTATCAATTTCCAATTAGCTGTAATAAAGTCCATAGTTTTAAAATTTGAGTTGAAGGTATAGAATTTTTATATAGCCAATGAAAAATCTTTAGTGAACGGCATTCTTTTTATCACACAGCTAAACAATAGAAAAATCAAATTCCTTTTTGTAACTTAACAAAGTAGCAAAAAGCCGGTTCTCGCATTATTTTTTAAAGCGCATTAATATTACACCATGCCTGCAAAAGAAGAAATACTCATCATCAAAAATCTTTCTGATTTTGAAAAGAAGATCAACAGGGATAACCGGCCTTATGATATCAACATGATGGTGATGCCCGGCACTTTGCAGGATAAGCACAAAGATATCGATCCTGAAAAAGGCATCCAGGCTTTACGAAGGCAGTTTAACCTCATCTATATTTTAGAAGGTGGCGTACACGATGTTTACCTTGGTGCAGATTACCGCTGGCTTAAACCTAATGACCTGGTCATTGTTCCTGAAAATATAGTGTACGCGTCAAAAAATGTGTCTGATTGCAGGGGTTATTGCATGCACTTTAAAACAGAATTCATTCAACCGGTATTGAATAAGCCATTGGCCGAAGAATTTATTTACCTGGATATGGAAGCGGAACATATCATTAATGTTACGGATGAAGAAAGTGAATTGATCAAACAATGTTTTCGTGATATCATTAAAGAATATGAAAGATTTTCTCCCGAAAAAGATTCCCTGCTGCGCAACTATATTCACATTTTATTATTGCGGATAAGAGAAATATACCGGCCGCACGCCAAAAGCATCAGCGAAAGCAATACCCGCTCTATGAAAATTGCCAACCAGTTTAAACATTTGGTAGAAAAGAATTTTATTACCGTGAGAGAGGTTACGCAATATGCAGAGCTGCTACATATCACTCCGGGTCATTTATCCGACGTGGTAAAAAATAATACCGGTAAATCTCCAAGAGAAATTATTACTGATATGCTGTTACTGGAAGCCAAAGTTTTATTGGGTTCTACTGATCTCACCATTACTGAAATTGCACACCGCCTTAATTTTGGCGACCAGGCACATTTTTCTCATTTCATTAAGCAACATTCTGGCTGTTCTCCCCTGCAGTTGCGAAAAAAACTCTGATTTATACATACACTGCCGAAATTCATACAAGCAAATGCCTGCATAGTGATAGCATCTTTGTGATGTTATTCACCTGCGCTGGTATAACGGAAACAAACAACAAATTAATTCACTAAAAACTTATTGAAATGAAAACAGTATTCATCATTGCAGCTTTTGCTGCAGCAGGAATTTTAATGTCGCATAAATTACACGACAACAATACAGCGAAAGCCAAGGCGGAATTAAAAGATTTTTCAAAACCCGATGAAGTAAGAGAATTTCCAAAGGGTAAAGTGGAATTGGTAAAAATTGGTAATGCTACTGTTGGCAGGGCCACTTTTCAACCCGGTTGGAAATGGAGTGAAAGTGTAAAGCCTTTAGCAAAAACAGCCAGTTGCGAAGCGCCGCATTTTCAATACCATGTATCAGGAACATTGATGGTAAAGATGGATGATGGCACTTTGCTGGAGTGTAAAGCCGGTGATGTATCCTTATTGCCCATGGGCCACGATGCATGGGTGGTGGGTGACGAACCAGTAGTGGTGGTAGATTTCCAGGGTATGCTTGATTATGCAAAAGGCAAAAAGAATTAAACCTTATCATCAACTAAAAAGTCAATCGTTATGTATATTATCCGTGATATTTTTCAACTCCGCTTTGGTGCTTTTAAAGAGGCTAAAGTTTTACTGGAACAAGCATACAGCAAGGGTTTGCTTCCTGATGCAAAATCTGCAAGGGTACTCTCCGATTTTTCCGGTGACAGTTACCGTTTAATTTTTGAAGAAGGTTATAGTTCGTTATCAGAATATGAACAATCCTTAACCGATAGCATGGGCAAAGCCAACTGGAAAAAATGGTACGAAAATTTTAAGCCATTGGTGCAAAGCAGCCACCGGGAAATTTTAAGGCAGGTAATGTAATTGTTGCAAATCATTTTAATTCTTTGCTCACGATTTTTAAAATGGTGAGCAAAGAATTTTTTATTGGGTTAACTGAAACTTTTTGGGTTTCATTATTCTATTGAACGCAACCATTATTTTAGAAATGCAGTCTTGTACCATCGTAAAAGAATGAAATCTTTTTCACTAACTGATGGGTGCATTATTAAAAAATACCGATTACAAAAAATGGCTCACTGAATTAAAGTCAACCATTAAGAAAAGCCAGTTAAAAGCTGCCGTAGCAGTAAACAGCCAGTTAATATTGTTGTACTGGGATTTGGGCAGGCAAATTGTGGAGAAACAGGAAAAATCTAAATGGGGCTCGGGTTTTATAGATCAGTTGAGTAAAGATTTAAAAGCGGAGTTCCCGGATATGAGTGGATTTTCGGCTTATAATTTAAGATATTGTAAAGCTTTTTATTCATTTTATACCAATAATTCAATTTCCGAACAGGCTGTTCGGAAATTGAAGACGAATAAAAAGGCAACTGCAAAACGGCAACAGGCTGTTGCCAAAATTGAACAGGCAAGTTTGTCAAAATGGGAACAGCTTGTTCCCAAAATTCCCTGGGGGCATCATATTCTAATTTTGAAAAAAGTAAAAGATATTACCCGGGCTAAATTTTACATTACTCAAACCATAGAAAACAACTGGAGCCGTGCCGTACTGGAAATGCAGATAGAAAGCAACCTGTATGGCAGACAAGGCAAAGCCATCAATAATTTTAAACACACTTTACCGCAACTAGATAGCGACCTCGCCAATGCACTATTAAAAGATCCTTATAATTTTGATTTTTTAAATCTCACCGGCCAGGTAAAAGAACAGGAGCTGGAACAAAGATTGGTAGAAAACATTACCCGGTTTTTATTGGAACTTGGTAAAGGGTTTGCTTATATGGGCAGACAATTTGTAATAACTGTTGGCGGTAAAGAATTTAAAACTGACTTGCTATTTTATCACACCAAGTTAAAATGCTACATCGTTATTGAGCTTAAAGTAACGGAGTTTGAACCTGATTTTTTGGGCAAACTAAATTTTTATCTAACCGCAATTGATAAGTTGGTAAAAGAAAGAGATGATAAGCCAACCATTGGTATTTTACTTTGCAAAAACAAAAATGATGTGGTGGTGGATTTTACATTGCAGGATATAAACAAACCAATGGGCGTAAGCGAATTCACCTACAAAGAATTGCCCAATAACATTAAAAAGGCATTGCCTACAGTAGAACAGTTTACCCGGCAATTAAACCAGGCTGATGATGAGTAACAAAAAACCCGGCAATAAACTTACCGGGATTTAAACTTTCAATTTTCAACTTTTAACTTTTTTCTTCCCAGATCATACACAAATGCACAATAGTTTCTGCCGCTTTGGCCATATCTTTTGTGCCAATCCATTCTAACTTACTATGAATATTTTGCATGCCGGTAAAAATATTCGGGCAAGGCATTCCGATATAACTAAAGCGGCTGCCATCGGTACCGCCGCGAATGCTTTCTTTTTTTACAGTAAGGCAGGCACGCTGTATGGCTTCTTCGGCATAAGCTGCCACCTGCGGATATTTATCCAGCACTTCTTTCATGTTACGGTATTGCTCTTGTGTTGCATACTCCATTGCTGCACCGGGGAATTTTGCCACCACCGCTTCAGCGATAGCTTTTAAGCGACTATGGTGTTCCGTTAGTCCTTCCCTGGTAAAATCTCTTACTATAAATTGAATAGTGGCTTTTTCGGCAATACCATTAACAGCCGTAGGATGAACAAAACCTTGTTTTTTCTCCGTCGTTTCGGGACTCCATTCATTTTTTGGCAAAGCATCCAAAACTGCACCGGCAATTTTTAAAGCATTCACTAATTTGTCTTTTGCATAACCCGGGTGAACGATCACGCCATGAATAGTAATAACAGCGCCATCTGCACTAAAGGTTTCATCTTCTAAACTTCCTGATTCACCACCATCTAAAGTATATCCAAACTGTGCACCCAATTTTTGCATGTCAACTTTTGCAGTGCCCTGTCCTACTTCTTCATCAGGTGTAAATAAAATTTTTATGTCGCCGTGTTTTACAGCAGGGTTTTGCATAAAGAATACCGCCGCTTCCATAATAGCAGCCACACCACTTTTATCATCGGCACCCAATAAGGTTAAACCGCTTGCAGTAATTACGCTGTGATTGATATGTTCTTTTAAATAAGGTGAATTGCTAATGCTGAGCACTTGTGTATTATCATCAGGCAAAATTATATCGCTACCATCATAATAACGGTGATGGATAGGTTTTACATTAGTGCCACTGCAATCAGGCGCTGTATCTACATGAGAACAAAAACAAATAGCCGGAATATTTTTTTTATCACTGTTAGAAGGAATGGTGGCATACACATACCCATACTCGTCTGTAGTAGCATTAGTAATACCAAGGCCTAACAATTCCCGGTGCAGCATTTTGCTCAGGTCCTTTTGTTTTTCAGATGTTGGATGTTTGGTACTGGTAGGATCACTTTGTGTATCTACCTGTACATAACGCATAAAGCGGTCGGCAATGGCATCGGGGCTTATTTGTATCATAGCGTAAAAATAATGGATAATTGGATAATGAATAATGGATAATGAAAAGAGTATAATTATTTTAATTGCCGCTAAACTTAAAACAAAAAAGCAGTTTGCTCCCGCAAACTGCCCAATTATTCATTAATACATTTTAGTTATTAATTAATCTCTACCAGCTCAATATCAAACACCAGTTCTTCTCCTGCTAAAAAATGATTGGCATCTAAAATGATCACATCATCTTTTAATTCCACCACAATTACCGGAACAGGATTGCCCTGCGGATCGGTTAAAGTTAAGGGCATACCGGGCTCTAATTTCATTTCTGCCGGCACATGTTCTTTAGGAAATTCAATAATTGCATTCGGGTCTTTTTCTCCATACCCTTCAGCAGCAGGAATATTGATTGTTTTTTTATCGCCAACTACCATTCCCGGTATTGCGGCATCAAAACCTTTTATCATCTGGCCTGCACCTACTGTAAAAGCCAGTGGCTCTCTTCCTGCGGAAGAATCAAATTGTTCGCCACTTACTAATTTTCCTGTATAATGTACTTTCACATTATCTCCATTTTTTGCTTGCATTGTTTATTGTTTTTGTATGAGTTTGTCTGAACGGGGACTTGGAAGGACGATGCCGGTTGGTTGAATTGCTCTTCTAACCTTTACAATCTTTGAAAATCAATGTGCGGACAAAATTAAACTGCAAATTTATCCATAAATGAAATACGGCATTTAAAAACTTTTCAGCAACTTTACTACATGAATAAGATGCATTATTGTCTAATGGCTTTATTGTTTAATTGCTATATGGCAAGCGGCCAGCAAACCATTAAACAATCGGGCAATGAAGCAGTTATAACGGGAGCTGAACGCATGCCTGTCTATCTCCCCTACCTGAAAGGTAAGGCTATAGCAGTTTTCGCCAACCCCACCAGCATGGTAAAAAACGTAAACCTGGTGGATACTTTACTGAAAAGCGGTGTTAAGATCGTGAAGATATTTGGTCCTGAACATGGTTTCAGAGGGAATGCTGATGCTGGTGAAAAAGTGAGTGACAGCAAGGACGCTAAAACCGGCATCCCCGTGATCAGTTTATATGGCGATCATAAAAAACCGTCGAAAGAAGACCTGAAAGACGTGGATATTTTGATATTCGATATCCAGGATGTGGGGGTTCGTTTTTATACATTCATCTCTTCTTTACAATATTACCTGGAAGCAGCGCTGGAGAATCACAAACCTTTACTGATCTTAGACAGACCCAATCCCAACGGATTTTATGTAGATGGCCCCGTGCTCGATATGAATTTTAAAAGCTTTGTTGGCATGCAGCCCGTGCCCATTGTATATGGTATGACGGTGGGTGAATATGCTTTAATGCTTGCGGGAGAAAACTGGTTGTCGAAAGAAGCCAACGCTATCAATGCTTATAATGTAACTACAGAACCTACTGCCGATACTCCTTTTCACGTAACGGTTATTAAATGTAAAAACTACGATCATAGCACTAAATATATTTTGCCGGTAAACCCTTCACCCAATTTAAAACAGATGCAAAGCATTTACGTGTACCCGTCAACGTGCTTTTTTGAAGGTACAGTTATGAGCGAAGGCAGGGGTACTGATCATCCGTTCCAAATTTTTGGTCATCCTTCTTTACCAAAAAACTTGTATGCTTTTACACCAATGCCCAATGCTGGTGCTAAAAGCAGCAAATGTTTTTTTCAAACTTGTTATGGCTGGAATATCAGTGGCACCAATGAAGAAGTATTGAAAATGTTAGACAACAAAATACAGCTGAAATATTTGCTGGATGCTTACAAATTATTTCCTGGCAAGGACAGTTTTTTTCTGAAGCCGAAAAGTGGTAAAGTTGAAGATTATTTTTTTAATAAACTTGCCGGTAACGCATTGCTAATGCAACAAATAAAAGATGGCAGCACCGAAGCGGCCATCAGGAAAAGCTGGGAGCCTGCACTACTTGCATTCAAAAAAATAAGAACAAAATATTTATTGTACAAAGATTTTGAATAACCTTACCCTATGCGCCGGTTACTTTTTTTTATACTGCTTTTTTTTACCGGCCATCTAACTGCCCAGCAAAAAAACTATTCTTTTACACAATACACCACTGCGCAGGGGCTTTGCGATAATATCATACAATCCATAACGCAGGACAGCCGCGGTTTTATATGGATTGGTACTAACGAAGGTTTAAGCAGGTTTGACGGAAAGAACTTTAAGAATTTTTATGCCCCGAAAAATGATACCGTAGTAAAAAGCAATTCTTTCGGCAGTGTTTACGAATATAAAAAAGGGCATCTCGTCTTTCTGAATTACAACCGCATTATTTGTTTCGATACTTACACGGAAAAGTTTTATTTGCCTGTACTGCCCAATATTTCTTTCGGTGCCATACACCATTCTCTAAAAGGAGATAATTTTTATTTAAGCGCCATCTCAAAAGTATATATCGCTAATAATAAACTGGAAATAACCGACAGTATTATAGTACCTCAAAATAAACCTGCAACAGCTTATGTAAATGCTTTTTATTTAGATGCTGATTTATTATTTCTTCAAACACCTGAGAGTTTCTATCTCTATCATCCTCAAAGCAAGAAAAAAGAACAGTTGTCTTTACCATTTAACTTTCCGGATAAAAATTATATTCCCTTTTTCCGTTACTATGATCCCGCAAAACAGGAATTGTATTTTAGTGAATACCTGTTTGGCATCTTCCGTTATTCACTATCAACAAAAAAAATGGCGAATTTGGTAAAGGACGCTAACGGAATTTTTTATACCAATAGTTTTGTTTATGAAATGGTGCCCAAACCAAATAATGAGCTCTGGCTATTAACAGAAAGTGGTATCCGGATCCTTAATACACTTTCCAACACCATTTCATTTATTAATGCGGCTAAAGATAAAAACGCTGCTATATTTAACAATATTACTTTTACCAACTATACAGATAAGGACAATAATTTTTGGATCGGTACCAAGAGCGGGATCTTTAAATTAAATGCCAATGCCCTGGCTATAAAAAGCTGGACAACCGAATTTCCCACAACCGATAACAATGGGTTAATGAGTGTTGTAAAAGGTGCCGACGAAAACATGTACACTTCGGTATATTTTGGCAAAGCCTACCAGATAAATGTAAGCACTGGCAAAGTTACTGCCTTGCAACATCCCGCCAACATCAACAACTGGGATCTGTTTGTTAAAGGCAACGAAGTGATACGAACCGGTGCAGGCAACAGCCTGTTAACTTATAACACCAGCACAAAACAATTTACAATAAATAATTTTTTAAAACCTTTTTATCCCAATATTGAATTGATAGTACTTGGTTTTGTACACAGCAATGGCGATGAATGGTACAGCGCCAATCACGGTGGTGGGTTTGTACGCAAAGTAGCAGGTAGTGGCACTTGCAAAACTTATAAAAAAGATGATGGTATCAATACATTCACCAACACGTATTATACCACTTGTACTGAAGACAGCAAGAAAGATATTTGGTTTGGTGTTAATAAAACTGACAGGTTATTGCATTGGGACTATACATCAGATCGCTTTAATGAAATCAATTTCTTTAAGGTGAAAGGAATTGAAAACATTGGCCACACCGGAATTAATATGGTAACACATGATAGTGCGGATAACATATGGGTAGCATTTGATGGCAGTGGATTGATAAAATACAACCCAAAAGAAAATAACGCCGTCAATTACAATATTGCCGACGGATTGCCCAGCAATTTTGTTACAGGCCTTCGGTTTGATAATAAGAACCGTTTATGGATAAGCACCTTAAAAGGATTAAGTTGTTTTATCATCAGTGAAAATAAATTCATCAATTTTAAAAAAGAAGATGGTTTACCCGGAGATGATTACAGATCATTGCAGTTACTACAATAAAGAAAAGAACGAAATGTGGATGGGCAGCAATAGTGCATTAATGGAATTTGATCCGGATGTGTTACTGAGTATCAATAAAGAAAATTTTCCTGTTTATACTGATGAGATCATCATCAACGGAAAAAAATACGATGATACGCTTCAAAATAATTTAAGTCTTTCCCCATCTGAAAATAATTTACAATTTCATTTTACAGGTATTGATTTTAATAAAGGAAAAGATATTGAATACAGTTACCTGCTGCAGGGTGCCGATAAGGATTGGATACTTTCCGGGGCTACTCAAACTGCATCTTATGCCAACATAAAACCCGGCCACTATACCTTTAAAGTAAGGGCAAGGCATAAAGGTGATAACCGCTGGAATGAAACAGAAGTGCCTTTACAATTTTTCATTGCTACGCCATGGAATAAAACATGGTGGTTTAGCTTGCTTATAATAGCGGCCATTGCTGTTGCAGTATGGTATTTCATTAAAACTTATTACACACAAAAATTAGAGAAAGAGAAAAGTGAATTAGAAAAACAAAATGCCATTGAACTGGAAAGGATAAGAATGGCCCGTGAACTGCACGACGGACTGGGCAGTATGCTGAGCGGTATTAAACATTCTTTTTCTGCAATGAAGAACGATATGGAGTTGAACGAAAGCCAGCAAACATTATTTCATTCCAATATCGACAAACTGAATGAATCTATAAAAGAGCTGCGAAATATTTCTCACAGCATTGCATCAGATACTTTACAGCACAACGGCCTGGTGGATTCTTTGAGGGATTATTGTAATACTATAGCGCAACCGGGTACACTTAATATTGCTTTTAGTGCACTGGATACTGAAAATATGGTTTTAACTGAAGAACAGGCTTTTCATGTATTCAGAATTGTGCAGGAACTTATCAACAATATTATTAAACACTCTGGCGCATCAAATGCTATCGTACAAATGAGTTGTAATTCCAGCCGCCTGTATGTTACGGTGGAAGATAATGGCAAAGGTTTTGTACTGGAAGAAGGTCTTAAAAATAAAGGCATGGGCTTAAAGAATATTGAGAGCAGGATAAAAATATTAAAAGGTAAAATGGATTACCGCACTAAAACCAGCGAAGGCACTTCTGTACTGCTGGAGATTCCCTGCGCACAAAAAAATTGAGCATGGCAATTCAATGTCGTTTACTGAGGAATAACCGCCGTCAGGGTTTTCAACCGCTGACGGGGTTACGCTACCCCGACGGCGGCTATCAGCCCCGTCGGCGGTTGATCAGGAACTTAAATAAATAATATTGAAAGTAATTAACCAATCATGTGCATTTGAACGGCTACTTTTATCAGCGATGCGATATTCTTAGCTTCAAATTTTGCCAATAAATTTTTACGGTGTGTATCTACGGTTGTGCTGCTGATAAAAAGTTTTTGAGCGATCTCGTTATTGGTCATACCATCTGCAATCAGTTCCAGCACTTCTTTTTCACGCCTCGTAATTACCGGCATATTATTTTGTGTGTCGGTCTTTCTTAAAGCAAGCGCTGCATCAAAACTTAAAAACTGTTTTCCTTTTACTACTGTTTCAATACCTTCCATCAACTCTTCCTGTGTAGCGTTTTTTAAAACATAACCCGATGCGCCACTGGCAATCATTTTTTCAATAAAGCTTTGCTGGTTAAAAGTACTTAATCCCAATACCGCAATACCCGGGTCTTTATCTTTCACTTCTTTACAAAGATCGATACCACTCTTATCAGGGAGATTAATATCCATCAGGATCACATCAGGTGTTTGGTGCTGTAAAAAAGCCAGGCATGATGCTGCATTAGTGGCATGACCCATCCACTCAATATTAGTTTCATTTTCTAATAATGAATGAATACCTTCTATCACCATATAGTGATCATCTACTATAAAGATTTTTATGGCCATTAAATATTTATTTCAATATGTACTGAAGTTCCTTTATCTTTTTGTGATTGCACATCTAAGTTACCTTTTAAAAATTCAACACGGTTATGAATATTACTCCAGCCAATTCCTTTGGCCTGGTTTAAAATAGCCGTATCAAATCCTTTACCATCATCTTCCACCGTTACTGTAAGCTGGTTACCCGTTTTACTAACCTGCACAACAGCTGTTTTAGCCGCAGCATGTTTCATCGTGTTATTGATCAATTCCTGTACAATCCGGTAAATCGTTATTGCTGCAGTTTGATCAATCGTTAAATTTTCCAGTCCGATGGATTGATAAGAAACCTGCAATGCACCGGAGTTATTAATGTCTGCACAAAAATCCTTTAATGCTGTATCCAATCCAAATTTAACTAAAGCTTCGGGCATCATATTATGAGCCACACGGCGCATTTCTTTAATGGAACTGTCCAGCATATCCATGCTGCGTTCAAATGCCTGTGCATTATCAGGCGTCATAACTAAGTTTCCTTTCATAGTGTTAAATGAATATTTTATGCCCGATAACATACCACCCAAACCATCATGCAAATCCTTCGCTAATCTTGTTCTTTCCTGTTCTTCCCCTTTTAGTACTGCTTCAGTGGCAGTAAGTTGTCGCTCGGTTTCTAGTTCATTAATGCGTTGCGTTTGTAATTTTTGTTTTTGCACCAATGTACGGTACACTAGTAAAGCAATTAAGAGCAATGCAATTGCTCCGCTCATTAGCAGGTAATTAAGCGTATTTTTTTTTTGTATTTGCGCCTGTTGTAAAAGTATCTGATTGTCTTTTTTTTCAGTGTCATATTTTACTCTCATCGCCACTTCCTTCTGTTGCATAGACTCCGTAAAAGCTTTGCTTTGGGCATCTTCCCGCTCATAAAAGTATTGAAACCCTTTTTTGTAATCCTGCATAGTAAAGGCTATATTTGAAAGCATCCCAAGTGCAGTGCTTTTACCTTCAAGCAGGTTTTGTTTTTGTGCCAGTATCAATGCTTCACTGGCCAGGCTTTGGGCACGGTTGTAATCTTTTTTACTTAAACTATACACTGCCTGTATCAATTTCGCACCTACCATGCTCCCATCATCTTCCATTTCGGCAGATAACTGCACACTTCTTTCCCCATAAGCTTTTAATATTTCAAAATCGCCTTCCTTTATGGCAATATCACTCAGGTTATTGATACCTACTGCCTCTATTGATTTATTGTTATCTTCTTTTGCAACAACAATGGCTTCATTAAAAATTTTTTTTGCATCAGTCAATTTATTTTGTCCGGCATAAGAAAGGCCGAGATTACTTAGTCCGTTGGCAAGCTGACCCTTGTCGTTGATTTTTCTTGCCAGTGATACGGCTTTGTTACCGTATTGTATGGCTTTGTCATACTGGCCCAATGTCATATAAAGCGATTGTAATCCGTCATTGATAGTACTCTCAATATTATCATACCCTTTCCCATCAAGTATCCGGGAGCCCTCAAGTGTGTATTGCACTGCACTATCTAATTCCGACATAAACCTGTATGCAGTGCCAATATTAAAAAGAGATACCCCAATATTAAAAGAGTCTTTATCCTTACGGGCAATATCAAGCACCAGCATATTGTAATATAATACAGAATCGAATTTTGATTGGTACGAAAGAACATAAGAAAACATGCGATAGGATTTCAATATGCCTTTCTTGTATTGCAGGTGGTTGCTAAGCTTGTTCCCTTCTCCAATATAATACCTTGCTTTTTCTGGTGCTGAGTTTTCAAATTCTTCTGCCACAATAAAAAATAAATTCACTTTATTGGTATCAGCTTTTGCGGCTGCTAACAACCGTAATAAACTATCAGTCTTAGAAACAGGCTGTGCATAAAATTTAACAGGCAATAACAAAGCAATAATCGTGGCTATATACTTTCTCATTTTACAATCTTTTCTCAACAATACAAATAAACAATCTCTTTAAATTTTATGTCTCCCCTTTTTCCATGATTTTTTATGTTTTGCAAAATCTCCCGTTTTTAGAGGATGGACAAGTTTTATTGTTATGCTCATTTTTACAAAACAAAATCACACAAAATGAAAATAACTATTCCTCTTCTGTTACTGTTGATAGTACCTGGTGTTGCAGCAGCACAGCCGCCAGTTAAACTAATTACAAAACCAATTGAGATCAACAGGACCATAAAAAATGTTCCTGCCAGCTACGATTTTAGCAAGATAAAAATGTGTGTGGACAGAAGTGCTGTTAATGGCAATCTTCCGGAAAGAAATTTTAGTGCAGTAAAACAACCGCCTAAGATCAACAGTGATGGTAGCTATGCAGTAATTGGAGTAAGCCGCCAACCACTAGCAGGTGAAACCAATAAAATGTGGGACCCCGGGCAAACCATTTCTGTATTTCTTTCTACTAACAACGGATCGGATCTGATAAGAGATAAAGTAAAACTTTATGCCCGCCAATGGGAGACCATAGCTAATATAAAATTTGACTTTGGTTCCAGTTTCAGCAATGCAAAAATAAAAGTAGAGTTTGATAATGATAACAAAAGCTGGTCATGGATCGGAAGGGATGTACTCTTTAATCCATTTCAATTGTACACCGTGCATTTCGGCATGTTTACTAATTCAACTGCTGAAGATGAATTTAGGAGAGTTATAGAGCATGAATTTGGCCATGCACTTGGATTTATACATGAGCATCAGTCTCCCGCAGGCGGCAATATACAATGGGATAAAGAAAAAGTATATGCTTATTTTTCCGGACCACCTAATAACTGGACAAGAGCAGATGTGGACTTTAATATCTTCACTAAATATTCAAAGACGAATACAAACTACTCTGCGTATGATCCTTTGTCAATAATGCATTATGACTTTGCTGCGGAACTAACTACTAACGGTGTGGCAACACCGGTTAACACAGATTTTTCTGTTACAGACAGGCAATATGCACGGCAACTCTATCCATTTCCTGTTACACCAACCAGTGCAAGCGGCACTTTACGTACAGGAGATGACTGTGACCTTGTAGATTTTACTGTGGACTACAATGCAGTGCCGGCAGACAAAATAGAATTTACGTTGAAGCTGGGTGAGATCAGTTCCAAAAAAGTTACCTGGTGGAAACAGATCGGCATCCCTATGACAAATAATACAGAAACTTTTTTGTGGGTGCAAAATCATTCCTTAATAAAAGAAGAGAACAGAACAACTTTCACCGTGCAGGTTCCGGTGAATGAGATTGATATGAACAAAAGCATAAGTTTCTGGAAAGCCAAGATACTCGGCGTACATACTTTACTCAACTATAAATGGAATGTATTGCCTGCTATTAAAGGAGGTTGCAGGATAACCTTATCGTGGAATAAAGACAGTTGCCTGTAATAAAATAAAATCCTGTTTTTACAGGATGGCACAGCAACCTTATTCAGAACATATTTGTAACATAAAATTTTTTACAATGAAAAAGATATTATTACTCTTTGTGTGTACAATTATTATCAGTTCAGTTTTTGCGCAGGGCGGAAGGATACGCATTTCATTTGCGGGATTTGATTGCTATCGTGAAACATGGGATGATATTTTGCAAAGCGATGGAAAAGGTGATGAAGTGTTTTTCAATTTTTCTTTTTTACTGGCAGATAAAAATGGCAATTCAAAATTAAGTTACGAAAAACGTACGGGTGTGTATGGTGATGCAACGGGGCAATTTTCCAACCGCATCAGCGCAGGCAGTTGTGTGGATGCATTTGGCAATAGAAAAGGAGGCATCAAAGGCGGTGATACTTATCGCTGCAACGATATAATTGGTGAATACGATATGGCAGAAAGTGATATTCTTACCATTATACCTACTGCATGGGAACATGATCCTATTGCAGATAATTCAATTGCTTTTACTTCTACTATGAAAGGTTTTTATAACAGCATCAATCAAAAAGTGGCGCCAATAATGATCGGCTTTAATGCACTCACCGGAAATCTCGGCGGTGTAATTTTTAATTCAGTGAGCCTTGGATTATCGAGCATTAAAGCTGGTGGCGACCAGGGCGAACTGGGTAAAGCCGGTACACGTCCAATAGGTATGGAAAAATATGGCGATTTTTCTGCCAAGCTGGTGGTATTGAATACCCCTAATCTTGTAAACATTTGCAATAGTGATATGGGTTTTGGCAAAGGTGTAATTGCAGTAAATTATGATGAAGCTGCTGTAGGCAACCTGCGTGACCATGGCAATTACACCATGCTGGTTCGTGTGGAGTATACGCCCAAACCAGTTACCGCACCACCGCCTCCACCGCCACCTCCACCACCTGCCAACAATACAACTGTAAAACAATTTAACGTTCCACCTACTGCAACCACAGTGGCAGGTACATGGGCAGGTACTTACGGTAACGGACAGACTAATCCTTCTATCTTTTATTCTTTCAGGTTAAATGCTGATGGCACCATGCAGGTTGTGGATGTTAGCGGCAATGTTATTGCAAAAGGTAATTATAGTTTCGCCAACAACCAGTTCACCGGGAAATATGCATATACAAATAATGGTTCGGTATTTTCTGTAGCGGCTACTTTATCCGGCACACAACTTAACGGTACCTGGGGCAGCGGTACCAATACCAGCGGTGGTGGAAGATGGGTAATGAATAAAGCTGCATTAAATGCAATGGGAAATATCAGGTAAAAAAAATAAAAATGTTATGAAAAAATATTTCTTTTTAACAACACTGCTTCTGGTTACTGCAATTGCATTTGCACAACCTGGTAAAAAACCTGCGCCAAAAGAAAAGCCCCCTACGCAAAAAGAAATGGACGACATGATGAAGGAAGCGCAAAAGGCAATGGATGAAATGAGTCCTGAAGATAAAAAGATGATGGACAGCATGGGCATTAAATTGCCCGATACAAAAACCATAAAAAAAAATGTGGCGGGCATAACAGATGCACAGTTAAAAAAAGCTTACGAAGATGAGAACAGGATTGTTCCATTAAAAGACGCAGCGAGAATTGCAAGCATTTCCAAAACACCATTAACAGCAGCTTCATTACCTGCATTTTTGCAATTGGCACACAACAGTGTTACCGCACAGTTAAAGCCGGCATCAAAAACAAAGGGCGAAGAAATTTATGCCGCTATAAAAGCAGATAAAAACAAAGGCAACACTGCAGTAAGTTTATGGATGTTGGGTAAAGCAGAGCTGGCACTGTATATAATGGGCAGGGCTTGTATGGATGAACCACAAAATACCGATAACCTAAACAACTATGCAAGTATGTTATCAATGGGTGGTGCAGAACAATTGGCTATTCCTTTATTAGATAATTTAAATACCAGGTTCCCCGGCAACAGTACCATACTTAACAATTTAGGCCAGGCATGGTTTGGCCTGGGTGATATTACCAAAGCAGAAAAATATTTCGATGATGTGATCCGCATTTATGCGTATCACCCGCAAGCCAACTATACAAAATCTTTTATAGAAGAAAGTAAGGGCAATACTGCTGAAGCAGTGGCCTGCATCAGGAGGTCTATCAAGCATGCCTATACGCAGGAGAAAGAAGACAGGTTGAGAAAAATGGGCCAAAAACTGGAGAACAAAGATATCCGGCTGCCTTTTAAACCAAATGCTGATCCATTGAATTTATCTTCTTTTAAGCATCCTGATTTTCCAAAGAATGTGGAAGAAGCCATCGCATTAGAAAAAGAATGGGCTAAGCATAAACAAGCGTGCTATGATGAAGTGCAAAAATTAAAAGTAAAAATGGATGAAGCCATGCAAGCAGTGGCAAAGGCAAATGAACAAAGGCTAAAACAAAATATGGATGTGGTAAGAACCTCACAAAGCAGCGGTTATATTACAGGTAATTTAACTCTCATGCCTTTTTATGCTCCCAAAGCCATGATTAAATTAAGAGAACTTACAGACGGAAACAATAACTATAATCAACAGCTTGCAAAAATAGCTAAAGATATTGCGGACTATATGGCTTCAGGTGCACCTCTCGAAAAAAAATACAATGAACAAATAGAAATATTAAATGAGCAGGACCAGGAACAAAGTGGCGAAGGTAAACCTAACGTTGACTTTTGTCCGAAAAAGAAAGCCGTTGCAGATGCTTATTTATCTGCTTACAACCCCGGCATGCAACAAAGATGGGAGACCTACTTAGACATTACCAAACGCAAACTAAATGAAGAAACTTTTTGGTATCAATATGTACAATGGCCGGAAGAATTTGAACTAACGAAATTAAATGCACAGATCGCCTGGCTTTCTGCCATTTCGGATGCACACTACAAATCCATCACCTCCTATAAATGTGCGCCGCCAAAAATAAAAAGCGGTGGTAAGCTTGCAGAGTTTGATGATGTGCACTGCGAATACCACAGCGAATTAAAATTAGGTGCAGGTACAATAAAGACAGATTGCAGCCGCATGACAACTGAGCTTGACCTGAAATTTATCAAGCTGGGATTAAAACAAGATATGAATAAAGAAACTTTTAACGACCAGTTTATGAGTTGCTCAGTTGAAGTTGGTGTAAGTGCAGGTGCAGGCATCAACACCGGTCCGTTAAAAGCAGAAGCTTCTGTGGGTGCTGCCATTGGTGCTGAGTTTGACAGAACGGGATTAAAAGATGTGGTGGTAAAAGTAAATGCAGGTATAAGTGCCGGCACAGATATGATTGAAGGCGGCAACATAGCGGGCATGGGTGTTAGTGATCTTTCGGCAGATGTTGGTGTGGAAGGAAAGATCAGTCTTATCAGTGGAAAATCATCTGTGGAAAGCACAGGTTTATTGCAAGGTGTTTTCAAAAAATAAAAATTATGAAGTGTATCATTATGTTCACTGCAATTGCAATTTCGTTAACCGCAACGGCCCAGGACTGTAATAAAGAATTGCTGCAAAAAAAACCAGGCACATGGAAAGCAGGGCCACAGGGTTCTGTCAGCAATATCATTCCTGCAGATCTTGCAAAAGAAAAAACGGTACTGGCTTCCATTCATAAAATGGTAAGTACAAACTATAGCCCAACCGGTTGCCAGGTTTCTTACAGCACCGTGTTTGGTAAAAACCCTGATGCAGGACAAACTTTTATTGCAGATCCTTATCATTATGCCATGTACATACTGCGTTTTCTATGTGATGCTAACAGTAAAGACAAATCAAAATATTATGTAGATTATTCCACTCCTACCACAGTTAACATCACTGTGAATGAAATTTTTTCTTTAAATAATTTATATGCCGCCAACATTGCACCTGATGATTTCAGGGGTTACTTAAAATTAAAAGAGCGGCCACAAAAAAAAGATGGTTATTATTTTATGGGAGAAGAAATTGCAGGAGACCGTGGTACTTCATCCGAAATAAAAGAATACCGCTGGTTAATTACTTACAACGACACATTACCATTTTATTATCTCACCCGTAAAGAATATTTACTGATACAAAAAAAGAGACTGGAACAATCACTAAAAGACAATCCCGGCGAAAAAGATTATACCAATAAGTTTATCAATAACATTAACGAGTATTTAAAAAATTCAGCAACCGAACTAAGCAAGCCCGCCGTCTGTATGTGGAATGATGAAGAAAGATTTGAAAAATTTGTGGAAGAAGGAACAAATGGCTCTTTCATTGCGGTAAAACCTAACCTGGAGTATTATCATAAAAAATTATCCCGGTCTTCGCCACAATTTTTTACAGTGGTATATAAAATATCCAAAGGTGACGCTGTATTTGAAGATAATATGGCAGCAATTAAAAAAGCTATTGACTTTTCAGCATTAAAAAATATGCTGGGCAAATAAAACATCTTTAACACGATGAAAAAAGTATCCTTTTCTTTTTTATTATATTTTTCTGCATTGATTGCATTTGCACAACCCACCACACAACAACGTATTGAGGACGGCGTAATCGGCTGGAAAACGCTTTACAATTTTAAAAGCAAAACTTACAAGCCGCTTGCAATAGACGGACAAACGTTTTCTCCTTACCAGCAATCGCTAAGGGATTCATTTATTGTGTGGATGCAGCGGAGCTATGTGCCCATTGGCGGCTTTGGGGATATTTACCAACGGGATTTTACATCACGGCAAAATAAATTTCCAATGCCGCAATGCATAGGAATGACCGCAGGTATTTATGGTTTGTACAAAAGCGGGCGAACAGGCAAATATGAAATGACACCCAACGAAGACCATGATGATGTTTTTATTTATACCAATACACTTGCCGGTATCAATAATGCTGAATTGTTAAGTTCACCTGGTGGTTATTACTTTACGATGTTAAAAGATAATTATGCCAGTACTTTTATCAACCCAAGTGTAATAAATGCAACAAAACAATTTGGTTTACATAATGACAGCCGGTTTTCAAAATACATGGTTTATTTTTTATCACAAGGCTGGGTAACCGTTGTATTAATTCCCGGTAATAAACTTCCCATTGTGCAATTAACCAAGGGTGAAGTGCTGGCGCTTTGTGAAAAAGGTTTGCAAAGGGAACTGGAAGAAAAAAAGAGCGAAGCAAGGCACCTATCATCCAACGATCCATCCTACTATGCCAATGTAATAAAAGACCTTGATGAAAAATTATATCCGCAATGTATAAAAAACCTCAACACTTTAAAAGAAAAATATAAAAGCAAACAGGATGAACCTGCAGAACTCTACGGTTGGGCTGGTCCTTCCTTTTCTGAATTTACAAGCACCACCAGTTTACCAACGCTTTTTATAGAAGACTGGTACCAGGCTATTCCCGGCTATCCTGTTTACCGTTATACAAAAGAAGCCATTGAAAACAGCAAAAAAGATAAACCGCTTTGGATAGAAATTACCTGGCCCATTCAAAAACCCGGGGCAAGGATAAAATCTTATGAAGTACACAAAGCCATGCTGCGTTACTTTAATTTTGATTACGTGTATGATTATTTTTTTAATCCTGAAAAGGTGAAAGGAGTTGCTTACACACCATCCAATGCCGAAGAACAGAAAGAACAGATACAGCGATTAAGAAGACATTATGCTGTTACTGAAAATAAAACATTACCGCAAGGCGTATTTTTTTTGGATGATTTTTCAGCCAATGCAAATGGCGACAGGCCGGCAGGATGGAGCGATTCAAAAAGAAACCCGGCAACTGTTGTTTCGTTAAATGGCAAGCCGGGCAAATGGGTGCAACCTGGAAAGCGTAATACCTTATCCCCTTCTTCTTCATTAAAAAAACCTTTGCCAGTAAATTTCACCATGGAATATGATGTGGCAACAGATGAATTTAATGCAAGAACAGGCGGCGCATTAAATCTGCACCTCAGCACTTATGCAACAGATGCAACAGGAAATGAAAAAGGCAATGAAGGTGTAACCATTTCACTCACACTTACATCGGGCAATGAAAAAGATTACACCAATAATAATTACAGCGGGGGCGCAGAAATAAAGATCACCTACGCCTCTCCTTCCATCAGCAACTGGCATCATTCAGAAGCGCTTTCGTATAAATATGACCTGAGAGAATTTACCAATAAGAAAAACAGCATTCATGTTGCACTTAAAGTAAAAGATGGTGAATGCAGGTTATTCATCAATAACAAACTGGTGGTAGCGCCGGTAAATTTTGTTACCGATGATGACAAACCCTGCACCAGTTGCAGCATGCCTGCAGGCACAACATTCAGAAATCTTTCGTTCGAAAATTTAACACAGGACTGGGGGCCTTCATGGGGAGATAAAGAACCTGCAAATGTATATCTCAGCAATATAAAGATCACAAAAGAATAATTACTAAAAGAAAGTATTGTCACTACATCGCTTAAGTGAAATATCCTGCCAAAATCCTGTTTTTCAAGGATAGTAAATGAGATAGTACTGGTGCATCTTTATCTCATCATTGTACACTTTTCATTTTTTAATAAGATTGTTATGAAAAAGCAAGTCATAAAATCAATCCTTTTTACCGCAACAACAGTATTGCTGCTGGTAGCAGCACAGGCGCAAAAAAAATTAGTACCTGCATCGCAATCAACTTTAACAGGCATAACATTGCCTGCAGGTTCTAAAAATGACAGCAGGTGGCTGAGTGTGCTGGCAGCAAAAACTTTATTGCAAAGCGAAGCAAAAAAAACCGGCGCATCAATTAAAGATGTAGAAGTTTTATACCTCCCTTCAATAGCAGCGTCAGGATTTACTTTTGATTCACTGGCCAACCAGTTTGCAACACAGGGCTGGAGTATCAGCCCCGCTGGAAGCGACAATAAATATGCCTGGTTGCAAAAAGACAATCGTTATATAATGGCTTATTATTCCACGGGAGCTAACACCACCGATCTGTATTTTGGGGAAACAACGGCTACGCCAACACTAAATAATAGCACAAATATTGAACAGGGTAACCAAAACACAGGCAATGTTACTCAACCCACACAGGAAACTAATAACAATGCTGCACAACAAAATAATAATGCAATGGGCAATACACCACCTGCAGATCAAAGTGGTTTTACATTTTCCACCACCAACTTTGATGATGGCTGGACAAGCGTGATACAAAGTGACTGGGTACTGGTTTCAAAAGCAGATATGAAAGTGTACCTGTGGTTTGCATTGCCTTTTGATGCAAATAAATTTACCGGCACCGGGGTTAGAGAAAGGGATTATTATTGGGATAACTACGTTACACAATATTTCAATATAGAAACCAAACAATATAAAGATGATGGCGAAGCCATTAGTTCTTTTCAACCCAATTATATAGAAGGCTGGGCTACTGATAAACAAACCGGCGAAAGAAGATTTATAGGTATGCGCCTGGGTATAGCTCCCAACACAGCATACATCACTATTGCATCAGCAAAAGATGAAGCGGCATTGCTCCAGCAATTTCCTAAAGCAAATGATAAATACATATCTGATCTTGAAGGCATGAGCCGTTACAACAAATTTGCCATCGCCGAAAATGATGTAATAGGTACATGGCAAAAAGGAAATACCGCAACAGCGCAATGGTATTATGTTTCACCAGGTGGTTATGAAGGTTATGCCGGTATGACCGTTGCCTCTACCAGTGCAACATTTAATTTTAGCACAGGAGGAAATTATAGCAGCATTCACAATGGCGCAACAGGTGCAGTAGGAACGTTAAATACTTTTCAGCAAAATTTCAAAGGCAATTACACAGTATCCAACTGGACACTTACAGCCACCAACCGCTTTGAGGGAAAAACGGATACATTCGACGCTTCTTTTAGTGCAGTAAGAGGAGGAAGGATATTACACTTAAATAATAATGCAGGATCAGATTACAGCCTCGTAAAAACACAATGAGCTGCTAAAAATATTTTATGACAGTAGTTCAAAACAAAAAAGTGATACAAAAAATAAGCACCGCATTATTTATAGTAATCATTGTACTTCCAATGCTGGCAGCAGCACAACTCACCGTCAAACAAGTTATCGAAGACAGCAGTTTTGGCTGGATGAAAGTGTACCATTTTAAAGGCGCAAAATCTCCCCGCACATTGGGCAACCGTACTTTTAGTATTGCACAGCTTTCTATATGCGATTCATTTGCTAACTGGATACAGGCCAGCTATATTCCCAAAGGCACTATTGGTGATGTACGCAAAGTAATTATGCCCGAAATAGGACTGTACAATAAACACCAGTTGTTTTCACCACAGGGATGGGGTGCCACATCCTATACCTGGAGTTTGGAAATGAAAAATGGCAAACCCACACCAATACAGGAAACAGAAATTCCCTGGGGTATTACAGCCAATGAAATTCCCGGCTTGTCAATGGAAAATTTATGCACCAATGGCGATTACTATTTTTTTATGGAAGAGACCGATCCTTTTGATGAAGGCACACCAAAAGATATCATCAATAAATACAACATTAAAACCTTGCCGCAGTTTAGTACATTTTATACTGCACACAGCACTGCTTCCCGTTACGACAGGAATGCAGGTTTTGTTGAAGCCGTATTGCTTTGCAAGAACAACCAGTTGCCTTTTATAAAAGTTACTGTAGGCGATTTACTGGACAAAGCAGGAAAAATGATACAAGATGAGCATGAAAAAAAACTGAAAGATATCAGGGAGAAAAATAAAGACAATCAAAAAAGCATTGACTACTTTACCAGCTATGAGAATGCCAATTACCAG
>Ga0068859_100000296_pt1 | contig 49673 bp, 87 predicted proteins | sample KBSSwiS22_FD_66585 | JGI IMG/M metagenome (GOLD analysis project Ga0068859, IMG submission 66585) | Switchgrass rhizosphere microbial communities from Kellogg Biological Station, Michigan, USA - KBS Switchgrass S2-2 | ecosystem: Host-associated > Plants > Roots > Rhizosphere > Soil ... | reverse complement strand
TGGCACATTCTCGGTGAAAGTCGGAGAACTTTGAAGCGCAAAGTTGCTCAGCGGGTGAGTCGCCGAAGAGGGGGTGGTAGGCCCCCTCCCCCGGTACCTCGAAGGGAGGGTGGTCGCGAAAGTCCATTCGACACCACAAAAAATACCCAATTCTGCTACCCTCTTTTCGGGCCCTTCGCGCCTACACTCGGCGGTACTCGAAACGTGATGGGGTCGCGCCCCGTCAACAGCGAGCCGCCGAGTGGCCTTTTTTGCCCCACCCCTTGACAATCCGCCCTCTCGGGCCCAAGTTGCTCGACATGAAACATTCGATGCTCCCGTGTCAGTTCGCCGACTGCCAGATGGCTCATGTTTTCGTCCCATCGACCGGCGCTAACTGGCACATAACGCCGCTCAGTTCGCGCGAGCTGGCCGATGCGAAATCAACCGCTCTCACCCGAATCTCCGAGCCTGACCGGCTTCAATGGGCGGGCGATCTATTCGTCCTGTGCCTCATCGCCTCGATCGAAGCTGCGAACGGCAAGGCGCTCCCCAAGGGTGACTTCGACGTTGCCTCCTTCGACGATCGAATCGCCAAAATGTACGCCTCTCTGACTGGCGGCGCGGTCCTCGGGGAGTCCGAATTGAGGCTGCCGTGAAAGTCTCCGAGTTGATCGAAATCCTTAGTCGGTGCAATCCGGATTTGCCGGTGGCGGTCCACGCCTTAAACCACACGTACATGAGCGGTATCGACGCTCGCGCTCACGGAGATTTACGCATCGCAAACCTCGCCACTTACGGGGGTGACCATGTTGTCATCGGCAACATGAGCAAGCGAGCTATCAATCCTCCGAACTGGTTTATTACAGAAGAGTTAGATGGTGGGCGCGAGATACCGCTTGAATGGAGGCTCTGAGTGCCGATTGATCTGGAAGCCATCCGAGCCGACAACGCCGAGCGCGACGTACCGAACCCGCACATCGACACCCTCATCGCCGAGATAGAGCGCCTGACCGCCAAAGATCCGCAAGTCGGTGACTCCGTAAAATACCCAGTAAAGCAGCGTTTCTCTGTCGATTTTCAGAAGCCGCACGGGCTAACAATCGAGGCTCATCTGCCTGAATACGACTGGGGCACACACACCTGCGCCGAGCACGACTATTCCGGCATTCCGAAGTGCCCCTACCCCGACTGCCAGAACGGTTCAGGTCGCGATATCTACCGGACTATCCGGATGGGGAAATTCGACCCCGAAAACGGCATCGCGAAGATCACCGCGCAGCGAGAATTCATCCGTGATCGCGGCGAGAGTCGCCGATGGATTTGGCGCGAGGTCGTTACGCTTCCCCGCTGGATTCCCGTCACCGAACGCCTGCCGGAACCTCTCGGAACGCTCGTTCTTTGCTTTTCAAGCATCGGCAGCGGCGCATGGGCTTTTAGTTTCGGGCGCTACGTCTCCGCCGAATACGGATGGGAAAAGGCTGGAATGACTGCGGCTCCCGTCACCCATTGGATGCCCCTACCAGCCCCGCCGTCTAGGATGGGTTTCGCGCTTCATCCGAGCGAATACAACGATCCATCTGCTACACTCCCGACATGATCGACCCGCAAAACATCGACACCGAGGAAGTCCGCGACTTCGACACCGATGGCGTCTTCGTCCACGCCCGTTTCCGTGCGTCCTTGGCCGTCGTCGTATCGCGCGAAGAGTTGATGGATAACCCGCAAGCCCTCACCGAAGCGCGGCGCAAAGCCATCAACGCGCTCTCCGAAAACCCCGACGCCTATTCGGTCGGAGCTGGTGCGCGAGCCGTGCGAATTCCGGCGAAGGATTTGCCGTGAGCGACGATGTGGTCTTTCCGCGCTTCGCCATGTCCACGCCGTACTATTTCGAAGCGACAGCGTGCCTTTACAAAACCTTCGCCGCCGATGCCGCCGTAACCTTCGATAAGCGCGTCCAAATCCTCGATGAAGTCGTTCGCGATGACGTGAAAATCGTTTACTTCGTTCCAGCCGATCCGAATGGGGAGTAGCTGATGGCCGTCACAAATCAAACCATCTCCACCCTCTCAACCTCGCTCTTCACCGACACGGCGAATTCCTCAACTGCCGTCGCCGTGAAAGCCTCCTCCGCGACCGTGAGCTACATCTACGCCGATAACTCGGCCAACGGTGCGGCAACCTACCTGAAGCTCTGGAACGTAGCGGCTGGATCGGTCACGGTCGGAACGACGGTGCCTGATATGGTGATCCTGTTGCCTGCGTCTACGACCGTGAACATTCCGATTCCCGCCGGCCTCGTGTTCGGAACGGCGCTTTCGTGCGCTTCGACTACTGCGGGCGGTACGGCTGGCAGCACCGGACCTTCTACGGCGATTACGGTGCGGATCGCGTACACGTAGCGGATGGCTTCCCGTCGTCCCGCTGCGCCGCGAATGTTCATCGTCAAGCACCCCGGCTATCCCTTCGATGTACTCGTGGCGATCGGCGCTTCTGACACGCAAGTGCTCGCAAAGCTAAAGCGTCTGAAGGTGAAGTTGACCGATGACGATGAGAAAAATATCCGCGATCCGCATCCAGGACGCGGCAGTTGCACGATGTTGGAGGGCGGGCAAACCGTAATGCGGCTTGATGAGTGGCAGGGGGTGATGAAAATCTCCGACTACGCACACCTCGTGCATGAAATCTTCCACGCCGTAGAAATGCTCTTCCGCCGAATCGGCATCAAGTTGTGCAGCGGGAGCGACGAAGCCTACGCCTACGCGATTGCCGAGCTGACGAAGGCGATCATGCGAAAGTTGAGCGCTTAAACCGCCGCTCCGACCACTTCGCCCGCCTCCGCGTCATCCATCCGAAACATCCGCCGCTTGGCCTGCTCTTCGCTGACCTTGCGTAGCGCCGCGACGATGATTTCGTTGAAGAAATGCCGGTCCTTCGGGTGCTCGATGCGGCTGACGAACGATCCTTCGCCGTCGTAGATCGTGATTCCGAGTTTCGACCACTGGACGCGGCCGATTTGGGCGCTCAATTCGCGGCCTCCAGCGGCACAGGAACCTCTCCATACTGACCCGCGCCGGAAATCGTCGCCCCGAGCTGCCCGATGTCGAAGAGCCGCAGACCTTGCAGCCATCGGAAGTCGTAGCCCGCCGACAGAAGCGTCTTCATGCTGTCGTTCCAGTACGGTGAGCCTGACCCGTACTGGCTGAACACGAACAGGTTGCCAGCTTCCTGCTCAGCAATCGCCCAATCGGCGATGATCTTCTCAGCTTCGTTGCGCGGATCGCCTACGACGAGCAGGACGCCCACCATCGGCTGGTGCTCCCACCGTCCGTCAAGTTCCAGCTTAAGCCCTTCGTTCGTTTCGGCTTGCAGTAGTCGCGGCACGATTCGCACAATGCAGCGTCCGGGGGCAGGATTCAGAAAAGGAGTGGTCGCCGTCTGTTCAGTCGCCATGGAGCGGAATGTTACACTGATTCGCGGAATGGCAAAACCGCGAACGACGGGCCGACCAGTCGGGCGACCGAGAGAGATTCCGGGCGCCAAAGAGATCACCTACGATGCCGTCGTGATGGATATCAAGATCGCGGCGATGCTGGCTTGCGACTGGAAGCACCAAGACATCGCCGATCACTTCGGCCTGCACATCAACGCGATCCGGCACCGTTTCGACCGCTATCCGCATTCCGATGTGATCCCTCAGGTTCGGACGTGGGTGCGTACCGCTCTCGACCGCTACATCGAGGACCGCCTGCGCGCCGCCGAAGAGGACATGCGGGAGATGAAAAAGGAGTTACACAAGAAGTCCTACAAGCTGGTGGCGAAAGCGGTTGATCACGGCCTCAGTCAGGACGAGAGCAAGATGCCCGATCCTGTTCACCTTCGCGCTGCCGAGATGGGCATCGAGCGGACAGAGGGCAAGCCGCTTGATCGCAAGGCCATCATGACCCGTAACGAAAACGTAACACGTAAGGAAGTGGACGGCGGGGAGCTGGACGAGATTCTGCGCGAAATGGCGCAGATCAATCAGCTTCGCAGGCCCGCGGGGCTGATCGAAGGCGTACGGGACGCCGAAATCGTGCAGGAATGAGCGACCCTCTCGACGATCAGGAGGATGCCGAAGCGGCAATCGTCTCCCGCGACCGGCGCCGCAGCCTCTCAACGGGCGCTTTCGAGCGCCTGAAGGCCGCAATCCTTGAAGATTCGTACCTTTTCACGAAGCAAATCTGCAAGCACACCGATCTCGTGCCGGAGATTCACATGCCGCTCTCTTACATGGCTTGCGGTCTCACGGATCGGCTGATTGAAACGCTCGAAAATCCGAAACTCGACGGGTACGTGACGCGAAAGCTGCGCCTCGGCTTCGCGACGCGCTTTTCGCGGTTCGGAGAGCGCCCGTGGAGGACTTCAGAGGGTCGCGCGGAGATCGATCTGCTCATCAACGGCTCGCTGATGCGGCCCGCGATCCTCAATTTCCGCCTTTTTCGCCGCCTCTACAAGTCTTCGACCATCACGCACGGCGCGACGCTCTTCATCGCCACGAAAGACCCGAACAAGACCATCAAAATCACGCACGCGATTGACCCGATGGCATGGGCGTTTTGTGAGCAGATCGCGCAGACGATTTTGTCGGGCACGTACCGCGACTTTTTCCCAGAACGCATCCCTGATGGCGACCTGACGAAGATGATCGGGCAAAAGCGCATCACTCTCGGCGGCAGAACGATCTCGCATCCGCAGAAAACGATTCAGGCGGGCGGATATAACTCCACGGACGAAGCCGCACACTACGACACGTTCGTCACCGACGATTTGATCACCGATCTGACCTCGATCGCCGAAATGCGCGAGGTGAAAAAGTACATGAAGCGCATGACCGGTTTCTACATGCCGACGCGCGTCATTCGGCGGCTGGAAGTCGGCACGAAGCACGATGAAGACGACGACGACACCGAACTTTGCAAGATCCCTGATTGCTTCACTCTCCGGGTTCCGATCGAAGAGCACGAGGGCAAGATCACGAACATTCTGGAGCGCGGCAAACCGACCTGTCCGCAGATTTTTCCATCCGAGCGCATCACGACTGAGCAGGAGCACGTTCTTTCCGGCGAGGAAGACGAGGACGGCTACCGCGTATGGTGGAATCAGTATCTCCTGTCCGCTACCGGTGGCACGCTGCGCCTGTTTCCGCCCGATATGGTCGATGATCCGAACCGTTGGTGGCTCGGCCCGTACGAGCATCCGAATCCGAACTGGCAGAAGCGCGGACACTTTCTCGTGGCCCGTTTTCGCCGCGATAAATTCGGCAAACCAGTTCGCAATCCGAAACGTCCGCCAATCTACGACGCGAAGGGCGAACTGCTCGAAGATTGGCGGCAGAACGCGGACATCATCAGCTACGATCCGTGGCAGGAACTCGATCGCGCGATTCTTGTTGACCCCGCGTGGTCCGAACAGAAGTTTACGGACAATTGGGGCGTCTCGTGCATCGGTCAAGACCCTGACGGCGTGAAATTTCAGCTCGAAACACTGAGCGACCGATCTGGCGTCGAAGGGTGGATCAATGCGCTCGTCTACGTCGATGAAATCTGGCATCCGCGCATCATCGGCTTCGACGGAGCGGCGAATCAGGACGCCTACATTCAGCACCTCATCAAAACGGATCGGCGGCTTCGTCGCATGGCCTCGCGAATGACGAAGGTCAAGCAAATGCGCGGAATCAAAGCCGTGCGGCTGAAAGAAGCGGTCGCCGAACCGATGAACGTCTACCGATTCCTCCTCGCGCCGCCGTACCGCGATTCGCGGGGCGCTGACCGCTTCGGTGGTAACATCACGCGCCAAGAGCTTAAGTTGATAAAGTCCACGCCGAAAAACGAGGTTGCCGATCAGGACGGAATCGCCGATACGCTCGCGATGGCCGGATCGGTGCTTCGGGCGGCGCGACGGATTGATGCTGAGCCGAAAGCCGTAGCGCCGCGCGTTGCGATTGATCCGATTCTCGGGATTCCGGTTGATTCGCGAGCGTTTGTTCCGCCGCCGACGAGGTATGCGCGATGAGCATCAAGGATGTTATTTCGGATGCCGTTGATGAAAAATGGGCGTCCCCGAATCGCGAAACCAAATGGATCAATGTTCATGACGCCTTGCCTAGCGCTGGCGAGTTCACCTTCTGCCCGATTGGCGTGAATAAGTTTGTGGCTGCGCCTGAGGGCGGCAATGGTGCGACTTGGGAAAACGACGAGTGCCAAGTTGTCAATCCAACGCACTGGGCGCCATTGTTTCGGGGTCCGAATTGAAGCTCTCCGACCTCCTCTCCTACGAAGTCGAAGCGGTAGAACTGGAGATGGACACGAACGGCCACACACGCGTCATCTTCAGCGACGAAGAGTTGATCAAAGTAAACGCATTCCTCAAAACGTCGATGGACACGACGTACGAAGACTGGGTGCCGATCTGGAATCGCTCTGTCGAAAACAAAGAGACCTACCGCACGATCAAAGTGCCGATTCCGGACGGCGGGCGTTCGATGTACCCCGCACCGATCGCGCGCATTCCGGCGGATCAAATCATCGCCAGCGTCTACAACGCGGCGATGCGCCCACGTCCCGTTTTCTCCTTCGATGCGTATCTGAAAGCCGTGTACGACGTCCCTGGTCAGCAAGTGCCAATGCCGCCGATGCCCGCCGCTCCCGGCATGGATGCTCCACCCGCCCCACGCAACATCGTAACCGCCGAAAAGCAGACCGCAGAGTTGGCGGCGCACCGTTTAGAGCAGGGGTACGATTTCGTGATGCGCGAGAGAATCCAGATCGGCCCGAAACTCATGCGCGGCATCAAGGGCGCCGTCACCGGTTCGCCGTATTGGTGGAAAGTCGTCGCTGATCCGAGCGAACGGACGAGCGCCAACGCGAAGAGCGATGGCGTTTACATCGACCTCGACGACAAATACGAAGAGACGCGGATGCAGGGCGATCTCGTCAAGTGGTATCTCGTCCCATTCACGAACGGAATGATGCCGGTGGAGTTCCTTTACGACGAAGATGGCATCGACCGCGCGCCGTGGTTCGCCGAGCGCAAGTACATGCGTCCCGATGAAACGGCGAAGCGATTTGCGGCGGGCGAGTTGTTCCTCGTCAAGGATGACGCCGAAGCGATTTCACTTTCGGCTGCGACCGTCGATGCGGTTGATGAATTCCGCACTCGTGCAGCGCAATCAACGGAACGCAAGTCGGCGTCGAAGCAAACGCAGATGGTCCCGAATTGGCTGACATGGTTCTTTTGGGACGTGAAGTATGTTGACCCGCAAGACCCGACGACGGCTGACGGAAAGAAGAAGTGGAAGCAGAAGCGGCTATCCCTAGTCGGCGATTTCCATCTCGGCTCCGGCAAGCTGATGACGTGCTGGATGAACGACTACGAGCACCGTTGCCGCCCGTACGAGTTGGTCGATCAGATGGACGAGGGCGACTGCACCGTTGATCGCATGCTCTATCACCAGACCATGTTCACGTACGCGGCGCAGAGCGAGATCAAAGGCGCGCACATCGCCGGAACGCTGCTCTACTGGTACGACCCGAATGCGCCTGACGTGGCGGCCTACTTCGACGCCCATAAAGTCATCTACCCCGGCGAGCACATTCCGGGCATCAAGGACAAGGAGTGGGGAACGTGTGCGGCGGGCGAGAAGCACTACTCGATGCTGGAGTTGCTGAAATTCTTCCTGTCGATGTCGCAGCTTGACTCGAAGGAAAACGAATTCACGGCAGGCGGCAAACCATCAGGGCGGACTCCGGTAGGTACGGCGGAAAAGGCGTACGAGCATGCCGAGCAGGTGAAAACCATGTTCCTCGCGCGGCTTTCGCTGAAGCTGAGCCGCCTGCTTCGTCTCGACGCCGAAACGCGCCGTCAGTTCCAACCGCTCGGCGAAACGCTGCCGGTTTGGGACGAGGATGAAAAGGCCACAATTGAGATTCCGTTCCGCTTCCCGGTTGGCGACGTGCTCGACAATTTCCGCATCGCCCTCACCGCTGCCGATGAAGCGCTGAGCGAGGAAAAAGACCCGCAGCAGATCATGATGCGCAAGCAAGCGCTGATGTCGGATGGCGAGTACATCGCGAAGATCATCGCGGCCATCGTCAACATCGACAAGCCGCTTCCACAAAGCGCCGTTTCCGCGTTCGCGAAGATCATCGAGCGCGATCAGCAGATGATGCGCAAGTTGATGGGTCAGATCGTCACGGACGAGGAAAACTACGACCTCATGCCGGAAATTGAAGCGATCATTCACGAACGGAATGAGGCGCTGAAAGCCAAGCTCCAGCAGCCGCCGCAACCGCCCAAAGTGCCGGTGAAGCTCAGCATCACCGGTAAGATGACGCCCGAACAGGAAGTAGCCGCAGCCGAGAATGCAGGAATCGGCGCAGGAGAAACGAATGCTCAAAGCGCAAGTGGACCTAACCCGAATCTTCCCGCAGCCGGAGGAAACAACGCCGGAGCACCTTCGGGACCTCCTCAGCAACCCCCTGTTTCGTAACTTGGTGCGCGGCCTTCAGTTGCATTCCGTTGAATTGGCGATCGCGCGGCATTCGAACGAGCGAGGCGCGTACGAATTCGACGCCGGAGCCGCACATGGGGCGTCTTCGATGTTGAAGCGAATCGACAGCGTATTGGCCGAAGCTGCGCGGAAGCGCGACGCTCAGGCAGGAGGAAGCGATGCAGACCCCAACTCGTGAGCGCCGCAAGCGGCACGACGGAACCGAGATTGACTCAGTAGCGAATCTCGCCGACTTCGTGCAGTCGTTCCCGGCGTCGTCTGGTGAGACGGAAGAGACACCTCCCCCGTCAACGACGGCAACTGCGGCACCTCCGGCGGCGCCAACGGGCTACGAAGGGCAGACACCCGAGCAGATCATCGCCGCGGCGACTTCGGAGCGCGAGAAACGGGAAGCCGCCGAGTTGGAAGCGAAGAACGCGCGCGAAGAACTTCAGCGCGGGCAACGGCAGCGGGAGATCGAAGACACCGCGCGGCGCGTCGTCGCGGAGCAACAGCAGCAGACACGCCCTGCCGCTCCGCAGGCTCCTCCCCCCCCCGATCCGCGTGAAGAAAAAATCAAGGAACTTTGGTGGACCGATCCCGACGAAGCGCGCCGACTGCTCAACGAAGTGAACGACGAGCGCTTTAAGGCGCAACTTGCCGCATCGCGTGAAGAGACGAAGCGCGAAGTCTTTACGGAACTGACGCAGAGGCAGCAGCAGGAACGCGCCGCCGAGGACCGCCGAGTCGCGAACGCGGCCTTCGACTCCGCCATGCAGAAGTTGCGCGCGGCCGGAGTTCCTGAATCCGAGTTGAATGATCGCGTGCGGCTCGTCTCCGTCTACTCGGCCATCACGTTGAAGCCGACACCGGAAGCGCCGAATCCGTACTACACCGAGGGCGGGCCGATGAAGGCCGACGTGATCGCGAAAGCATGGCTCGACCTGACTGGCAGGAGTAGCGCCGCACCTGCACCCGCGCCGCACCCGGTCGCGCAGCCGCAGCCTCCGCCAACGATCATCGCGCCGCCCGGATCATCCCGCCCTGCGCCTGCCGCTGCGCCGCCGGGGAACACGCGAGCCGTACCGCTTTCATCAGACGCTCAGCGCGACATCGCGCATATGGCCGAAGCGTTCGGCTACGATAAAGACAAGATGCTTCAACGCCGACGCGACCGGCTCGCGCGAGAAAAGGGGAACTAGATGGCAACCGCGAAATCAGAAGAGAGCGTAGTACCAAACCCGCGCGACTACACGAATTACGGCGATTGCGCGCTGAATCTTCCGCCCGATTGGTCGCGCTCGCGCATGGTCGGTGATGCATCTTTCGTTCTGACCACGATCGGCCACGAGGGCGGAGTATCGGATGTTTTTCTGACGATGAATCCAGGTCAGGCGCATCAGTTCACATGGTGCGATCCGAAGGACCAAAACAAGGTCTCCGTCCTTCGTTCGAATCACTACGTCCTCTGCTCGAAAGCCGACTGGACGAAGAATCCTCACCTGTGGGAATGGGATGGCGAAGGCCACATCGTTCACAACGGACAACTCGTCTGGGCGCGCGAGAAAGTCTTCTACGATCAGGATCAGGCCGAACAGAAGCGACTCCAGCAGGAACGCGACGGGAAGCGCGCCACATCGGCGGAAGAGGAGAACACGCTGCGCCGTCTCGAACAGCAAGGTGCTATCCTTGAGGACGAACGGGGCAGGCCGCTCAAGCCGCTCCCGCCGAAATAGCCGTTTCGAGGTGAGGGTATGCCAGGAGTAGACATCACCGTAGCAGCGGGGTCCGGCGGTCTAGCCGCAGACGGTACAACGACCGGCGCTACTTCCGTAGCGCAGCCGTTCACCAACGGCATCGTCCGCTCTGGCATGGTGGTCAGAGTCAGCGCGCAATTCGACAAAACCACCAACACGACGCTGGCGAATATACCGGGGCTCAGCGTGACTCTTCTTGCTGGCGCAACTTACCTGTTCAGGGCTACATTGTTCGCGACCGTAAACGGGGTTGGTCTCGGTAAAATCGCATTGGCTGGCACGTGCACGGCGACTTCGCTAATCGCTATCCCTGTAATGATTTCGTCTGACAGCGCTACTGCGGTGCCTGCGACGCGAGTCACGGCATTGGGCGCCGCGACAGCAGACCCTAGCGGTGGTACGTCGTCAACATACATCGTCACCGGCACCATTACCGTAAACGCTGGCGGCACTTTCACTGTGCAGTTCGCGCAGAACGTGTCTTCCGGGACTAGTTCTATCCTCGTCGGTTCTACTCTCGAAGTCGAAAAAGTCGCATAAAGGAGGAAACACTTGATGGCCTTTTGGACACTCAACTACCAACCACTGACCGGCGATATGGTCACCAACAAATCGGTCGATACGTCAACGACTGAAGGTCGCGCGGACCTTCATTCCGAATTAGACGCGGCTCTGGATGCCGACGCAACGCAAATTCAGTTGCTTCTCGATCTGATGGGCGGCGGCGAGTAGCAGCGTGCTACCATCTTTCGAAATCGAGGTGACGAATGGCTACTCAGAACACCGCATCACTTCCGACCAACTTCGGATCGAACGTAGAAACGTCAACGACCGGCCCATCAGGTAGCGGCAACCTGCGCACCGATACGATCAGCGAGGCGACAGCGGGTGCAGGCCTCACACTCAAGAGCAACGTCACCCTCGACACCGGTATCACGTTTTCGGGAGGAACTGGCGCGATCGGCGGCGGCGCTGGCGGTGTCAATGGCGGCGCTGGCGGTGTCACAGTCGGCTCCGGAGGGCTGATTCTCGCCTCCAATCCGACCGTCTTCCATTCGGGCGGCTCCGCCCCGCTTGCGACCACGGACGGCACGGAAAAGGTTGCGGCCACGACCGAATCGTACGTCTCCGAAATCTTCATCCCTTGCAACTGCACTCTAACCGGCGTAGCAGTTCTTAACGCGACCGCTGTGGCCGGGAACATCCAAATCTCGCTCGCCGATTCGACGGGTGCCATCATCACCGCCGCGCAGACAGCATCGACCGCCGCATCTGGAACCGCCGCATACCAGCAGGTTCCTTTCGCCGTCGCGTACGCCGCAAAACCCGGAAAATACTTCGTCGTTCTTCAGGCGAACAACACCGGCTACAAGTTCCGCACGCACGTCCTCGGAAACTTCACCGCCGGAAAGCTGACCGGCGGAACGTATGGCACGTTTACGACCGTCGCATCACTCCTCGGGACTTTCGTGACCGGCCTCGGGCCGATCTGCGACACCTACTAACATGCCAACGCCAACGCCTCCGGGCGCCCCTCCGCCGCAAGATCCAAAGCCGCCGATGCCGGAGCCTCCGGGCCGCGAACCGAGTCCCTACGGAAAAGGCGCAAGCCTTCCGCCGCGTCAGATGCCGCCGCCATCCGCCGCAATGCCTCCCGGAGCGCCGCCGCCCACGGCTGACGCACCGAACATGCCGTGGGTAACCCCCGAATCCGCATCGCTTCCGTGGGGTCAGTTCGGCCCCATGCTCGCCGTCATGACAAGCTGGCTTGCAAAAAACGGATGAGCGTGCAACACTTTTCGTAACGCAGTACCCGCGAGACTCGCATTCGGGTCCAGCCTGAACCTCGGCGGAACCTGTCCTTCACGAGCTACGCATCGACTTCTCAACGTTGATGTTCGGAGGACAGCATGGCCGTCACTGGCGCAACCGCCGTAATCGCACGCCCCGGTCGTAGAAAAACCGGCGCGATCGTGCGCAGCCAACCGGAAGCCTCATCGCAGACCTATCCAGCGGGCGCATTGCTTGTCCGCACAACCGGCCAGTTCATCGGCATGGGCGCGACCTCGCAGGCGCAATCGACCGGCCTTGTCGGTCTTGCCGTATCGACCGGGCAGAACCTCACCGCCAACGGCCTCGCCAACGCCGTTTACTTCGCGTTCGAAAAGGGCCTCCCTGTGAAGCTCACGTTTTCGATTGCGTCTTGGATCGGCTCCGTCCATCGCGGCCTCACCGCTGGCTTCTACATGTTCTCCAACGGCTCGGTCGTCGTGAAGTCCGGCGGCGCGTCCACGTGCGGCACGATCATCGATGCCGTCGAGTGGGATACCGGAGTCGCGGTTGCCGATGGCGACTCCAACCCTCTCGTCTACTTCGTCCCGGCTGACGCCGCGATTGCGATGTAAGGAGCCGACGCCATGACTTACTGGACTAAAGCAGACGCAATCAACATCATCCGCGACCTCATCGACGAGGCGTGGGAAGCCGAGACGCCCGAACAGACCGCCGTCTATCCGAAGTATTGCGAAGTCGATTCGTTCGGTCGCGGCGAGTTCGTTGACATCCAGATCGGCGGCCTCGGTGCTCCGCTTCAGCGCGCCACGCTGGAAGACATCGACTACGACAGTTACGTTGTCGGTCCCGAGCTGCGCGTCATCCCGGTCAACTATGGCCGCGGATTCCGCATGGCGCAGGAAGACCTCGACGACATCGCCGACTCCGGGCCGTGGGACGGAACCAACCTCGCGAAGATGGGTTCCTATCAGGACGTGATGCGGCGCTGGAAGCGCTCCTGCACGATCCGCGTAGAGCAGACGATGGCTTCGAAGATCCTCAACGGTACGACCGCCGGAGCGTACGCAGGCCGCGACGGACTCGCGCTTCTTTCCGCCTCGCACGTCACGCTGAAGAATCCTCCGCAGACGCAGAGCAACGTTACGACCGCCGCATCGCTTTCGCAGGCCAACCTCTACTCAGCCGTCACCGCGCTTGACACGCAGCTCGACGATCGCGGCGACTGGATCGAAAACACGGGCGGGTACATCCTGCTCTACGGCCCCGCGAACAACATGCGGGTCGGCGAAATCTTGAAGACGGATCGCCAGCTCGATACGCACAACTGGAACAAGAACATGCTGATGGCCGAGGACATCACGCCGGTCCAGTGCAAGTACCTCGGCGCGTCCTACGCTGGCTGGTGGCTTATTTCGAAGAACCGCAACCCGCTTCATTGGAAATGGCGCCAGAAGCCGAAGTACGACGAGAACGTTGACTTCGACGCGAACGCCGTGAAGTACAAGGTGACCATGCGCGGCGCCTCGTACCATCGCGACTGGCGCGGGATCGCCGGATACCCGACCTCGTAAGCGCTCCACAACGATGAACCGGACCTTGCTACACTGACGGCATGGTCCGGTTCATCAAGCGGCGCCACATCGAACCCTTGGAGTATCACGCGCGGGATCACGATCAGCGCATTATTGATTCTCACCGCGTCAAGCGCTGCGATACGTGCCGCTTCGAAGTCCCTGAAGAGGACATCACCGTCGAAGATGGGCGCGAGCATTGCCCGATGTGCGTTGATACCTACACTGCCGAATGGCTCGCGAATGAGCAGCGGCACGTCGCCGAGGTTCAAGCGGAGTCCGCGCGTCGGCTCAATAGCCCGCCGCAATACTCCCTTCGCGACCTGAACGAGAGTGAGCCTGGAATCGTTACCGCGATCACCGACAGCGCGGGAAACTTCCTCAGCCAGTCCGCGCCGCTCTTCATGCCTCGCACCGTCGCAAAAACGGTTCTACTCGTAGGGCAGCGCTTCACCGCTGCGAACGTCACCACGTATGCGAGCGGGATCACTAACGCATCCGCTCCGGTCATCACCGCCTCGCTCATCACGCTTTCGCTCGTCGCGGCTGTCGGCGTGACTCCCGGCGCGTATGGGATCACGATGGCTGATGGAGTGACGCAGGTGGGGCACTTCTACCCGTACATCCTCGCGGTCAGGTAAGATGACCGGCATGGCAAATGACGCGAGCGGGTTTTCGATAGCGGTTGTCGATTCCAACGAGTTCAACGAGGGCTGGCTGGCTTACGTCCTCGGCATTGCGTTAGATGCTGGACGATCTCAAATCTACATGCACGGCTGGAAGATGGCAGAGGAAACAGTGACGCTTTCCGACGTGCGCTCAGTCTTCAAAAAGCAGCGTGATTTAGAGCGCCCGCAGTACGTCGTCTCGGCCTTCGGTGGAAGGGTTTCAGATGGCAAGTAGGCCCATCAGCGGCATCATCAAACACCCTACGGCGATCATGGCGGGCCGCCAACACCTCTCCGCGACCTCGTTCAAGCCGAAGAACGTAGACGCGACCGAAAAGGCGAAGCTGTTCCGCGAGCAAGGCGTGGTGTGGATCAGCCCGACGCGCGGTCGCATCTACACGAACGTGGTCTGTTCATGGCTCTCGCTGCAATGGCCGACGAATCACCTGCGCAGCCCACTCCTCGCGACGGAGAACATGGAAGTAGCGTCGGCCTACAACTATCTCGTCAAGCTGGCGATGGACCGGAAGCAACTCCGGCAGGGCTTTCAGCCGCAATACGCGGACCTCTTCGCCGATTCGCCGTTCATCCTCACGACCGAAGAGGACAACGTACTTCCGAGCGAGACGCCGATCCGCTTGCTCGAAGCGATCATGACCTGCCCCGATTGTGGCGGCGAAGTGCTCTCGCCGAAGTGGAAGTGCGCGAAAGGGCATCAGGGATACGACGCCGTTTCGGGCCTCTACTTCATCAAGACTGACCCTCCGATTCCGATGGCGTTCGGTAAGCCTACGTTTGATAAGCGAAAGCTGAACTTCCATCCGCTCTCCGTCGTCGATGCCATCAAGCGCGGGAAGGTCATCGAATGCAACGGAATCGCGATGGGCGCCGCTTTGTGGCGTAAAGATCTCTTCCGTCGCGTGAAGAATACGAAGAACAATCCGTGGTTCAAAACGACGCCATCATTCACGCAGGACTTGTGGTTCTGCAAGCGCGCGAAGCTGGAAGCGCATGCGCGTTTCGGGGTGCATTGCGGAGTCCGTGTAGGACACTTCGATGCGGCAACCGGGGCTTTGTACTAGAGGAGACGAATCATGTCAGCAGCCGAGATCAACATTGCCGCAGAATGGCAGCCGTACATCAGCCAACAGGGCGCTTCCGATCTGTTGCAGGCCAACTGGAGCGGCAAAGGCTACGCGCGCTACACGCCAACGGCAGCGCAGCTCCTGACCGGCGCCGTTGCTGCCGGAACCGCGCTGCCGTCCGACGCGCGACATGCTCTCATCTCCATCAAGTCCGGTGGCATTCGTGTGCGAACGGACGGCACGAATCCGACCGCCGACGAAGGCCTCTACATCCCGGTTGGCACTCTGCTTCGTTTCGAGGATCAGCGGCAAACGCTTTTGCAATTCCGCTTTGTGAACGCTAACGGTGAAACCAGCGAAGTAACAACTATGTGGTTTGTATAATTTGAGCGGGGGTTTGCTGAAATGGAATCATGGCGTCCAGTCTACGGCTACGAAGGCACTTACTCTGTTTCTTCCGGTGGTCGAGTTAAACGCAATGACTCGGGGCGGATTCTCAGCCTAAGGAGCCTGAGAAACGGTTACCCAGTGGTGAGCCTGTCGGTGGATGGCATCGCGTTTAGCCAATACGTTCACCGGCTTGTTCTGGATGCGTTTGTCGGACCTCAGCCGCATTTGCAGGCGAACCACATCGACGGAATCAAGACACACAACGAACTCACGAACCTTGAATGGTGCACAATCCAAGAAAACATCACGCACGCCGCCAAACTCGGGTTGTTGGCGGTAGGTGACAAAAACGGCGCTCGTCTTCATCCAGAAAAGATAAAGCGCGGAGATGATCACTGGTCGCGCCGTGCGCCGGATAGTGTCCTCCGCGGCGAGAGGCGATCTAAGCTGACAGCTGCGTGCGTGGCAGAAATCAGAAAGATGTCCGAAGTTGGCGTACCTCAGCACGAAATCGCGAAGGTATTCGGCCTGAGTAGAGGCGGAGTGTCAATCATCGTCACAAGGAGAACGTGGCGGCATGTGCCATGAGCAGCTACGTCGTCGTATACGATTCCCGCCGATGGGTCCGCTCCGACTCGACAGATACGACCATCGTTCTCCCGATCGCGGCGGGCGGCACTGGCAACACGACCGGAACCGCGACCGTCAACGCGAACCTGACGGGGCCGATTACCTCGGTCGGAAACGCTACTGCGATTGCTTCGCAGACAGGAACAGGGACAAAGTTCGTAGTTGATACGAATCCAGCACTGATCGGCCCAACGACGGACACGCTCCAGTCCTCCGGAAACGTCGGCCTCGGCGCCGCCCCGAGCGGGACAGGGGGGCAATTCCTCACGATCGCCGATGCCGCGAACGAGAATACGATCGCGATCATCAGCAACTCGAATGCCTCAGGAACCGCCGCCCTTGCCGCCTTCAGGGCGTCCGCCGATACCGCAACCTTGCAGGGAATCGCGCACGGAACTGGCCGCGTAATCACAAGATACGGCGTCACGATGGGCGGCTACAACGAGATTGATTCGTTCACCGGGAACGGCTTAATCATCGGCACGCGCGCCAGCAAGCCGCTCATTCTTGGAACGAATAGCACCGCCGCCCTTACGATCAGCGCGACGACTCAGGGCGTTACAGTCGTCGCGCCGATCACTTTGAAGGGCTACACCGTCGCCACTCTTCCGGCCGGCACGCAGGGCATGCGGGCGTTCGTCACGGATGCCCTTGCGCCAACGTACGGGGCTGTCGCGGTAGGTGGCGGCGCCGTCGTAGTGCCGGTTTTCTACGACGGCGCCGCATGGCGAACGGTGTAGCCTACTGCCCGAAGTAGTGCTGCCGTGCAATGCATTGTTCATCGTCGGGGCCGTTCGGGCACCAATACGACCACTCGGCAGTGCGGAGTTCGTCGTCTCCATCGCAGTCAGTCAAAATATCTCCGCTGCCGAATATCCGTGATGAGTCTTCGTAATCAAACTCAGCAGACCATGATCCGGTTACGGTGTATGGGCAGCCACATGGCGGATCGTCGATATTATTGATGGCTGGGCAGTCAGCCGACGCCGCACAAACACCAACACAAAGGATTAGAAGAACGATAACGAAGATCTTTTTCATGTGCCACTCCTTTCCTGTAGGCGCAAAAAAATTAAGTTCACTTTTCGTGCCGCGCAAGGCGTGAAAATGGAAACTGGTCGTTCTGCTACACTTGCGCGGTGAGCTGGATCGAAGTAGACAGCGTGACCACCTCTGCCGCCGAGACGGACATTCCGTTCGGTCCGATTGGAACGAAAACATCGTTTCAGGGTCGCGTCCGCGCGCAACTCGACAACCTGCCTTCGCAGCACGATCACTACACGCTCATCCCGACCTACTGCAATCAGGCCATCGAGGAGATTCAGACGCTCGGCCTTTCGATGGGCCGCGAGATGCTGGATCAGCTTCCGCGTCTACGAAACTGGCGATGGTGGGATGTGACGATCGCGGGACAAAACTGGCTGCCGCTTCCTGAGCGCATGCTCTGGCTGGAGGGCATGTTCTACGCGGAGAGCACCGCCACCTACGATCCCTCCACCGTCGTCCTGAAGCCGTCCTCGGAACCACAGGGCGCGAACGATGACTTCGGGCTCTACTCGCGCACGTCAACAGGCTGGCCGACGCTCTACCGCCGCGCAGGCTCGCGCGTGGAGTTCTGGCCGACGCCATCGACCTCCCCGACCGACTATCGCGCCACGGTCGTTTTGCAGGGGACGCGAATGGACAACATCCTCTCTGCCGACACGGATACCCTTCTCATGTCGCCGAGGCTTCAGCTCCTCGCGATTGACCTCTCCGTAGCCGTGTCGATGGAAAAAATGGGATGGGATGAGGCGAGCGAGAAACGCACGCAGGTTGAAACGAAGTTGGGACGCCTCATCAGCCCCGGCGAGAAAGAGCGCTCGCGGCGCAAAGTGCAGACGCGCGTAGCGGGGTCACCATGAATCTTCGCTCACTCGTCCGCAAGCCGAATGCTGATGAGATCAACACTGCGGCAGCGGCGAATCTCGCGAACGTCATCCGATGGTCAACTCCTGTTTCCGTTGTCGCTGCCGGAGCTGCCGCCGCAGTCGTCGTGGCGCACGATCTCGGCGTTACCCCGAATATGTTTCACGTGAAACCATCGGTTGACAGTCGGTGGTGGATTGACCCCGATGACCCGCAATCGGAAACGCAGATGGTGTTCCGTACGGCGCACGCCGGAGTATTCGAGGCGAGAGCTGGTATCCAGTGAAACCGAAGGGCAAGCGGCACAACACGATCCCCGTTCAACTCGGCGGCCAATTCTCGGCGGGCGATCCTTCGACGCTGCCTGATGGCTTCGTTTCCGTCCTCCGAAACTACATGATCCGCCCCAACCGTTTCGAAGGCCGCGCGCCGTTCGTGTACGACGCGCTCGATGCGGTCAGCGGTTTCGCCATCTGGCAGGACATGACGAACGAGCTGCAAAAAACGGTCGCGACGAACGGCTTTGACAACAAGCTCTACACGAAGAACGCGAACGGGATTGGATACGGAACCGGCCTCGCGGGCCTAACCGCCTCGATTCGACTGACCGGCTACACCAACATCCTCGGCAAGCTGTATCTGGCCTTCGATAACGGCGCTGGCGTGCCGACTGCGATGGCGGTCTACGACGGCACAAATTTGAGCATGACGCCGTTCAATTCGACAATCAGCGCGCGAGCGGTTACGTCATTCGTTGACCGTCTTTTTTTGACGGGCGCGCGCGTGACCGTTACCCCACAATTTGCCCTTGGTGGCAACGCCTACAACCTGACCGATACGCTCCGGTGGCAAGTTACGAACATCACGCGAGCAAACGTGGCCGCGAGCGGAGGCACGGTCTGCCGTTTCTATTTGACATCCACGACAGCATCCAGTTTCTACTATCAGCGAGCGGGCATCGCCGATCTACCGAACCTCGGAATCGTCAACGTGGCTGCATCTGCCACGCCGCAAAACGTAACGTGGCGCAGCGCTCTCCGCTGTCTGAGCGCCGCGTATCGGATGCCGATTACGCTTGAAATTCTTTACTTCGCTCCTTGGTATCACGGCACCTTCGCTGGTACCGCTTGGGCGGTGGGCGACCTCGTATGGGACGGCGCCGATCCGGGCCACATTTTCCGGTGCACGGTCGCCGGGACCGGCGGACTCGTCGCGCCAGCATGGAATACGACGGTGGGAGCGACGACGGTTGACGTTGGCGCAACGTGGACGTGCGAAGGTTCTAACGTCCTAGCATCGCGCGAAACGACTCTTTCAACCGCAACAGAATCGAGCGATCCGGACACGTTCTATTTGACGGGCGCGGTCCCTGCTCGAACTAACGCCGCATCCGCAACGATCCGCTGTAAATTCTTCAACACGGCATCGCCAACAATCACTCTCGCGCCAGTAGATGTTTCCTTCAAGGACGGCCTAGCAGACGGCAATCCAGCGAAAGCGAATTGGGGGCAGCAGGTTACGCTCGGCGACTTCGCATATCCCTTCTATAACCAGGAGACAGCATCAAGCGGGACCGTCAATATCGACGCCGAAATCTGGAGCGAAATCAGCAACCCGAAACAGATTCTCGCCCGCAACACGTACCCGCTCACCGAGATCGCAGGGCTATCGACGGCTTCGATCATCAGTAACGGGCGCAAGGTCGTTTTCAAGCGCTCCGGCATGTGGATCTTCAAAGGCAACGCCGATCCTTTCGAGCCGATCCTTCCCGAGTCGCCCGCTCTTTCTGTCGGCTGCATAGGCCCTCTCGCGCTCGACGTTTCGCGCGACAACGATCTCTACTGGATCGGTGAAAACCACGTCTACAAAATGAAGATCGGCGCGGACTCGGGACCGACGATGATCGATTCTCCGGGCATGTTCGAAGAAATCTTCGCGCGCGGCAGCAATTGGGTCGAATCGCAACCGATGTACAACGCGCCGCTTTTGGCGATCGATCACGCAAACAAAGACGTGTGGATCTATACGCAGAGGGGGAAGATTCACGTCTACTCGATTCAGAGCGGATTGTGGTCCTACCTCGATACGAACCCGACCGGGACGAGCGCAGAAGTCCGCGCGATGATCTTCGACCCGACCAGTAATCGCATGCTCGTTTCGTTCGGAGACGCGGCGACCACGCGGTTTGATGAGACGAGCGACGTGGGAGATATGATCGTGACGGGTGGCGGGACCACTTGGAACATCGCGAATGACATCGTTCCAAAGCCGTTCGAGCTGTTCGCGGCTAGGTACGAAGCGACGCTGCTGGAAGTGGGCCTCTTTCACCTTGCAACGGTTCAGAACGGATCGCTTTCGATCTCCTACTCCTACGATCGCGGAGTGACGTACACGACCCCGAGCGGGTACCCCGTCACGTCATGGATCGGCAATCCGCGCATTCGTCTACCGGTGACAGCAACCGGCGAAAGTGTTACCGTTAAGATCAGCCGAACCGGTGCAGGCGGACGCCGCAACTGGACGATTTCCAAGGCCGACGCGCTGCTCAGGGTGCATAGGGGCGAAAGCACAAAAGTTAACGCAACATGAGGTGCAGCAAATGGGGCCATGGAATCTCAAGAAGTTGTCAGTGCGCGAACGATTCGATAGGCTCACGTGTCCCGAGCCGAACAGCGGGTGCATCCTTTGGATGGGAACCTTTAACCACGTTCACGGGTACGGAACTTTTGTCGCCAATCGGGATGACATGAAGCACGTTCGCGCGCATCGGCTGGCGTGGATGCTTGAGTACGGGGACATCCCTGACGGCATGAATGTTCTCCATCGGTGCGATGTGAGGCTCTGCGTGAATGTCCGACATTTGTTCCTCGGGACATTCTTCGACAACGCCCGCGACATGGCCGAAAAGAAACGTGGCATAACGTCTTCGAGAGGGTTGCCGTTCGGGGTCGCCATACAGAAACGCAACAAAACCAATCCGTATCAGGCGCAGGTGCACTTCAACAGCAGGACGTATTACCTAGGTTCATACTCCACCTCAGAGGAGGCGGCTGCCGTAGCCGACGCATTCAGGAATAACCTCGCCCGCGCAACCTGAGTTACACTATCGCTCGTTAGCCGCACTTCGCTTTCGGAGGCAGGCGCTCACGTAACAGCGGAGACCGTGGCGCGATGGCGAACAATGCGTGGGGCGATGATGGCAACGAGATGGACCCCCTCAACATCCGTTACGGGGGCTACACGCCGCGCAGCGACGGCGGAACTGGCGCAATCGCATCCCCCGTCGTTGACCCGAGCGGAAAGCAGAAAGCTGGACCTCCCGGTCCCGGCGGCGGCGGTCTCCCGTTCGGCAGCAGTGGCAGCGGAAACAGCATCATCGACACCTACATGGGAGCGGGCGCCGCACCGGCAGCAGGAACGGCGGCCACCACTGGAGCCGGAGCCGCAACCGGCGCGGGCATCCTCGGTTCATCTCTGAAGTGGGGCGACATCATCAACGCCGCACTGGCGATCTACAGCCTCAAAAAGGCCGATCAGACCCCGAACTTCTATCCCGTTCCACCTTCGCCGTCCGAGACCTACCGGCTCGATAAGACGAAAAGTCTTTATGATTTCGCGTCCAATTATACCGAGCAGTATTTGAAAGGCTTGAACAGCCTGAATCCCGATTTCCAGATGCCGAACAGCGCGACCGGCAATCCGGCCTTCATGGGCGGCGTGAAGGTTCCGACGATTGACTTCGGGAAAATGCCTTCGATTTCGGGCGCCCCTCCTGAAGCGTCGCAGGCAGTGTCGAGCATTCCTCCCGGCATCACGCCCGAGCGCGTCAAGGTTGATCCGGCGACGGGCAAATGGTCCGTCGATAACCCGACGCCCGCTGAGCAGGCATGGCTCGACGCCGCGAACCGAACGAAGATGAACGTACCGGCGGCGCCGGCAATGGGCGGCGGCGATACCTACGCGCCGTAAGCGAACAGACCGAAATGGCGACCTTCGAAGATATGCTCGGATTTAATCAGTCCGACAGCACGCCGCAGCCGATGCCGGTAGGCGGCGGATTCACTCCGATGCCAGCGCAGACCGGGAAGAATGGGAACCCATTCACGGACGTGCTGGACCATGTGAGCGCGTTCAACGACGCGATGAATCCGCAGCCGGTTACGCAGCCGCGCGTCAGCTCTCTGGCGACCAGTACTCCGAATTCAGGAATCGGAAGCGATCCTTTCGGCGGGGGAAATCCGACGACTCCGGTCCCGCCAACGCCCGCCACTACTCCATCTGATCCGCGCATTCACGCCGTCGCGCCTCCGAAAGCGGCGCCGCAGCAGTGGAGCGCCGCGAATCCGATGCCGAAACCCTCTGACGAGGAGATGAAGAATTCCGAGACCGCCGCGAACTGGTACCGATCGTTCGCGTGGCAGAATCCGGCTTTCGCGAACATCACCGCAGCCGACGTGGAAGCATACCGGGCATTCCCGCAAGGGCTGACAATCGGTGACTGGTACCTCGCCGGACATCGCGCAGGCGACCCTATTCAGCAAGGCGGCGACCCGAACGGAGGATTCGTCGCTCCGCGCACGGAGCAGAACAACTTTCAAATCATCGAGGCACAGAACGCGGCAGCGCAGGCAGCCGCTCAATCTCCAACGGCAACCCCGCCCGGTACGGCACCGCCTGCCACGACTCCGCCGGGAACCGCGCCACCCGGCGCAACTCCGCCTCCTTCGACGACTCCTCCGGGCGCAACTCCACCTGCCGGGACACAACCGGCAGCAACTCCGCCGCCCGATATTCAGTCGCTTATTGACATGTTTCAGAAGGAAGCTGGATCGAACAACGGGCCGGACGTGGAGAAGTTGCTTGACCCGATGTTCGCGCGGCAGCGGCAGAAGCTCGATGAGCAGCTCCGCGCGTCGGCGGCACTCACTCCCGGCAGGCTCGAAAGCGGCGGCTTCGGCGAGAATGAAGGTCAGGCGCTCAGCGATCTGTCCGGCGTGCAGTCGGGCAAGTTGGCCGACGCCCTTCAGCAACAGAGCCTCGCGAAGATGCAGCAGAATACGGCACTTATCACGCTCGGCACGACCGCTGGGATGCAGAAGTACGTCGCGGACCTCAACGCCGATCTGACGAAGTTCCAAGTCAACACGAACGCGGACCTTCAGAAGTGGCTCGACAATCAGGACAACGCGCTGAAGAAGTACGGCATCGACACCGGAGACGTGCTCGCGCGCTATCAGTCGGAGCTTCAGTTGAAGGGCCAGATGTTCAGCGCAGAAAAGGGCGTCGATGCCGCCGCACTGCAAGCTGCCGCCGCGCATGCCGCTGCCGCCGCGAGCGCGCAGGCTTCGCAGGCGAACGCGCAGCTTCAGTTCCAGCTCGGCATGCAGGGCCTCAACGTTGACCGCGAAAAGAACATCGGGCAGTTCATCCTCGGACTGCTCGGGGTGGGTAACATGGACCTCAACTCCCTGAATGGAATCCTTAACGGAATCCTGCCGGGAACCGTGGTGACTAAACCGTAATGCCTAACGTAATCTCAGTCGGCCCCAGCCCCGCTCCGCAGATCATCGGGCAATTCCTCGATCAGTACAACGCCAACCGGCGCGCTGATCAGCAGGACGCGCTTGGACGCGAACAACTCGCGCTTGGGGAACGCTCGCGGCAGGACACGGCCAGCTACCAGCAAGGAACGCTGAAGGACGCGCAGGATAAGTTTGCGCTGCTGGAGCGCACCTACAACGACGAACAGAAGAAGGCCGAAGCGAAGCAATACATCGATCGGATGGGGAGCTATCACGACGCCATTCAGTCGTTGCCGGAGAACGATCCAAAGCGCGTCGCGCTCGAAACGCAGGCGAAAGCGGAGGCTGCGGCAATTCCTCCGGAACTGATGCCGTACGTGAAGCTGGCGACGCTCGCGCCGATCCTTACACCTCAGCGGCAGGCCGGACTTAACGCGAACGTGCAGGCAGCAGCGGCAACGGGCCGCACGGCGGCGGGCGGCACCGATCCGAACGACTACGCACAGACGCTCAAGATCGGCCCCGCGCAGGCGTTCCCGACGCCGCAGATGTTTACGCAGCAGCAGGCAACGGACCTTGCGCGCCGCGATGCTGCGCCGGACAGCGCAGGAACGCCGACGCCGGACCTTTCGCGAGCCGTTCCGCCGCCGTCAGGAAACGCCGTCAGCGACTTCGAGGCGCGCTCCACCTCGGCGATGCCGACAAGCGCCGACAGCCTCACCTCGCAGACGCAAGTCACGACCGAGGGGATGCGGCAGGCTGGCGAGACGAAGCGAACGGGAATGACGAACGCTACGCAGGTTAAGGTTGCCGGTATGGCTGCCGCGCGCGTTCCTGCCGGAAGCGTGAATCAGGATCAGGCGCACACAATAGCTGACGAGATTATTGCCGGCCGCCAACAGCCACATCTCGAAGCGAGAATCGCCGGGCCAGTTAAAGCCGCGCTTGGCGAGAAACATTACGATCTTGCAAAGGCTGAACAGGATTGGACCGCGACTCAGAAATACCTCTCGACGCTGAACGGGCCGGGACAGGTACGGCTCCGTCAGGCCGTCGATTTCGCCTACGAATCGATTCCGCTTGTCGATAACCTCGCGAAGGAATGGCAGGGCGGCGGGTTCCCGCTTCTGAATAGCGCTCGACTCATCGGCGCGAAGCAAGGCCTGCTCGGCCCGCAGGCGCAGCAGATCGCCACGAAACTCGATCAGCAGATTGTCGAGATGCAGGCGGAGCTCGCCGTCGTCTACCGTGGCGGCAACTCGCCGACTGATGAAGCGATGAAGCAGGCTGCGCACATCCTGCAAACGAATTGGTCGTTGCCGACGCTTCAGGCCGCACTCGGCCTCTTGCAGCAGAACCTTCTCATTCGCCGCAACTCCATCGTTTCGGCTGGCGTGGCGACGAACGCGGGTAATAGCTACGCGCCGAACGTGTCAATCGCCGCGCCGGGAGGCTCACCCGCTCCGGCTTCCGGCGGTAATCCCCTCGGCCTTACGCCACCCGGAGGGCGTTGATGCCCTACTCGGTTGACGAGTTCGCGGCGCAGATCAAGGCCAAGTTCCCCGAATATGCGAGCTGGCCTACGGATCACCTCGTCTCGGAAGTGATAACGAAGCACCCCGAATACCGTTCATGGGTGACTCTTGATCCGCGCACCGAGATCGCGATGCGGAAAGAGAATCCGCCCGCTACGGCGCATGGCGATCCGGCGGCGGGACAAAGTGATATCAGCGCAGGAGGTGTACTCGGCGCGGCAGGCAAAGGGATAGCGCACCTCGCAGGCGTTCCGACTTCCATGGCCGAAGTCCCCTCGGCGGTCAGAGATTGGGCGCTCAACGTGGCGACGATGGGCGGATACGGAGCCGCGAGAACAGTGGGTGGTATCGCTGCCGACGTCACCGCTCCGGCTCGCGCGTACGCCTCCGGACAGGCCCCAACGGCGGAACAGAACGCTGGAGCCGTTCCGATCATTGGCAGGCCAGCACTGGAGACCGCGCGTCCGGCTATGGCCTACGCGCACGGAAACGCCCCTACGCGCGACGAGAATCTAGGAGCCGTCGAATCGGGCACGGCACTCGCCGGAATGGCTGCCATGGCGCATCCCGCAGTCGCCGGAGCCATCGAGAGCGCAGGTTCGCGTGCTGGTGCCTCGCTGGAAGCCTCCGGAGCGCGAACCTATGCCGACGCGCTGGCGCCGCGCGACGCCCCGATGCGCCCGCTCGCAGAAACGATCGGCTCGAAACTGGCGGGAGAGGGCAAAGTCCTCGGCGATCCGGCAAAACAACTCGGTCCTGCTGTAGGCGGAACGACCGACATCCCTGTCCAGAAGTTCGCTAAGACGGCTGCCGCAGACAAGCAACTCGAAGCGCTCCAGACGAAGTATCCCGACGCGCAGATCACCGATGCCGGAACGGATTTCATCGTTCGTCGCCGCACTCCCGAACGAGTGCAGGCCGACGCGCTCGCCTCTTCCATCCCTCCTGCCGTCACTGACTGGTGGAGGATGGCGAAGGCGGCGTTCGGTCCCGCGGCTGGTGGTAGCGTTGGTGGCGGAGTCGGCTTCATGCTCGGCGGGCCAGCCGGAGCCGCACTCGGAGCCGAGATTGGATCGGGAATCGTGACAGCGGCGGAAGCGCCTCTCGTCGTGAAGAGCGTCGTACAGTCTCCGCTTTGGCGTACAACTTCGGGTGTCGTGAAAACCTCTCTCGGAAAAGCAATGCAAGCCGGAGACTTCGGAATGGTCACGACGATCGCCGCGCGCGTTCTTGGCGGGGTGGGTCTGGAAGATGCCTACGGTCACGACGAGGCACTGCATAAACTCGTCTCGTCGCTACCCACTGACCCTGTTGCGCGCCATCAAACCATGCAAGACTATGCCGCCGTCTACGTGAATCCTGACGGGTCGCATGTTCCGGTTCCGTTTCATGTTCAGAAGGTGACCAATGACGCCATCGCGGGAACAGGACGTTAAGCTTCCGAAAGACAGCGGCACCTTCGACACATCTATCCGCGCATGGTTAGCGGCGATGGAGAAGGCGAAGCGCATCAAACCGGGAGGGCGACTGCTCTTCGTCAACAAGAAGACCGGGCAATCTGGCTGAGATTTCTATGGCACTATGTCCCGCAGCGGAGGGTAATGCATGGAAGAGCGCGAGGAGCGGATCGAACGTAGCGGCTCCGGTCGCCGCGAGAGCGACAAGCCGAGCGCTTGGGCCGATCCACGAACATGGATGACGCTCTGCGGCCTACTGCTCGCGTTCCTCGGCTACATCTCAAACCAGCTCTCCACCATCAACGGCGGCATCCAAGCCCTTCGTGACGACGCAGCACACAAGACAGAGCAGATCGCCCAACTCCGATCCGATGTCGCGGACCTGAAGGGCGACAACAAGACGCAGGTCCAGATTAACCAGCAGATTCGGGACCGCCTTGCTAAACTGGAAGGCGAACAGAAGAAACCCTGAAGGAGAGAGATCATGGGCGGAGCAGCTTGCAAGGTTGTCATCGACTACTACGGCGCAGTCACGGCGGAGGCGAATGCCATCATCGCGGGGGACTTTCCGCTTCGGCTGAAAGAGGAAGCAGCTCTGCTCGGCACGTCGATCGAAGCGATGTGTGACACGTTCCAACTCGCGAAGGAGTACATCGAGGAGGAGGGCCAGACGCAGAGTGTCATCGACATCAGCTACGAAGCGTGCGATTGGGCGAAGGCGATGCGGAAGATGCGCGACACGCTACGCGGTCACGAAGGCGGAGCAGGCAAGGCCGACGCGAGTTGCGCCAACCTCCGCGCGTGGCGTGACAAGATCGTCGCGTTCTACACCGCGATCGCAGAGCATGAGATGCGCGAGGATGGCTACACGATTCCGGCCATCGATGCGAACGGGCGCTATCCTGTGACGCCGTGATCCTTCTCACCATAATCCAATTCGGAGCGTTCGTAGTCATCACCGCGAATGCTCCAATCGCCCCGTGGTGGGCAGCACCCGCCGAGCACATCATCATGGCTTTGATCGTGTCGCTTGTCCCGGTGGCGGCCACCGTCGTGCGCGGATTCATCAGCCACCGCGAGCACGTTCAGAACCTCGTGGAAGTGCAGCGCGCGACAGCGGGACGCGACACCATCATCGCCGCCGTCGAGCAGGTGCATCAGGAAGTGAAGACCGGCAACGCGCTGAAACTCGGCGAGCAGTCCGACGCGAACGAGAGTCGGCGGATCGGCCAGATTGCGCCGGACGATCGAACCGAGGCGGAGCGGTCGCACATCGAACAGATACCGGAACGGCGGTAACGCGGCATCGAAAGAGTAACGCGATTCGGGTGTATCCTCTCCTCAGTCAAGTCCCGTCGCCGTAACCAGTCAAGTCAGGAGAGAAACTATGGACATCCCCAATAGCGGCAGTACAAGCATCACCTTCACCACTCCGCCGATCGGCTCGCCCGTCACCGTCAGCGCCTACACCTTCCGCACGATGGCCCTGCGCGAAGTTCGCGACTACACGCAGCATCTCACCGGTCGAATCAAAACGATCATCGATGCAGCGATCTCCGATCCGCAGCAGAACAAAGCCGTGAAAGACCTCGTTCATGCGGCGATGTGGACAGAGCATTACGATGAAGTTCGGAAGTGGGCCGAGATTGCTACCGATCGGCACATGACGCCGACGAACGAAGCAACTCAGTGCATCCCGGCGTTCCCGTTCGCGACCGATCATTCAGTTCCGGCAAGCGTCTAAACCAGCGCGGCGGGACTTGACTACCGACGCGGCACCGAAACCGCATCCCTCTCCGTTCAGGAGTACAATCCCACCCATGAAATGCCGCCGACACGAACGCACCAACTGCCAGATACCGGACTGCCGGTTCGATCGGATCGACGAGCAACAGACCGAAATCCTCAACCTTTTAAGGAGACTCATCGTGACCGTCAAAGAGCTTGAACTTGCCGTAGACGCCGAAACCAACCGCATCGCTGATGCCTTCGCCGCGCTGCTCGCCAAAGCGAACGACCGCAACCTCACCGCCGACGAACAGACACAGGGTGAAGCGCTGATCGCGCACCTGAAGTCGATCGGCGCCGACTCGACCAATCCTGTGCCCGCCGCACCGCCCGCAACCGGGCTGCCTCCGGGCGTTGACAACAGCGGCAACCCGATTACGTAGCAGCTCCACGCCGAGGAGTCGCAGGCCATTCGCTTGCGACTCCTTCGCACCGAAAGGAAGCGCATGATCACGATCCTGATCTACCTCGTAATCGCTGGAGTAGCGCTCTACCTGTTGAATACCTATGTGCCGATGGCAGCGCCGTTCAAGACGATCATCAACGTGGTGGTCGTTCTGATCCTCATCATCTGGCTGCTCAACGTATTCGGACTAGCACACTTCCCGTCGCCGCACGTACGTTAGCTCGGCAGCTTCAACGCCCTGTCAATCCACCCGCGCAGGAACACGATCTGCGAATGGTCGTTGGACACGATGTCAACGTATCGGCGAACGCAGGCGAAGGCCAGCTTGCCGAGCAGCAGCTCCGATGATTCGGAAACGGTTCCGCTCTCACTGATGAAGTCGAGAGCTTTAGCAGTCTCCGGCCCAAACACTCCGTCAACCTTCACGCCTGCGATCTTCTGCGCCATCTTGACCGCCGTTGCCATCCCCAGGTTGACGCTCATATCCAGTAGCTTCGTTGCGACGTGCTGATCGGCGATAGCGTCGAAGCGCCAGTAATCCGCGAGGTAGATCCTTTTCGCCTGATCCAGCGTCAGCTTGCGCACATCGTAACCGTGCGCGCGGGCCTCTTTCTCGGTGATCCCGAATCTGGTCCGGCCACCCCTGTCGGCAGCGTCATCAGAGTCGCCACCCTCATTTTCGAGCACGTACGGAATCGCTAGTTCAAACTCGGCCATCACCCCTCCGTCCCGTCGTTCGCACCGTAGTCGTTCCAGTCGAAATCGCGCTCGTCATTGTCAGGGCAGTGCGCGCAGACGAGAAAGGCGCAGTCGCAATATGCGAAGCAATCAGGGCAGAAATGTTCGTCGGGGGACATCATCACCTAACCTCCTGCACGTGTGCCTCGCAACCTGCCTTCCGCGCCCAATCCTCCGCAACTCCTCGCGCGGATTCTTCGTAGCGGAACACGCGGAATCGGTGCGTCGTACCGGGAGTATCGAAGGCGGATTTCGGGAGCCAGATGCCGCGATCGGAGAGGAAAACGAGGCGGTCGTTTTCTTTGAGGGCTGCGAGGTAGGAGGTTGGCTTCATGGCTTGCCGACCTCGCATTTGAATCGTCGCGCATCGTCCCATTCGGATCGGTGCGCTTCCGGTATTTCTTCGTCGCCGTAGTAGGCGTTGACTACGCCGCGATAGTAGAGCGATTCGAGAGTTGGACCCCATCCGGTGCCGATGTCGGTCAACTCTCCGCCTGCGAAAACTGCAAACCGTGAGGACGGCTTTGTCAGCCAAAGAATCACGCCATCGCGAGGGATCAGCGCGAGAAACTCTTTCTGTTTGGAGGTAAGCGGCCTTTCTCGTTTCATCCCAACCTCTCCTTCACTCGAAACTTGTTCAGGCTCGCAAGGTGCGTCTGAATCCGCCGGATCGCCCGTCGCCGTTCCACGTCGCCACCTTCTGTTATCCGTCGCCTACCCGCTACGCCGATCCATGTGGCACAGATCGAACACATTCCGCGCCAGTGTTGAGGAAAGCGGGCGCATGCAACACAGAGCTGAGTCATGCGAACATGACCTCCTGTGCCATTCGGTTCGCCGCGACCTCGCAGTAGCGCTCCTCGATTTCTATTCCAACGTATGGTACGCGAGCGTCGCGACACGCTTCCGCAATCCAACCGGCTCCCATGTACGGATCGATTACAGCTTCCGGCCGAAACTCGCGGAGCATCCACGCCGCGAGCGCGACCGGCTTCTGCGTCGGGTGATAGAACGGCTCACCGTTGCGCGCTTCGCCTCCCCACTGAAGAGAGAACTTGCGAATTGAGCCGCACAGGTTTGTCCATGCTAGTTCCGCGTGTGACGCCGCGAAGCCGAGTTTGCTGCCCTTTGGCGTCTTGTCCCATACCAGCCAGCCGCCGGACGGCGGCAACTTGTTCGCGTACCAGTTTGCTCCCCACAAAATCGAAGTTTCGAAACCGAGGAGATGCGAAGGGTCAAACGGCGCATCGTCGCCCGTAACCGGCTCCCAACGCTCGCCGCGCCGATGACCAGCCCTTCCTCCGGTGCCGGAGGTATAGTCCATGCCGTAAGGCGGGTCCGTTATCAGCACGCCGGTCGCGGCAATCGAGAGCAAAACTTCCCGGCAGTCGCCGTGGAAAATGGTGATGCCGTCGTGCTCGTAGTAGGGCTTCACACCTTCCTCCTGTGCGGCTCTCTCGAATCCATCACGTACGACTCGCGCTGCAACGCCCTGTTTAGCCGATCAACCTCCGCGCTCATCCGTAGATAGTTCGCCGCCGCCAATTCCAGAGCGAGTTTCGCATCCCGTTCGATCCGCGCGCAGTGCTTGCACGTTGCGGTCAGATCGACGATGCGGAGACGGTTGGGATCGGCGGCGGCTGAGGATTTCATTTCGACTCCTTCGTGCGCGCGAACTTCCTGCTTCGATAGCCCTTCGGTGGATTTGGCAGCGGTTGCCAATGCGTCGGCGATACGTACGAAGAATTGCGGTTGCCCCACATCCACTCGCCGTCCGGCTGATCCGTTCGCCAATACCCGATGGCGTAGCGTTGATCGTCGTACGGCCTGTAGTTTCCAGCCTCCTTCGTGGCATCCCAAATCAGAATAGGGGTGCCATCTTTGGGAGCTGTTTTGATGGGGCGCCAACGATTCGACATCCTCATACCCCGATCGCCTTCAGTTCCCTCAAGAGCTGATCACTGCTGTAGATCAGAAACGCCACGCCGCCTAGGCGCCGAACGCAGTCCTGAAAATCGGCCTGCCAGTCCGTTGCTTTGTTGCGACCGACTTTACACTCCACCGATAGGAAGCGGCCATCCGGGAGCACTCCGATGATATCCGAGATTCCCTTCGCTCCGGCGAAACGAATGAAGCGCGTCTTGCCCTTGTACTCTGCGGCCATTGCGCCCTGATTCTGGCGCCAAGCGAAGCAGCCTTTGAGCGCGAGGATTTCGAGGCATGCCGAAACGAGCGCGGTTTCGCTGATCGGCAGACTCATCGCCATCCATCCCCGAGCGGGCTAACAAGATGGTCCGACGATCGGAAAATCGTGATGCCACGCTTAACGTTCGAAGGTGTCGCACTTTTCTTCTTCGGCTGGTCAACCGGCTTGAATGGGCGCTCTTTCCTCTTCTGGCGACGCGGTACACGCTCAACGATGCTTTGCAGGACTGCCGCGCTGATGCCAAAACTTTCCAGCGGATCGGTGAGTAGCTGACAGAGATCGTAGCCGCATGCCGTCGCAAGTTTGATGAGCTGATCTACCTTCAGCGAGTAAATCCGCGATCCGTTTTCGAACGAGGAGATCGACTTCACGCCGACGCCAGAGTGGTGCGCTAAATCTTCCTGATTCCAACCGAGACCGAGCCGCATGAGACGAAGCCGCGCGGGGAGGTTTGGGAGAATTTCTTCGTTGACGATCGGTTCGATCTCGTCAGGCATTTGCGTCTCCACTGAACCGCTCGCACTTACAGTCCTCGGCGTTGTGGTTATCCCGCCTGATGGCGCACAGGCCGGTCAATTCGGCGTGGTAGTAGTCGGCGTGTCCGCACCGGCAGTTGGCAGCAGGGAAGCCTGCCGACTCTTCCTCCGGCTGCGGCGGCTCGGCGCCATCCAGCCAGTCTCGCCATTCGTTGAACCACCTGGAGCCGTGCTGGATGTACTTCTCTTCCTTACCCGCTACGCTGGCCTTGTAGCGCTGCAAGGCGCGCCGGATGCCCGCAAGGTCGTCATCCGTCTTCACGGAAGCCCTGAAGTGCCGTAGCGCCTCTTTCTTGCCCAAGCGGCGCGGGTAGTCAGCCCACACGGCTTCGAACGCCAACCCGACATCGAACGTCCCCCCTGCACCCCCCGTAGAGAGAGCAGAAACAGATGCAGTATCACTATCATAGGCACCGTTACTTTGTGTTACATCAGCGTTACCGCCTTTTGACCGGTGCCGCCTGACCCTCTCCAACGTCTGTTCCTTGATGATCATCTTCGTGACCATCGCGCGGTACTTGCCAGCGTTGAGGACCATCCATCCGCCGGGTACGCGCTCGATTCTCCGCCCGTCGTTGTCGGGGTCTGCTGAGTTGATGTCCGGCGCTTCGAGCGTGGCGATGGCAGCGAGGGTATCTTCGAGAGGGACGATGGCGCGGTTTGCGAGGTTCTGCGGCGCCGAGAACGCGCAGAATCCTGTCTCATCCATCGCTGCTATCAAAGTTACCCAGACGAGGCGCGTCGGCATCGACTCCAGCCAGATTGACGAGTCGAGAATCTTTGTGAACAGCTTGTTGTACATGTCAGTCATATGGTAACGCCGTTTTCGTTACTCGCTCAGTTCTTCTTCGAAGTCGAGCACAAACTCTTCGGATGGAGTCAGCGGCTCTGCAACTTCATCGACCGGCGCGAACAGGTCAGCGAAAACAATATCGAAAGGATGAATGTCCATCACTGCTCCGCCTTCGGTGCCCGGTGGGCGACGTACGCCATGAGCGCCATGTAGCAGGCCGATGCCACTGTGAAACCGACAAAGCAGCCGGTAAAGAAGTCGCTCATCTCTCCTCCATTCCAAGCAACTTCCGATTCTCCGGCGTGTCGGCGACGATGAGGGCGCGTTGGGGGAATGTGGCGCCGGCCTGATTGCCGCTTCTTTTGCTGGTAACGACAGCGTATCCGGGCACGGTTCCGTCCTCCGTATCGACGTTTATCATTCGTGGCCGCTGATTGAAGTTCATCGCGAGCCATGCGCTGAAGGGCTTCATGGCTTGCCCCATTTCGGCAGATGGATTGGCGCGTTCAGTACACGCTTCACCTTCCCGATGAATGAACGGATGCCGGTATCCTTCGACGCCTTGTCCGCCTTGCCCAGCCGCGATTGCTCTTCGGCGCGCAGGCATTCGCGCAAGGATCGATTCTCTTTGCGAAGGCTGACGAGTTGCGCGTGTGGACGACTGTTCCGCTCGCGATCTAAGTTGCGTGGCAGGTATTGTCTACGATGCATTTCATTCCTCCATCGCGGCGATCAGCTTGCCGGAGATTTCGTTGTGGTCGAAAATGTACAACGGCAGAGCGGCGAACGTTTGAACCTTTCCGGCCGTCAGCTCCGAAAGCGCCAGCTCGGCCTTCGATTTGCTGCCATCGTTTTCGGCCATCAGGAACGCTTCCGCGCGGTTCGCCAAATCCTTCGCGTATTCGATCGACATGGCGCCCTCGGGAGGTTCGGAGGGGTTGACCGACTCCGCGACGACCTCGACGACTGGCGGCTTTGCGGTGGCCTTCTTGTTTGTTTCCGCTTGCGGCTTGACCTTGTTGAGGAGATCGGCGGCGGCATTCGAAACCGTCTGCGTGACCGGCTCACGCTCCTCGACCTCACCTTCGATCTGCGCCTGACCGCCCATGAAATCCGAACCCGCCGTGAGTTGCTGCCGTTCGCCCATCTCGGCCTGATTGTCCAACTCGATCGCGCGCGAAAGCTCGATCGACGCGGGGCAGAGTTTCGTACAGAGTTTGACCGACGTCTTGATCGCCATGCGCGCGTAGTCGGTAACCCACGGCCCGTTGTCTTTCGACTTCGACCGCGCCCGCACTTTGTCAATCTGTTTCTTCGTCAGCACGGCGATCTGATATCCGCCGTCGTTGAAGCGAATCAGGCAGTAGGTGTGCGTCAGTTTCGAATCGTCCGGTTCAGTCAGCGGCTCATGCATGAATTCGTCAGTGTCGAGTCCGCGCTTGAAGGTGAACTTGTCTCCTTCGTAGACCGCCTCGGCGATGACTGTCTTGACACTGGCGCTACGCCGGACGAGATCCACAAGGCCCTGATAGCCGGGCATGAACTGCGCCTCCAACCGCCACGTATCCGGCTGTCCGCCCTTGCCCTTGACGCGGTTGTTGAACGGTACGAGGTACGCACGACCGAGCGCAAAGGAAAGGCCGAGGCTTGCCGCTTCGATGATGGAACGCATGAGCGAAACATGGTCGCAGAGCTGGAGCTGTGGGTTCCGGTAGACCTGAGAGAGCGCCGTGCGGGCGACTGCTTCCGCAGTCAGGCCGATGCTTGGGAGCGCTTCCTGAATGGCGGCAGTGTTCGACTTGACGTACTCGGAAACGCTGACAACTTTCGCCTTCGGCTTCGATGTAGCGACGGCGGTTTCCGTTGCCGTGACAGTTGGCTCATTCATTTTCGGTTTCTCCTTCGATCAACTTCGCGCCATCGCTGAGGTGTCGTGTCATTTTCCGCTCCGGCAGCGCATCGAAAATCTCGCGGCGCTTTTTCAGATGGAACGGTTCGAACGTCGTCTTGATCATCGGCTCTTGAAAGCGCGCGGGCACATCGTAGCCGCGCTGCTCTTTGCGGTTCATGGCGATGATCTTCGTTTTGCCGTCGACGACGACGGGGATTTCGACGCGGGCATTATTCCCCGCAATGGACAGCAGCTCCGCGTGCGCCTCGTCTTTCCGCGCCGTCCAGAGCTTCGCTTCGTTGTCGGCGTAGTCGCGCGTGTAGATCAAATCCAGCGCGCGATCGTGAGTCGCCGTGCCCTGCTGAAGGGTGAGCGTTTCGCCTACGATCTTCGAGTAAATCTGCCGCATCAGCTTCGCCGCTCCGCGTCCGGAGTAGTCGATCGGCGGCGGAGTGCGCGTCTCAACGAGGTTCCAGAACCAGGAGAGCACGTCGATGATCTGCTGCGCGAGTTTCGCATCGTACGGCACGGAGAAAATCTTGAAGTCGTTCCCGCCGAAGAGAACGGGGTAATCGCAGAACGTCCCGTAGCCGAGGTGCTCGCGCACGAGCATCTGCTGCACGCCCTGCGCGGCGAAGATGGCAGGCGTCTCGTCCGATCCTTCCGCGCCCCATTCCTGCCGCTTGAAGATGCTGACGTTCTTCGCTTCGACGGTGCGCTTGTCTTTGAACTCCGTCTCGGCTTCCGCGTCGAGCGTCGCGCCGATGAAGGGGTACTCGGGATGCCGCCAGATTTGCAGCCCGTTGCGGCGGACTGTAAAGGAGGGATTGCGCAGTTCGTACATCGTGAGGATGGCGGGTTCCACGATCAGGCCGATGGATTGATGGTTCAGTTTCTCGGCGGTCTCGGGGTCGATATTGGACGCCTCTTCCATCGCTTCGGCGCTCTGCCTTTCGGCCTCAGCGCACTCCTTCGCGTTTATCTTCGAGACCCACACACCGCCGATGGTGGAGTACGCGCCCGGCAGGCCGAGGATAGACGCGATCTCCGACGCGCCGACGAACGAGCCACGCTCACGGAGCCAAGCCTCGCGGGTCAGCGATTCGCGATGAAGGCCGGGGGCGAGCGTGTCGGTCACTTGCGACTCCAACGCGGCCACCGGTTGGCCAGCAGTGAGTCGAGCGTGGGCACCTTTTCTTCCAGCCAGTATTCGCGCCACTCACGAGGCGTCACGCTACCATTCGCAGACTCGATGCCTTGCGCAATCAGTTGCTGACGGAACGATTCGACAATCTCACCGCGAGGGCCAGAAGGGGAGCCGCCGATCTTGCAGACCAATGCGCCGAAAAACTCCGCCGCGCGCGGTGTCAAGGTTATAGTGACAACGACGGGGCTGCCTTTCATTTCTTGGTCGTTACGGGGTTGCGGCGCTCCCGCTACCGAGCAGTCGTCGTGGTGATTGCCCGGGCCGACGCAGTTGACGCCGATCCCATCGCCGATCTCAGGCTGCGAGTCACGCCGCTTGGTCCGCGCGCTCATTTGCCACCTTCCGCCAACTTCCGCAGATCGCCGCGAACCTTACTGAGCGCTTCTACGGCGTCCATGTCCTTCGCTGTCATCGCCGCCGTCAGCATCTCCTCGGCGACCCGTTGCGCGACCTTCAGACCGGCGCCGGATAGGAAGGTTGTTGCGATTGTTTGCGTCAAATCTTTTCGTGACATTTGCTTCTCCTTTTTCGTTTCTGAGCCTCAAAGAAGTGAGCGGAAAAGATCGCGCGATACGTCCCGATCTCCTACGTCAACGCGATCCATTCGCTTTCGGCTATCGGCCACCGGTAAGGCCGTCACGCATCCCATGAGCGGGGTAGAGAGCACGGACGAGCAAGCCGTGACCGGATTTCGCCGCCCACGCCGAGAAACGTTCGTACTTCTTGCGACCGAGTTTTCGCGATTCGGGCTGCGCGGCATCGTTCCGTTCCTCGCCGAGCATTTCGACCAGGTACCGGTGATGGACTCTTCTAGCCTTTCGTTCGCGTTTCCCTGCTCTGTTCGTCATGACTTTTAGCGGGTTACCTCGCGCCTACTAAACAAACGCCGCTCACTCCTTTCAGACTCAGACCATTCAGTTTCGACCTTACATCTCGACAACAACCAGCTTCAAAAACATCCGCCACGGAATAACGACCTCGCAAAGCTGGCACTCAACCGCTGGAGCCGTAGCCTCATCCTCGCCGGTCGAAATGACGACTTCGGGATGGGCCGCAATGTGCTCCGCGAAGCGTTCGATATGACCGCAGGGTTGCGGTTCGCCAGCGATTGCGCGAAGGAGGCGGGATTCGGGGGTGTCGGGGGTCATGCCGCAACCGCCCGTGCGCGAATCCGTCTGTGAAGAGATTTCGAAAGCGCAATCAGGATGCCGGAGAGAATGACTAGATCGCCAACGGACCAACCTCCAGAGCTCACGGCGTTGTCAACAATGAGCCAGAGCCGCCTTGTGTGACTCCACGGCACCCATACGCCGTGAGCGGCGACTAGTCCAACGACCGGCATTGCTCCGCCGTTTACCAGCATCGCCGCCGCATTCAGCGAAGCGCCAACCGCGACAAGGCATCGCTGGATGCGCTCGGCGTCGCGAACGTACGCTAGCACGAACAGGGCGGGGAGAGTGCAAGACCAAAATATCGAAACCCACATCAGCGACGGGGAATCCCAAGTTGAAGCACGAATGACGAGTCCACCGCTGATAGCCAGCGTGCAAATCGAAGCAATACGTTCTCTGTTCATGCCCCTCAACTTCGGTTCGCCGCTTCAGTTTGTCAAGGGGGTCCGCGCGCCGATCGAAAGAAAAACTTCGCGGACGGCTTGACAATCTTCCGACGCGAACGCAGATTGACTTTCAGAGTGGCGCACCTACGCCGCTTTCGGATCGGCGGCTCGGGTCTCCCAAGACAGGCAACCGAGTCGCCCTTCCGATGTTCGTTGAAGTTCTGAGTTCTCGTGATTGCGGCGGCGTGGAGACGGGTTACGGCGTACCGCAGGTGACACGCAAAGCAAAGACGCCTCGCCAGCGTCGGGCGGCAAAAGGGCAGGCGAAGGACATCGACCAGTCAACCAGAGAACCGCTCAAACCAATCAGCCGAATCGTACTCGGCCCGCAGTCGCGAGAGCTGAGCGCTTCAACGAAAGGAGGGCGACCATGAAGAACGGTTACGGTCCCGAAGATCCCCCGGAGTAGTCGAATCATCGCCGGGAGTTTGGATTGCTGGTTTGTTTTGAGTTTGGTGGGCCGCTCTTCGGGGCGGTCCTTTTATTTCGGTGCGCCCCTTGACTTTGCTTCGGTCGGGACCGATGTTGGAGTGCGGAGGCGGTAGGGTATGAGTAGTGATTTTGATTACACGCAGCAACTCCTTGATGGCATCAAGCCGCTGTGTCGCGAATCCATCGCCACGATGCGCCGCTTTCTCGATGATGCGGAGCGTGAAGTCAATCGCGAGCAATCGACGCCGGAACAGGCGATTTGCGCAGTGACAAAGAAGATCGCGTGGGGCTTCGCGAATGCGAGCGGCTATCTGGATAGCGCCGTTTCTAAGCTCGAAGATGTGCGCAAAATTAACGAGACGGCTACCGAGAACGTTTCGGTATGACCCGCCCCGACTGGTTCGAACAACGCAACATCACCGTGCGGTTTGATCCGTTCACCATCGGTGCGGTGTTGCTGATGTTGGCGGTGGGGCTGTTTGTTGCGACGCGGAGGAAGAATGGCTGATTTGACCATTGATGAAGTAGTGAAGCGAGCGTTCCGAATTGCGCGCGATCATGGCTTTTGGGATGTGCCGCGCGCCCTACGTATGGCCGAATTGCCAGAGATGGCAATCCCTGAAAAGCTGGCGCTAATCCATTCCGAAGTCAGCGAGGCGTTGGAGGAGTATCGCATCGTCGGCGAGGACGAAGCGGCGCTTCGGGCCATCACCGAGCGCGCAGACGGAAAGCCGATCGGATTCGCACAGGAACTCGGCGATATCGTCATCCGAGTTGCTGACCTTTGTGGACGGCTCGGCATCGATCTCGAAGAAGTTCTGCGCGTCAAGATGGCGTACAACGAAAAGCGCCCGCACATGCATGGGAAGGTGTGCTGATGACCTCCCGCCGCATTGCCGAACTCGCCAATCGCGTCTTTCAACACGAGACGATGAATGGCGACGGCTTATGTCCGATCTACCTCCATCGCTGGACGCTTCTGAAGGTCGGCGGCCTCTTCTCCGTTTACCTGCACAAATTCGTCGGCGACGACTGGTCGCTTGATCCGCATGATCACCCAAAGCGCTTTTGGTCAATCGGCCTGCGCGGCTGGTATGACGAGCACACCTACAAGGGCTATCGCCAGATTCGCCGGCGTTTTCATGCGCCGTGGTTCCGCACCTTCCCCGCTGAGCATATCCATCGCTTGACCGGCCCGACTCCTGAGCATCCCTGCTGGACCATTGTCGTTGTCGGTCGCACGGTGCGCCGCTGGGGATTCTGGAATCGCGGTACGTGGCTGCCGTGGCGCGCGTACGTGAACAGCGACAACGCGAAGGAGATGAAATCGTGCTGAGACGAATCGCGGAACTTGCCGCGCTCATCCTCCTTTTCGTCGCGATGCTGTTCGTGTTACCTCTACGCGCTCAGTATCCCTCCGAGCAGCTCCACATCCCCTACGTCGTCCACTCCGCGCCCTACTTCACCGATCTGACGCTGACCAACCTGACCACCGACCGCGTGAGCATCAGTTACACCTTCCGGCTCGCGAACTCGCATGACGCTGATCCAAATGCGCCGCTGGAGTTGCGGCGCGCCGACGTGCGGTACCTCAACCCTCGGCAATCGCTGACCGTGGAAGTCGGCGAGATCGGCATCAGCGGACAGGGGCAGCTCGTCATCAACGCGTGCAAAGAGTTCATCCCGTGTGGCGATGTCATCGACCCGGCGAGCGACCCGATCAGCCCGCGCGTGCTCCAGAACTTCAACCCCGCAGCGATTCGGAAGGTCAGCGCGTCGGTGCGCATCTACTCGGTGAGTGCGAGCGGGACGCGTGGCGATTCAATGACCGCCATCCCGTGGTACGCGCTGCCTGGACTCGACGGCGCCGCAGGGATGGATCGCGTGCAGATCGTTGGCATTCGCAGCGATGGCCACTTCACGACGCAGATTGGTCTGAACAACGCATCCGTCTACTCCACGACCGTGCTGACGGCCATCCTGCATGACGGGTCAGGCACAGAGCGTGGCCGGCGCTGGACCGAAACGCTCGGGCCCTTTGAATCGGTCAAGCGGAGCGCCGAAGAGATGTTCGGCGCCGATGCGTTTGCAGCGAACCGCAATAACAGGACTGTGGCGATACAGAGTGCGTGGATTGAGGTGCAGCAGACCGCAGTGACGCCGAACGAACTGGCAGCGCGCACGGTGGGGTGCGAGTCAGGCTGCCCGAGGTTCTATGCGTGGGCGAGCGTGACGGATAGCAAGAGTCTGGATTTCTCGATTGTAGAGCCGTCGTTTGAAGTGGTTGAAAAGTCTTCTGAGGTTGCGGCAGCACGGATGGACGCGCGACGCTCTGTCCCGGCGGCGGGGAAACTCGCTACGACGGGATTGGTTAACAAAAGAGCAATGGGATTGGATACCCCGCAGTCGGATGTCGAGTTCCGACCTGCAACCTCAGAAGTTATTCCCTGCCGCGTCGTCGGCCCCTTCCGCGCCGACGCAAGCCATTCCGCCGACTGGTACAAGATGATCGAAACGAAGCTGACGGGCGGCGAGCATAGAACGATCCGCGATGTGCCGTTTGCTGAGTTGTGGGTGGCGCAGGCGGTTTGTGGTGGGGGTGGGCAGTGAACGAGCCCGAACACCTGCTAGCCTGTCTGGCAGAAGAATGCGCAGAAGTTACGCAGCGAGTTACGAAGGCGATCCGGTTTGGAATTGCAGAAGTGGAGCCGACGCAAACTCTGAAGAACGCTCACCGCATAGAGATGGAGCTGTACGATCTATTCGCGGTGTGGGAAATGCTCGCCGAGCGCGGAGTTCTCCATCGGTGCTACCTCGTTCCGCACGGTCAAGAGGGCACCGAAGCCATCAGCATTAAAAAACAGAAGGTCGAGCGCTTCATGAAGTACGCAAGATCAATTGGAGCGCTGACGGAAGCCACGTCGCATCGCGGATCGGAGAAGGGATGATGTCAACGAATCGTACTTGGATTTACATATGGCTTGTCAGTTGCGTTTCGTTCGCGTGCGGCACTCTTGTACTGCACTACCCGTGGATCATCGCGATGTCAATCCCGGTGGGTTGGTTCATAGACTACACCGCCGACCGAGCGGGAGTCACCAATGCCTGAATCCCTGCTCGATCAAATCCACGCCGCCCGCACAGTCGCCGAGTCATGCGGCCAGCACGAATTCGCGCGATGGCTCACGGCGCATGCTAACGAGGCGTGTCCGGCGGCGATTGCGCAGGCGATGCGATCGGAGGAAGTGAACGAGGCGATTGCGCTGGTTTCCGATCATCAGAACTGCCGAGCAGGCGTGCCGTGTGTTGCCATCTCAGGCGACCGCGTAGAGGCCGTATGTAATGACGTGTTCGTCCTCCGTCCTGTAGTCGCCGCCCTTGCCGATGCCGAACGGCGGGCCGCAGACACCGACCGCATCAACAACGATCTGCGCGGCGAGCGAGTCGAGAAGATAGAACGCATCGCCACCCTGACCCGCCAACTCGAAGCGGCGCGGGGTGGACTGCGGGAAGCTGAGCAATCGTTCGCGAAGCAGATGCAGCTCGCGACAGACGTGCTGTGGCAAGGCACATTGGTTCACGCTAAAGAACGATTCAACACGATCAAGGAATACGCTGAAACTGCGAAGCTGCAAGTCGTATGCGCCCTCGCCGCGATCGACGCACTGGCAGCGGAGCCGAGCGAACAGTTACCGGCAGGGTGCAGCGGCGTCGATTGGTGCGCGCTTCACGAAATCGACCACGGACATCCTGTAGGCCCGGATGATTTCGGCGGCTCGGACTTCCCACTATCCGCCGACGAAGAGCGCGAGATGGCATCGCGACGAACGACGAGATCGGGGCGCCATGGCGCCTTCGAACACACACCGCGTTGCACCACCGGAGAATGTTATGACTGACATCCAACCCCTCTCCGAAGCCGAGGAAGCGGAACTGCGCAAGATCGTTGAGAAGATGACGCCGGAGCCATGGGAGTGCGGCGAAATTAGAATCACCGCTCACGATTATCTCGGCGCGTTGTTCGCAATTCCGCGCCACTCGATAGACACGAAGGGCATCGTCGCCCTCCGCAACGCCGCGCCGCGCATGCTCGCCACGATCGCGGAACTGAGACTCTCGTGGGTGCCACAGGACGTAGCGAACGACTGCCGCGAAATGCTTCACGGCGCGGGGTTCGGTAAGCCGGGATCGCCGAACACGCTGTGGGCGATGGTGAAGGCGGCATGCGCCACGATCGCCAACCTCCGCACCGTCGCGGAGGTAGCGGATCGAGTGACGAGCGCGCCGACAGAGTTGGCCCGGCAGAATTCGATTGACGAACTCCGCGCGGCGCTTGCGAAAGTGCGAGGTGGAAAGTGAGCATCCCGAACCCTATCTGCTGGCTGCGCACTGTTCTCCGCACCTTTTTCACTGGCGTATGGATTCATGGCGATCACGTATCCGGCCACTCTGGAGTGCTCGAATCCCGGTTGAGCAACTGCATCGTCACTGTGCTTCGCTGTGCTGACTGCGGTAAGGTCGATGTCTCGTGGGAGTCTACCGCGCGCTCGACTGACGAACCTTATCCAGATCAGAAGCGTCGCGGGTTGAATTCGGGATCGGTGGCGGCGAATGGAGGAGGCGCGCAATGACGACTCTGATCCTCCTCGGCCTGTGCCAAGTCCCATACCCGCAAGGTGCATCACCGCAGCCGTTCCCCACCATTGCGTCGTACCGGGCGTTGCGCGCGCTCGGGGTTGATGGGCTGTGGTTGCAGTTCGACGTGGCGGAGGCGCGATGATCTTCGGCGCCTGCTTCACCACATCCGACGAGCATCCAACTCTCGCCGAGTTGCAAGCCGAGCGCGCCATCGGTATCACGCATTGGCGCGTATCTGTTGCCCTCGCGAAACTCTGCGCCGCCGGTCCTGATCCGCTGACGTGGGATTGGGGGCCTCTCGATGCGCTCGACCGGAATCTGCGCGCCGCCGGCATCAAGCCTTATTACGACGCTTGTGGCGCACCGGCATGGGCCAGCGAAGGACAGCCCGCGTACATCGGCCTCGTCGAAGTGTGGCCCCCTGGTGCGCCCGACAGGCCAGAGTCGTACGGAGGCGTCGCTTGGTGGAACGAACGGAACGGGGCGCGAGACGGAACGATCCACTTTTTCGATCAGAACACGGCCACGAATCCGCAATGGGCGGCGATCGATCAGAAGATGCCGGCGCGCCCGTACCTGGAATCGGGGAAGGTGCCGCACATCAGCGCGGACTTCATGTTCACGGTTGGGCAGCAACTCGCGAAACGCTACGGGCCGGGGCTGTACGGCGCGTGGAATGAGCCGGGAGATGCGTTCTCGTTCCCGCCGATCCGCTACGACAATGAGAACTTCGGCGGGATGGGCGACGTGATCGCTGGCCGGTTCGTTCCCGAAATAGTACGTCCGTTTTCGAATGGCATTACATCGGTACTCGGCGGTGGCTGGACCCATGTCGGCAACGAAGCCGATGGCGACGGCGTTCTAGGTCGCTGTCTTGTGCTCACAAAAGGAAACGCGCCGTATAACATCATCAGCTACCACCCCTACGGCGAGTTCAATCCGACCGGCATGCACTACGCGACGATGGAAGCGTTCAAGGCCGTGACGAAAGAACGCGGTAACGGACGCCCTGAGTGGTGTGGCGAGATCGACGCGCCGAACGCGGACCTGCTTGAATTCACGAAGGAGCGGATTGTGAAGCGCGATGTTGAGGCGATCTTCTATCTCCGTCCCGGCATGTTCTTCGAGGGTGACGGGTATGCGATTCCGCGCAACCCGATCGTGAGCGCAAGTGGGCGGGCCTTTCAAGCGGCAATCGCGGAGATCAACGGGCCGGTCGATCCGCCGAAGAAGGCGCTGCCGGTGCGGAAGAGGGCGGTGCGGAAATAGGTTGCGTCATCCTGTTGAAGGATGTACTATTTCCGACATGAACGAAGAAGATTTTTACGCGGCTATCGGCGCGATGATTCGAGAGCGCCGGATGATGGCCGATCTCACTCAGGCCGACTTCGCCGCCGTCATGGGCACCACGCCAAACACGATCTCGCGGTGGGAAACCGGCACGTATCATCCGAGCGCATACGACATCTACCTCATCACGGCCTACTTTCGCGTTTCGGTGCGCTCGTTCTATGACGCTGTTGCGACGACGAAGCCGGTACGCCGCCATACGAAGAAGCCCGCCGCCGCGAAGAAGAGTCAGACCGTCGGATACTTCGAAGCGATCCATCCGAAGAAGCCCGTTGCGCGGCGAGGAAGGGGGCGGAAGTGAGTATACAACCCGACGTGAATCTGCGAATCATAGACGAGATGCCGCGTATCGTTGATGCGTCCGATGATGGCGCGCCGCTGATGGACATCAACTTTCACAACGAATGGCGCGATTGGTACGACAAGCTCAACGAGCAGCAGAAGGTCACTGTGGGTGCTGCACTGAAAGACATTATCCTTGCGGCTATGAGCGATGCCGAGTGGCGGAACGCGTGACCCGCCACACCCTCGGATTCATCGTCTTCCTGCTCGCGCTCCTGACCTGCGCCACGTCGGTGCTATCCGGTCATCCGCTGCCGGTCGTTCCGGCGAGTATGGCATGCGGGCTATGTGCGATTATGGGAGTGCGGCGGTGAGTACACCCGGCAATCCGTTGCGCGCATTCCTCGCTCGGTATTGTGCCGAGCATCAAGGCGGCTCGTTCTTTCAATCGTCGATCCTTCGCGACGCACGGAATGCAATCGGCGCCGAGCAGGCAACGTGGTCGCTACTGAAGCACGAACTGAACCGGCTTCGCGGCGCGGGCACGATCAAGGCGTACACCGATTGCATCTGGATCGACGGGAAGCCCGGATGGTTCACGATTCAAACAAGAAACTGAACGCGAAAAGGAGAACGCAATGACCTATATCATCCGTAACGATCAGCATGAAAACAGTTACTTCAAACGCATGACCGGGATCGGGCCGGAGTTCACCGGCAAGCGCGACGAGGCGGAACGGTTCGGATCGCGTGAGGAAGCCGCGCAGTCACCCGTCATGCGGTTCGCGCTCGTAGCGGTATCCGTCGTCGAGGATGAGGGAGTTGCGGCATGAAACGCACGCTCACCCTCGCAACCCTCACTCTCTGTCTGACCGCCTGCGGCACCGTCACGCAGCTCCACACGAATCTCGACACCCTGCACGGCTCCTTCGCCGCTTTCATGGCCGGGAAGATCAGCGCGGGCGATCTGAAACTCGCCGACGCGCAGAACGCCAAAGCGATCTACGACGCACACTTCGCCGCGACCGGCAACGCGTTCGACAAGGCCGACAGCGACTGCATGGCGAAGGTCATCGACTTTCACCCGACGCTGATGGCTCTGTTCGGGCCGGCCACGCCTCCGCCACAGGGGGCGCCCGTTACGGGGTTCCTCAGCTCGATCGCAGCAGGGAGTGTCGCCGCGGAGGACACGCAGGCGAGCATTGCCGCGAAGGAGGCCATCATCCGCAAAGGGTTGCCGCCGGAGCTGGAGATCGCGTGCGCGCCGTGGTGGATGCAGTTCACTGGCGCGCGGGCGCTGTCGCATGGCGGGGCGAAGTGAACGACAGTCTCGGCGATCGGATGAAGGCGCAGTACGAGGACCGTGCGCGGTTCCTCTTGCCGCGTCGCACATACACGATTGTCCGCCTCGACGGCAAAGCGTTCCATACCCTCACGCGCGGACTTGTCAAGCCGTTCGACGACGAGATGGCGGAAGCGATGACGCGCGCCGCAATGGCGGTCGTCGCTGAGGCACAGGGCGCGAAGCTCGCCTATGTTCAGAGCGACGAAATCAGCGTCGTGCTCACTGATTTCGATTCGATCACGACGGAGGCGTGGTTTGACGGCAATGTGCAGAAGATCGCATCCGTATCGGCGGCAATCGCTTCAGTGGCCTTCAACTTCCGCAGTGGCGTGTTCGACGCGCGAGTGTTCACGATTCCTGATCCGGTCGAGGTCGTGAACTATTTCATCTGGCGGCAAAAGGACGCGATCCGCAACAGCGTCCAAAGCAGCGCGCAGGCGAAGTTTTCCGCGAAGCAGCTCCATGGCGAGAAGGTTGACGGGATGCTTCAAATGTTGGCGGCGTCTGGTACGCCGTGGTCCGCGACGCTTCCCCGCTATCAGCACGGATGGTCTATCGTTCGACAGCCGCGTGCCGACTCGCCGGTTGAGCGTTGGTCGTGGGCGCCAGACTTCAAAATCCCCGTATTCACAGATTGCTGTGAATACATTTCCGAACGCATTGCAACGAAGGAGCCGACGACATGACCCCCACCCGTATCCTCTTCGCCCTCACCCTCATCATGCTGACATCGTGCGCATCCGTTCGTTTCTACGCCGCTTGGTACGCCGACTCCGCCCTCCATCGCAACAATCAGAAGGTGCTGACGGTGCGCATCTCCGAGCATTGCGGGCAGGTGACCGGATTGGTGCGCGAGAGCGAGGCTGCGGACCTCGTTGCGGTCTGCGATGCGGACTGCAATTGCAAGCTGGTCAAGGGGCGAGTGCGTCCGAAAGCGAACGCGGGGATTTGCCAGTAGAATGGCGTCGAGTCTGAGCCTCGTCATGAACGAATCGTAGGACTCACCCGGGCCTCGGCACCGCGCCGGGGACTTGGCCATCACTCTCCCAACTCCTGCGCCTTCCTCGCCGCACCCTCGCTGATTTTCGCGGAGGGGAAGTGATCCATCGCGGCACGCAACGAATCGAACGCCGCGACCGGATCGAAATCGTGCGCGGCTCCGAGCCGAACAACGACGAAGGGTGACGACATACCGACGCGGATTTCGTAGGCGGGTGGGGCGATGTCGGCGCGCTTGCGGGTCATTTCAAATCCTCAACGCAACTCGCATGATCAACGCGATCGAGCCCAACAACTTCGTCGCCCCATTCGATCCATTCGCCGCAGAAAGAGCAGGTCTGCTCGGGAATCATCTCGTCGTCAGGTTCGAAAATGCGCCTCACGCCCCAACCTCCCCGAACAGAACCACCACGCGCCGCTCTGCCGCAACGGACTCTGGCTCCGGCGAAAACGGTTCGAGCGGATCGGCTCTGCGATGACCGGACGGATGGACGGTGAACTCGACGGAGATTATGTCGCGGTAGGTCATGATGCGCCGCCGATCCTGCGCGATCCTTGGCCGATGGCCGTGTTGATGGACGCGCGGCTCCCGGCTGCTTTACCGCTCGCGTAAGCGGCGCCGTTGTGGCGCGAGGAGCCGCCGATGCCGCTGGCCTTGCTGCCGCCGTAGCGCTTGTCCATGTAAACAGAAACTGCCTTGTCCGCATCGCGCAGAACGAGTGCCGTTGATTCGGACTGCGCGTCCGCTGACCTGCGCTGAGTGTAGAGTCGGGCGCTGACTGCGGCGGCAAAGCCGGAGTAGAACGATCGGCGGAAGCCGGTCGTTTCGCTCCACGGGTCACGCTTGGCGCGGTTGTATTCCGCATCGCAGGCCGTTATCGCGCCACGCACGAGCGCGGCGAATACGTTCCCCGCGATGGTCCGATCGGTAGCCTTGCCGACGAAGTAGAACACGACGGAACGAGGCATCACGACGATGCGGCAGAAGTGCGCTCTGGCAACCGCTGACGCGAGTGATTCCATCCACGCGACACGCTGCCGCCCGTTGTAGGGGATGTCCAGCGCCATCGGGTCAAAGCGCTGCTCTTCTACTTGCTCGTCTCGTTCGTCGTCGTGATCGTCACCGATGTTGATCTGCGACATTTCCAGCTTGTGCTCAATCAAGAGCGTTTGAATCTTTGAGGCAAACGCCTCAGCCTCAGCGAGCGATCCGATCTCGCGCGCAGATTCTTCGTGGCGAATCAACTTTCGCAGACGGTCCATGATGTCGCTCATAGCAAATCTCCCTTCTTTTCCTCTCAACATAGGTCCGCAGTTTCAGCGGCGCAAGGGATCTCAACAGAAATCGCTTAACCAATCCCTAAACCACTGGTCAACGGCTTCAGTCGGTTTGCCATAAGGCGGATCAACCGTGCAAACCTCCTCCTTAATCGCCCTGAACCACGCCGCACAGGCCGCACACCACGCCACGCTGATGCCGATGGTTTCGTTGCAGGAAGGGCAGAGGGTGGGCGGCATCAGTTCCACCTTCAGGCCCGCGACGGGTTGCCGCAGATACATTCCATTCCGCCGTCCGACTGATGCTTATGAACGCCAACGAACGTCCACCCTTGCGAAGTCATCGAAGTCGGGATGGCGTGAATCTCCCACACATCAGGCGTTCCGGTAGTCATGAGCCGTTGGCCGCCAAAGCTCGGGGCTACGATGTAGTGATGCTGCTTACAGTCGATGGGGCAGCGAACGTTTGTGGCTGAGTAGTTGAGGCGGTCGGCGTTGTCGGTCGGGTAAATCGTTTCGGTTTGCATGCGAGCAATCTAAGCCCCTCGGCGTGAAATGTCCGTCAACGTTTGATCTTTTTCGCGTGAATCGGCCCACTCTTCAAACTCCTCGCGCCCATACGTCAGCACGGTCCCGTCGCGCAGAGCGATGCGGTACTGGTTGGCGGAAGAGTCGCCCCGAATAAGCATGCAGCGGCCCTCCTCGCCCGGTAGCGGGTTAACGATGCGGACGAACGATGGGGTTTTCAACGCCACGCGCGAGGGAAAGAAGTGGCGACGGATGCGAATCGCGATGGACGAACAGAGCACGATGAAGGGAACGAACCAAAGCGGGAATGGGTGAACGGTCAACATGACTACCTCCGCAGTGATAGACACGAATGCGCGGAAAAGGTGGGGGAATGGGGCAATTCTCCACAGTTTGAGGAGATATGCCCCAAAGATTGACCGAACGAGCAACCGAGGAGGAGAATACGCCCGCGATGAACAAGCGGGGGCAAACACAAAGAGCCGAGGTCGCGAAACCCCGGCTCTCCAACCGCCCTCAGCACGTTCAGGCACAGAAACGCGGACCAGAGGATAGCACAGATTCTCCGCGCGGGGTTAGATCGACCGTTTCCCCGATACCCCAACGGTCAGCCGGAACGAGCGTTATCGTTCTTAAGTCTGGCACCACCTCAGGCGAAAATCCGGGCAACGGTTGGGTAGTCGATCCCATCAAGAGCGCGACGTCCCGGTCCTTCTATCGTGCAGCCTTTACCGGCTGACCCCACTGCCTTTGGTGATAACCGGCTTCCCTGTGTGTTCCCACGATAGGGGACGGCGCTCCCTTCGCGCGAA